>Ga0247841_10004667_pt1 | contig 23160 bp, 26 predicted proteins | sample LaCruzMarch2015__2_FD_192410 | JGI IMG/M metagenome (GOLD analysis project Ga0247841, IMG submission 192410) | Freshwater microbial communities from meromictic Lake La Cruz, Castile-La Mancha, Spain - LaCruzMarch2015_18m | ecosystem: Environmental > Aquatic > Freshwater > Lake | place: Spain... | reverse complement strand
CAAACAGTATTTCGGTACATAAATTCAAAGCCTAAATGCAAGCTGGAGAATTACAGGGATACAAAGAGAATATCCTACAGGCTTCCCAATAACTTAAGGGAGCGCCATTACATTTCAGATAGCGTTATACTCGCTGACAGCAATAAGTTACAGAAGTATCTGGCAGAATTTGAAACATTGCTCCTTAATGGATATTTTCCAGTAAAGGTAATTGATAAGCTTGGATTAGATTCTTACACTAAAGGCGATGGAAAAATCACCATAGAAGAAGCTTTCGAAAGGTATTACTCCGATTACAGCACCGGCAAAAGAAGCAAATCAATAAGGACTGTTTACGGTGATGGCAGAACATTAAAATACATCGTGAGGAAATACTTTATAAAGAGGCTGGGGCTCAAATACATTACAGACTTCAACACTGACGTACTGGTAAAATTTAACAAGGATGTTGAGAGCTTCAAAAAAGGTAACACCGATGAAACCATCAGATTAGCAACTGTGGCAAGCTATAAAAAAATGGTTAAGGCTTTTATTAACTGCCTCATCGACCACGACAAGATCGATAGAGCTTCTTGTGACACAACCAAAATCGTAAAGGCTATATATAGGAAAGGTAAAGCTATGCCCCAAGCGTGTGCAAGATTGATTCATATTCCTTTTGAGCTTGTAGAGGCTATAAAAACCTGTTCCTATAAAACCCGAGATAGCAAGCCGGATGCAAAGCAACTATTTCTATTCGCCGCAGAGACAGGGCTCCGCAGGGCAGAACTACTCACATTAAGCACGCACAATCTTTTTCCTTCCGTCGAAAATTTTAATTCAATCGTTGTGTGTGATAAGCCAGACTGCCCTACATATTGGGGTGATGGCTTTACTGTGAAGTCGGAAAGGAGTAACAGAATTCTCCCATTATCTAGAGACGCCCAACAGTTCATTAAAGATCAACTGGAAAAGCATAAACACGACAAAATCTTTGGCACTGTGGGGAGCAAAGCATCAAAAGATGTTCGCTATATAGAATACCCTTTCCTTTTCCCTTACTATGAGTCTCGGGCTAAAAAATGGACAAGAATGGACACTTTTGGCAAATCATTTGCTACTGTGTTAGAAACTGCTGCAAAAGAAGCCAAACTATCTTTTGATGGTTCAGGATATAAATTCCATGACTTCAGAAGAACAGTTAATCTGTGGCTAAGAGATAAGGTCGGACTTACAGGTGAAGAAGCAGCAAGTATGCTCGGACACAGACTAGAAACAAATGAAAGAAATTACCTCGACGTAAAAGAACACCAAAAAATCCTTCACAAAAAAATCTCAGAAAAAATGACAAACTACTATTCAAACAACTCTTAAAACTCAAAAAAGTTGGGTGCAAGCTGGGTGCAAGGGTGCAGCGACTAAAACCTAATTTTCTAATTCATTGGAATCATTGGGAATTTTGGTCGGGGAGACTGGATTCGAACCAGCGACCCTCTGCTCCCAAGGCAGATGCGCTAACCGGGCTGCGCTACTCCCCGACACTGTTTTTGAAGCCACAAAGATTTAACATACTTTGACCCTATCTTCAACATTTTTTAAAACGAGCACAAAGCCCGCAGGGCAAAGCATTCCCCGTTAAAGAGGGAATCTCAAGATCCACGACCTCGATACCATCTTTTGAAACACCATTAACACTAAGAACATATTCGGCGAGTTCGTCCTTTGATATTTCAGGGTCGTGGCAACTTAAAATTATGAAATTAACATCACCACCGGACATCTGTCCAACAAGGCCTATCAATGATTCAATATCTCTCTTCAGCGAGAATGATTTGCCGCCCTTCCCTCGCCCGAACGCCGGAGGGTCGAGAATAAAGCCATTGTATTTACGCCCACGACGCATCTCTCTTTTCATAAATGAGGCAGTATCGTCTACTATCCATCTTATCGGTTTATTTTCCAGGCCGGATAATTTTGCGTTGTCGCTGGCCCACTTCACCGACGATTTAGACGAGTCAACATGGCAAACCTCACCAAGCGAACTTGCAAACAACGTCGAGCCACCCGTGTAAGCAAAACAATTAAATACGGACGACGAAGGCATCTTGCCGACGTTATCCTGCATCCACGACCAATTCATTATCTGTTCAGGAAAAACACCAACCTGACCGTTGGAACAAAGTTTTAAACTCATGCTCACGGGACCGACGGTAAGTATCCATGGTTCAGGGACCTGTTTTTTTGTCTGCCACTCATCGCCGTCGTAAACAACGTCGGCCTTTGCCCAGGCGTCCTGTCCCAGCTTTTTGGCCCACAGGGCCTGTTTGGCGGGTCTATCGACCACAATACCCGCAAAACGCTCAAGGCGTCTCCTATCACCACAGTCCAGGAGCTCATAATTTGTATAGAAACTATCTGTTTTTTGCATTATTAATTACCTTATGAAGAAAATCGGCATTTTGCAAACGGCATTTTTGGGTGACGCAATACTTGTTGCCGCAATGGTCGATAAAATAAACGAGCTCTACGGCAAGGACGCCGAGATACATCTCATATTAAGAAAGAACATCGAGCCCATCTTCAGCCACGATCCGAGAATAAAATCCATAGTGGTTTTTGACAAAAGAGGAAAAGACAACGGGCTGTGGGGGTTCATCAGGGTAATAAACGCCGTAAGAAAACTTAACCTCGACATAATGTTAAGCGTCCACAGGTCACTTAGATCGTCGCTGATAGCGAGAATGTCGGGAGCCGCGAAAGTAATAGGTTTTAAAGAGGCACACCTAAGCTTCCTCTTCTCAAAAAGGGTAAAAAGGAACGGCGCGGCACATGAAATATTAAAAAACCATAAACTCCTTGAGGCTATGGACGAGAAATTCGAGGGTTTTAAGCCCAGCATCAGCAAACCATATACTTTGTACCCCCCAAAAAAAACGCCCAGAAAAGACCTCACTGAACTTGAAAAGAACACATACATCGTCGTAGCTCCGGGCTCAAAATGGCACACAAAAAGATGGACCAAGGAAGGTTACATAAGCGTCATAAATAAAATAATAAAAAACTACGCATACAAGGTCATCCTCACTGGTGACAAAAACGATATCAAATACTCAGACAGCATAGCGTCGGGCGTTGGCATAACAAAAAGAGTAATAGACATCGCGGGCAAACTTAACATCCCCGACCTCTTCTATTTAATAAGTAAGGCGCGACTTGTGATCACGAACGACAGCGCTCCACAGCATATTGCCGTTGGGCTTGGCGTTCACGTGGTCTCTATTTTTGGGCCCACGACCAAACAACTAGGATTTTATCCATATTACGATAAAGCGATTGTTGTAGAGGCTGAAGGTGTGGAATGTCGTCCCTGTGGTCTGCACGGTCATATGTATTGTCCTAAAAAAACGGATCAGTGCATGAAAAGTATACTGCCGGAAGATGTAATGGAGGCTGTAACAAAACTTCTATGAAAAGAGAACAAGCACTGGACCTTCTGCAAACCTATATAAAGAACAAGAACACCATAAAACATTGCCTTGCCAGCGAGGCTGTGTTGAGGGCGCTCGCACAAAAGCTGGGCGAGGATGTTGAAAAGTGGGGCCTTGCGGGACTGCTCCACGACATAGATTATGAAAAAACCGGCGGCAATCCTAAAACACACGGTTTAGAGGCTGTGGAGATACTATCCAAGCAAGGCATAGACCCTGAGATAATAGAAGCAATAAAACTCCATAGCGAAATGGCCGAGGGTGTCCCTCCGAGAAGCAAAAAATTCCATCACGCGCTGGCTGCGGGAGAAACTATAACTGGGCTGATCATAGCGACGGCACTAATATATCCGGACAAAAAACTTTCCAGCGTAAAAACAAAATCCATAACAAAACGGATGAAAGAAAAAGCTTTTGCCGCCTCTGTGAACAGGAACGTAATAATGGAGTGCGAGAAAATAGGATTACCAATAGAACAGTTCGCGGAGATATCCTTGCAAGCCATGTGCGGTATCAGCGACGTTCTCGGCTTATAAAAAACTAATAGGAGTCAAACCATGAACAACACGCAAACCATGATCGAAAAAGCTGACAAGTTTGGAGCGCACAACTACAAACCACTACCTATCGTCCTGGAAAAAGCACAGGGCATCTGGGTATGGGACGTCGATGGGAAAAAGTACATGGACATGCTCAGCGCATACTCGGCGCTGAACCACGGACACAGACATCCAAAAATAATCGAGAGGGCAAAAAAACAATTGGATAAAGTTACTCTCGTCTGTAGGGCCTTTCATGCTGAAAAACTCTCGCTGTTCAATGAACGTATAACAAAAATGACTGGGTATGATATGGTACTCCCAATGAACTCAGGCGCTGAAGCAGTAGAATCAGCCATAAAGCTCATTAGAAAATGGGCTTACCTTACAAAAAAAATACCAAAAGATAAGGCAGAAATAATCGTATGTGCAGATAACTTCCATGGCAGAACGACCACGATCATATCTTTCTCGACGGAAGAACTGTATAAAGAAGATTTTGGTCCGTTCACTCCAGGGTTCAAAATCATAAAGTTCGGCGACATAAATGAGCTGAAGAATGCAATAACACCAAACACAGCGGCGTTGTTGATAGAACCTATACAGGCAGAGGCAGGCATCAATGTTCCACCAAAAGGTTATCTCAAAGAGGCACAAAAGATCTGCAAAGAAAATAACGTCCTGTTCGTCCTCGACGAAATACAAACAGGCATGGGAAGAACTGGAAAACTATTCTGTTATATGTGGGACGATGCGCGCCCAGACATTTTGATATTAGGCAAAGCGCTTGGCGGCGGAGTAATGCCGATCAGTGCCACCCTCGCTGATAGATCCATCATGGAATTATTCAAACCTGGCGAGCACGGCTCAACTTTTGGCGGCAACCCTCTGGCTTGTGAATGCGCACTTGCAGCGATGGACGTATTGGAAGATGAACATCTTGTAGAAAGGTCTAACGAAATGGGCGAATATATGATGAATAAATTAAGAGGCCTCTCTTCTCCATATATAAAAGAGATCCGTGGAAAGGGACTCCTTATCGGCATAGAGCTCAAAAAAGACGCTGGCGGTGCCAGAAAGTTCTGCGAGGCCTTGATGCAAAAGGGGCTGCTCTGCAAAGAAACACACGACCACGTTATAAGGCTTGCTCCGCCGCTGATCATAAGCAAAGAGGAACTTGACTGGGCTTTTGACCAGGTAAAAGAAGTCCTGACTAAATGACGATCAGCGTTGTAGTTCTGATCATCGCTGCTTACGGCGCTGGATTTATTGATTCCATAGCCGGAGGCGGAGGCCTTATAAGTTTACCTGCTTTACTCGCTGTAGGCATACCCGCACACGTTGCGCTTGGAACAAATCATTTTCAATCCATGTTTGGAACCCTTTTTGCGACGCTGAACTATGCAAGAAAAAGTAAAGTCGTATGGAAGGCAGCATTGGTAGGCATACCTTTTGCATTGGTAGGTGCATATATCGGCGCTGAAATGACCCTTTTTATATCCGTTAAGACGCTGGCACGTATCCTAATCATCCTGCTCCCGCCAGCAGCTATATTAATGTTTTTTTCAAATTCGCTCTTAAAAGGCAAAGGCGCTGGGCGAGCAGACCACAAAATATCACTATTTATCGTCGCTGTTATCTGCCTTATAATAGGTGCCTACGACGGGTTCTTTGGCCCGGGAACAGGCACGTTCCTAATAGTGTTGCTGGTGCTCTTCTGCAAGATGCCATTAATAAATGCAAGCGCGACCGCAAAATCATTTAACCTGGCAGCGGGTATCGGGTCTTTTGTAACCTTCATGCTAGCAGGCAAGATATTATATATGCTTGGCATCATCATGGCCATCGCGAACATCGCGGGCAACCTCACAGGCAGCAGCCTCGCCATAAAAAAAGGCAACCCTTTAATTCAGAAATTTGTTTTCATTGCGATAGGACTACTATTTGTTTATCTTGTATGGAATTATTTTGGCTAATAAAAACTTTTATTGCATTGGCGCAGTCGCAACAGCAAATCCATCAAAACTATTACAACCCCAAAATGCATTGTAGCTAGACCCTAGACACCACTGCACATAGTACACGCGACCTTTTCCAGTATAAAGAACATCCCCCCGAATATGAACCATAGCATCAATATCATATTGATCTTGCGCTGCACCATTAAGTACTGTTGCTTCAACTTTAAGGACCTTCGAGTCACTATCAATAGTAAAAATGAACGCAATACCCTGCTGAGGCACAGTCTTAGGCAATGCGGGACTCACGAATACATCTTTTTGAATTACCGTTACTTTTCCACCCTGTGCATAAACGCTGCTCACACTCAGAAGTAAAAGCCCAATCAGAATTTTTTTCATTGCTCTATACCTCCATTTGTTACCTTTAACCAAGCTGGTACGTTATAACACATATTGGCTTAAGATTATAAGCATTATTTAATATAATATGGATGCTCTAATACTTTGTTATTATTTGGTATATTACCTTTGTATCAAAGTCTAAATTAACGTTACTGCCACAAAAAAGATTGTCTCCGCAACCATATGGTCTGGGGACTAATTTATTGGTTCCATCTCCTTGGGGAACAATCGTTGTAGATCTGGAAAGATCTTCTTGAGTAACACCAGCATTTTCCAGATCTGCCCTTAATCCATTATTCCAGCCAGTATAATTGTTCCTTGCCAACTTAGAGAGATCCGTTTTAGGACGAAGTAAGGAAGAAGAAATGTTCCTTCCGCTGGCTGAAATCACGTTCTCTCCGGCAGGAGCACTTTCTATGAAACGGTAGCGCGCCCCCATACCGAAGCCTTCACCATCGACGCTGTTTTTCACTACTTTAAGAGGACTTGTCTCTCCAGCTTTGGCTGCAGTAGAACCAACTACGTCATAACTTATTCCATCCGTACCTGTAGCCTTCAATGGCGCAACACATTCCGCAGGCATTTGTATTACTTTGGCTTCCCCTGTTTTAAGTACATTCACTTCACCCTCGGGAACCAAAAGCATAACCATCACATTCTGAGCTATAATAGTTAGATCTCTTATTCCGTTATAAACCATTTCATTAGGATAGGGTTTATCCCTACCAATTATCTTAGCAGCAGTATTTTTTGCCGCATCAGTTAGGCCAAAACCGGTTGACACCACTCCATAGGGATTTGATTTGGGGTTATTATATACTTCCGCTACTAAATCTTTACCTTTTGGGCTGCTACGCAAAAGTGTAAATAGCGTATACGATTCATTCTGCTCACGAGACCTTCTCTTGGCTATAAGGGACGGAGAGACTATTACTCCCTCTCCACTGTCTACACAGTCAATGCACTTACCTTCCAACAAAATATTCACCAAAGCCCTTGAAGATTTAACTCCTTTTATCCTACCCAATGCCGTTACAGTGTTAATATAAAAAGAACCAATTCTATTGTATGAACCTATCTCCTTTAATTTATTTATCGCTGCGTCGCTTAAAACGTTCTCGCCGTACCCGGCACCGATACTTCCAAGCATTTGTATAAGACCAGAAGTAATGTCCACCTGCTCACTATAAACTTTATTAGAAACATAAACATCACAAAGATTCTCAAGCACGTTGTTAGAGTCCAACAACTTACTTGCCCCATCCCAATTTTGATCCAATGCAGAGATTATTACTGGTATTTTTGAAATGAGTAAATGTTCAGACACTTTTTTTGCTTCGATAAGGTTGCTTATAATGGTACTTTTAATCCTTATATCTACTGACGACATAAGTGCATTGATTACATTATTTAGCATCCCACTAAAATAATTATCCGGATCAGAGTATGCTTTTTTTAATTCTTCGTTGTAACTCTTGTTAAAACCTTCTTCGGTCTTAACGTAATCATTATATCCCTGACAGCTTGTGGAAAGTGCTGGAGCTTGTTGCTTTGGAAGAGTTAAGTCAACCAAGTTTTTCTTACAAACATTAGGTTGTATATTTATTTGCGTTTGTGATTTATTCGGGGTTGAGCCTGAATTACTGCTTTCGGACTTTTGTTGTATCTGATATCCTTTCAATGCTTTTTTGTTCTGTTGTTCCCGCAGCTGCATTTGGTCAGATCCGGGCGTATAAACAGGCTGCTGCAAACTAGGTATCTGAAAATTGTTTTGTGCCTCTGCAGTATTAAAATTAAATGCTATAACAAGAATGATTATCAAAAGTTGCGACATAGACAAAAACTCCTCCTACTCATTCTTATCGGATTTTCCCCTTAAAACTTAAAAAGATAAACCTAATGCCTTTTATAATTATAACACAATATATTTGATTATACAAGATTTTCATACACAAAAACCATCAATCACAAAGGCTTAAAGACCAGTAATATTAGTACGATACAGTAATTACGCAGTTATTTTACCATGCCAAAACCTGAATGCGTGCTAGGACCACTCACCTCTTTTTGAGTCTCAGCGTTTTTCACGTTCTCGTTCCACCAACTTATAACATTTTTAGGATCAACAGGCACTAATACAGACAGGATAACTTCTCCCGTCGACGTTGGTTCACCTATCCAAACTCTAAACCCTGAAATAAAGCCTGGTACAAAGAACTGCGCAGCTTTAACATTCGAATCAAGTTGTTCTTCTTCCGCCATATCCTGCAAAGGTGCGGTCGGCGATACAGCCACATCGTTGTAGTTGGGATTATTTGCACAGATACTAGTCCATCCACCGCCACTGCACTGCCCACCAAAATTACCTTGTTGCTGAGCACAAACACCTGCACTCAAAAATAGAACGCTCACAAAAAGATAGAACTTTTTCATCAGAAAGCCCCCTTGTAATAGCTAATATGCATTTTATGATATGTTTTTTTACTTAAACATCAAGTGCTTTTTGTGCAAAAACAATCACTTGACCGGCTCAAAAAGAGCTTGCCAGCCCCTGTTCGATAATATATGTATCTGGCAAAGGGAGACTGGCTTTGACTCTTGGCGTAGGTATAGACATCATAGAGGTGTCAAGGATACAGAAGGAACTCTCAAAGGAAAACGAGGGGTTCAAGGACCGCGTTTTCACAAAGGGCGAGATAACCTATTGCGAGTCCCAGGCATCAAAGGCGCAGAACTACGCTGCCCGTTTTGCCGCAAAGGAAGCATTCTTTAAGGCTCTGGGCACCGGTTGGAGCAAAGGTTTTGCATGGACGGACGTAGAAATAATGAGGGACGATTTAGGGAAACCGTATATAATCACCCACGGCAAGACCAAAGATTTTTTGAGAGAGAAAAACATTTCTACGATCCATGTTTCGCTCTCACATATAAAGGACACCGCCACAGCGATAGTAAGTTTGGAAAAATAAAATAAGGGGCTGCTGCAGCCCCGATAAAGAGAGGTACTGTTATGTCACACCACACAACAAACATCGGCTCGTACGAAGAACGTTTGAAGAATTCTAGCTGGGAGCTCTCCAAAAAAGAACTTGGCTACAAGGACGGCGACGTTATTAACATCGCCTGGTACTGCACGGACAGAATCTGTGAAATGGGCAAAGCGAATAAAACTGCGCTCATCTGGGAAGGACTCGGCGGACACGAAAAGAAATATACTTTTAACGAGATACGTCTTGCAAGCAACACCATCGGAACATATTTAAAAAGCCTCGACATAAAACCAGAGGACAGGGTTTGTTTATTCATGGACAAGATACCTGAACTCTATCTCGGATTTTTGGGCGTGCTAAAGATAGGCGCTATTGCACAGCCTCTATTTTCTGCGTTCGGAGATGAATCATTATTCGTTCGTCTGGATAACGCAGGGACAAAAGCAGTTATCACTCAGAAAAAACATGCGACAAAATTGCAGAAAATAATCGACAGGCTGCCAAACTTGAAACATATAATCATCGTCGACCACGACCCAACAAAACCTCTTAGGCCAAGAGAGGTCGCATTCTCTCTTGAAGCAGCAAAACCTGTTGATAAGTTCGACACATATCCAACAAAAGCAGAAAGCCCATCATTGTTACACTATACTTCAGGGACGACAGGACAGCCTAAGGGTGTCAAACATGTTCATTCCTCTCTCATAGCACAATACATAACAGCTAAGTGGACACTCGACCTTCAGGACAACGATATTTATTGGTGCACAGCAGATCCAGGTTGGGTAACAGGAACGTCATACGGAATAATCGCACCGTGGAGCCTTGGCATAACACAGTGTGTGATGGACGTAGGTTTTTCTGCAGAAAAATGGTACGAATTCATACAGAAACACAAAGTAACAAAATGGTATTCAGCGCCTACAGCGATACGCTCTTTGATGAAAGCAGGCGATGAACTCGTGAAAAAATTCGACCTTTCGTCCTTAGTACATCTCACCAGCGTCGGAGAACCTTTGAACTCAGAGGCTGTAGTCTGGTCACAGAAAGTGTTTGGAAAACCATTCCACGATACTTTCTGGCAGACTGAAACTGGCGCGATAATGATAGCGAATTATCCGGGCATGAAAATAAAACCAGGCTCCATGGGAAAAGCTTTCCCAGGGATCACCGCGACGGTGGTAGACCCCGAGACATTTGAACCATATAAAGAGCCGGGCAAGATCGGCCTTATCGCATTCAAACCTGGCTGGCCATCAATGATGAGAACATACTGGAACAACGAGGAGACATATAAAGGCAAATTCAAGAACGGTTGGTACTTATCAGGCGACAGGTCAAGCATAGATAAAGAAGGTTACTTCTGGTTCGTTGGCAGGGACGACGATGTTATCAACACCGCTGGTCACCTTGTCAGCCCCTTCGAAGTAGAATCTGCTCTTCTTGAGCATCCTGCTGTTGCAGAATCTGCAGTCGTCAGCAAACCCGACGAGGTTAACATGGAGGTTGTCAAGGCTTTCATAACTCTTAAACCGGGTTATCAGCCAAGCAAGGAGCTGGAACTTGACATAATGAACTTCATCAGAAAAAAATTATCCCCGTTGGCGATGCCTCAGGACGTTGAATATGTTGATTCGCTCCCTAAGACCAGAAGCGGAAAGATAATGAGAAGAGTTCTCCACGCAAAGGAATGGGGAGAGGACATTGGCGATATATCGACGCTGGAAAACGATTAAAATAAATATAAAAGGAGAAAAACTATGAACGAAATGCAAAAGATCATTCTTGATTATGTGATCGCGGAGTACATAGACGACGATACAGAGGTAACAGTGGACACACCTTTGATATCGGGCGGAATAGTTGATTCGTTCTCAATGGTGTCATTAAAAAGATTCCTTGAAACAAAGTACAAGATATCCATTCCCGACGACAAAGCCACACCTGAGGCCTTTGACTCGGTCAACAAAATATGCACCCTGGTCCAAGTATTCGTAAAATAGTAACCAAACAGGAGGGACAATAATGGCTTATAGTAAAGAAGCAAGGGCTGGCTATCAAAAAATTCTCAAAGACATGGAGGACGCTGGACTATTTAAAAGGGAGCGTTTTATACATTCACCTCAGGGAGCTGACATTGAAGTAGAATTCCCCGTCGGTGCATCACCAAAAAAAGTCATAAATATGTGCGCAAATAATTACCTTGGGCTTTCAAGTCATCCTGAAATAGTAAAAGCGGCTCATGATGGATTAGAATCCCGCGGTTATGGAATGTCGTCGGTGAGGTTCATCTGCGGCACTCAGGATACACACAGAGAACTTGAAGCGGTAGTCACAAAATTCCTCGGCACAGAGGACACAATATTGTTCCCATCATGTATGGACGCCAACGCCGGTGTTTTTGAGGCAGTGCTCACTGACGAGGACGTAATGATATCAGATCGTCTGGTCCACGCTTCGATCATCGATGGTATACGTTTATGCAAGGCACAGACGGATACATACAAACATTCCAACATGGAGCACCTTGAAGAAAAACTCCAACTGCATGCGGATAAAAGGCACAAGATGATAATCACCGACGGTGTTTTCTCCATGGACGGCGATACAGCAAAAATGGATAAGATAGTTGAGCTTGGAGAAAAATATAACGCCATGGTATTCAGCGACGAGTCGCACTCTTCCGGTTTTATCGGAAAGACAGGACGCGGCGTACATGAAAAATGCGGCGTTGTTGGAAAAATGGACATAATTACTACGACGTTCGGCAAGGGCCTCGGCGGTGCTTCAGGCGGATGCGTCTCCGGCAGAAAGGAACTTGTCGAGATGTGCCGGCAAAAAGCTCGTCCATATCTGTTCTCTAATGCTATGGCTCCGGTCATCGTTCAAGGCGTATTAAAAGTGTTTGATATATTAAATAATAGCACAGAACGTCGTGACAAACTGGAAAGGAACGCAGCATATTGGAGAAAGGGCTTAGCAGAGGCTGGGTTCGTCCTAAAAGAAGGCGACACACCGATCGTCCCTGTAATGCTCTTCAATGCAAAGCTCGCACAGGATATTTCGCGCGATCTATTTAATGAAGGCATATATGCAATAGGTTTCTTCTTCCCTGTAGTGCCTCAAGCACAAGCAAGAATTCGTACCCAGCTCTCCGCAGCCCATGAAATTCATCATCTTGATAAGGCGCTGGACGCATTTAAAAAGGTCGGCAAGAAATACAATATTCTTGGCAAGACCAAAGAAGAGATCATAGCGATGTACGGGAACTAAAATAAATTAGCCCATTAGCGTTCTGTAATCTACCTTATATATCTTTGCTAATTTTTTTGCCAGTTTCTCCCCTATCTTTCTCTGACCGTTCTCCATTTTTGATAAGTTGGTTATCGCTATCCCTGTTCTTTTTGAGACTTCTTTCTGAGAAAACCCTTCTTTGTGTCTCGCCCCCCTTAAACATATCGAATATGATGGTAACCTTGCTTCTATCTCTACAAAGGGATTCTCATCAGACACAGACATTTCGCTTACAATGGTCGTTATCGCTTTCTTATGCTCTTTGGACACGTAAAAGAGCATACCGTCTATCGTTATATTAGTAAGGGGCTTTTTCATGAGTACCGACATAATACACCTCTATAAGTTTTGTTTCTTTGTCCACAAGTTCCCAACAGGCGACATACGTGGGTCTACCCTTATTCAAATGACAATGAAATTTATTTTTACTGCCTTTGAGCTTAGAATAATTTTTCCAATTAAACCTATAAGGGCCGTTCATCTTCATCTCCCGTATCAATTCATAAGCTGTTTCTAATTTATCCTCAGATAAACATCCAATACCCTTTACAACACTCTTGGCATACTTAACTCTCCATATTCTACCATCATTATGACAATTGTCAAGATAATTGTCCAAATATATAACCTCCCACAATATAAAGTCATATCTGGGAGGTTCAAAACACAGACCAACGTCTGAAGCACTAATTAAAGGTCTCCGATGTTCTAAAATTGAATTATTCTGACGATATTATATCTTCGACCAGTCAAGTATGATCTTTCCTGAGCTCCCCGACGCCATAAGTTCAAACCCCTTCTCAAAATCCTTTATCGGGAACCTGTGCGTGATAACAGGTTTTATATCAAGGCCGCTCTGGAGCATCGCAACCATCTTGTACCAGGTCTCGAACATCTCCCTACCATATATGCCTTTTATGAACAGCCCCTTAAATATAACATTATCCCAGTTTATGCTCGAGTTTTTCGGTAGTATCCCCAGCAGCGCGACTTTCGCCCCTGCCCTCACAGCGTCTAACATATCGTTGAACGCGTGGATGTTGCCGGACATCTCCATCCCGACATCAAAGCCTTCAGTCATCCCTATTCTTTTCATCACATCCTTGATCTTTTCTTTTCCGACGTTGACACAATGTTCTATCCCGCATTTTTTTGCGAGGTCCAGACGATACTCATTAATGTCTGTAATAACAATTTTTCTTGCGCCGACATGTTTTGCAACAACACCAGCCATTATTCCTATCGGACCAGCGCCTGTTATCAGAACATCTTCACCGACGAGGTTAAAGGACAACGCCGTATGTACAGCATTTCCGAACGGATCAAATATAGAGGCCTCGTCGTCTGATATCTCTTTAGGCAGAGGAAAAACATTCACCGCCGGCATAGACAGATATTCTGCAAATGCTCCAGGAATATTCACGCCGATCCCTCTCGTATTTATACAAAGATGACGCGTGCCAGCACGGCAATTTCTACAATGTCCGCAAACTATGTGCCCTTCTCCAGAAACGCGTTGTCCAATTTTTAGTCCGGTGACAGCTTTGCCCATTTCAACTATTTCGCCGACGAATTCATGCCCTACATGCATTGGTACAGGTATGGTTTTCTGAGACCATTCATCCCAATTATATATATGTACGTCGGTGCCACATATTGCTGTCTTCTTAATTTTTATAATTACATCATTCTCGGTGATTTTTGGCATTGGAACTTCTTCCATCCAAATACCTTTTTTGGGATATTTTTTGACTAAAGCTTTCATTGCATTTTCTCCTTTTGCGTTTTAATAACACAAGAAGAAGACGAAGCAAAGGAGTTAATAAAATGTTTTACCTTATCCTAACTTCGCTGATCTGGGCTTTTTCTTTCGGATTAATAAAAGAAAGGCTCGTGTCCCTGGACTCCAATCTTGTATCGTTCATAAGACTATTTATTTCTTTAATAGTTTTCCTGCCGTTCATGAAGCTCTCCAACATAAGAAAAGAACGCCAGCATGAAAAGTTCGTGATGCAGCTTATGGCAATAGGAGCAGTGCAATTCGGATTGATGTATGCAACCTATATATACTCATTCCAATTCCTGCAGGCTCATGAAGTAGCTTTATTCACGATACTCACACCTATATATGTAACGGTCATCAACGACCTGATATGGAAAAGAGGGCTGAACATCCCTGCCCTGGCAGCCGCTGTGCTTGCAATGGCTGGGGCTGGCATCGTTATATATTCACATATTGATAACAGGAATTACCTCACTGGGGTAATACTCATACAAGTATCGAACATCTGTTTCGCATCCGGACAAGTCTATTACAAAAAAATAATGCAGAATAAAAATAAAGTATCCAACAGCGACGTGTTTGGATTACTTTACCTGGGAGGCACGATAATAACCCTGATATTCTCATACTGCTGCGGAGCACTGGAGACTTTCTCGATGATAAGGCCAGATCAGATATGGGTGCTGTTGTATCTTGGTGTCATAGCATCAGGGCTGGGCTTCTTCCTATGGAACATAGGCGCTGTAAAAGCAAAAGTGGCAACACTTGCCGTAATGAACAATCTCAAGTTCCCGCTGGCAGTCATATGTGCAATTCTCCTATTCGGTGAATCAGCAGATTGGATGAGGCTACTCATAGGCGGTATAATAATTCTATTGGCAGTAGTTATAAGTGAAAGAGAGAATATCAAGAACCGTTGGTTCTCAAGAATTTAACATAAGTAATTATTAGATCTAACTGAGCGGCTCAAGTTTTTCCTTAAGCTCTTTGCCAACTTTAAAGAAAGGAAGTTTTTTCGGCTTGACCGTTATGTTCTCGCCAGTCCTTGGGTTCCTGCCTGTATATGTTCCATATTTTTTATTAACGAACGAACCAAAACCTCTAAGCTCTATTCTCTCGCCGTTCTCCAGAGTAAGTTTCATTTGGTTAAAGACGCTGTCTATAATTAACTCTGCTCTTTTCTTAGGGATATCCGCATATTCTGCGTATTTAAGAATGAGTTCGGATCTGTTCATTGTAAATCCTCCCGGCCACTATCAGGGCCAAGCATTTAAAACCGTTAACTCATCATATTTACAATACTTTTTGCTGTCAAGCTACAAAAAATAGTATATATTTGAGACATGAAGAAAATATGCTCTTTTTTGATGTTATTAGCTGGACTGCTTGCTAGCTCGGCTTTTGCCCTGACACCCCAAACAGTTTATAGAAATGTAATCATAAAACTGTGTCCCAAGGACATGATGGGATGCGCCCAAAGGGCTGTAATAGAAGGGAAAGATGTACTTTTAGATCCCATCACAAAACAGGCCCGGGCGAAATATAACAAGCTGGCCAACCGGTGCAAAAAACAAGGGTTGCTTGAGACGCCCCCTGTTACGGTTTGGGGTTTTGTCGTAAAAGAAAAGGGACACTTTCCAAACCCTATGGCAGAATTCGACGTGCTTAAGATAAAAGATTTAAAATAAGATAAAAACAGGGAGGGCGTATGGATAAAAAACAGCTCATCCGTGAATACTCGATAATCACTTTCGGATGTATCTTGGTGGCACTCTCGGTAGTCTGGTTCCTCGACCCGTATAAGATCGTCCCTGGAGGCATAACCGGCCTTGGCATAGTCATGTACGAGACGTTCAAAATACCACTCGGAACGACGATATTGATATTCAACATCCCTCTGATAATTATCGGCAGCCGCTTTTTAGGAAAAGATTTCGGTATAAAAAGTATCTACGGGATAATCGTATCGGCGCTGTTAATAGACCTGCTAAAAAGTGTGATATACCCTCACTTCCTTCCCCACGTCCCGCTGTACCTGCTGCAGGACCCTGCAACAATAGATTACATGAACTCAGTCGTGCCATTACTTGCAGCAATATTTGGTGGCATAATGTTGGGCGTAGGGCTCGGTTTTGTATTGATGTATAGAGGCTCAACAGGCGGCTCCGACGTACTTGCACAGATCGCCGTTAACTACCACATAATGAAGGCGGGGCAAATGTTTATGATCATAGATTCGATCGTAATAGTATTTGCAGGTGTTGTTTTTGGTCTGAGGCACGTATCGTTCGCGTACGGCGTAACATCCATACTCTTAGGTTTATCATCGCTGGTAGTAAGCTCCCTTGTGATAGACTTCATCATGGATGGTGGACGGCATGTAAAAGGTGTGACCATCGTGACTGAAAAGACAAATGAACTTCTCGACGTAATATTAAAAGATATGGAAAAAGGAGCAACTGTCTATCACGGCGAGGGTGCATTCACCGGGGATAAAAAGCGCATAATATTCACCGTAGTCAGCAACAGGCAGATATATAATATCAAAAAAGCCGTTGAAAAGATCGACCCGAACGCATTCGTGATAGTTAACCACGTCGCTCACGTCTACGGCCAGGGGTTCGACAGGATCAAATTATTATGAAAATATTCTTTGGCGCGGCGATTTAGGGTTTCCCGGAGCTCCTTATCATCTTTACATATCCGCTCACCATGTTCGGAAATAAGACCATTAACGAGCCTATAATAAGTTCTGCAAAACAAGAAAAGTTCTCCACAATATATCCACCGACGGACACATACCTCTCCCTGAAATAAAAAGCTTTCATCAATACGTTCAAGCTTTTTGGCACGGACAATGCGAGGATCCATATACCAATAATTATTATCGCTGTATTTAGGAGATCATCCGCAGAGATGTTCAAGTTAACATTACTGCCGTTACCATTTTTCCCATTCAGTATTTTTTTTGAGAACCATTCAGAATGTTTCCACAATAGCCATCCAGCCGCCGCCAGCGACAAGAACCATACTATCGCAGCCACCATGTAGTAATATGGTATGTTCGTAGAATCGAACAGCATTACAACGACGCCCTGAAGGAGCTCGTATGCCCTAACAAGTATATAAATACTCAAGACCCTGCAGACAACGAATACAAGTTCTTGCTTCTTCATGTTTTTATTTCTCCTCTTTGTGCACATGCATAGATATGAAATTAACTACGCGCATCCTGCTCCTCGCATACTCAGCGAGGTATATTCCATATCCGATCCCTGCGATCACGCTTATAGACGCAAATATGTATCCGTATATACTTCCCTTAAATACCACGAATAAGAACAGCCCCCCTAAAAATGCGCCAAGTAGGACAGGAGAGATCAATATTCCAAGGTAAAGCAAAAAAGCTATAACCCTCTCAACTAATTTTAGAAGCATAGCCGCCGCCCCCTTTCTCTAATAATATTTTAAATGAATAAAAGGGGATTTAACATATATTTCTTTGGTTTGACTTGTAAGAACATCAGAAGTATCGTCTATCTATATTAAAAAAGGAGGATATTTTATGAGAAAATTTTTGATCTTTTCTGTCGTTATGTTGTTTGGCGTGAGCGTTTTTGCTGCTGCGGATTACCAAAAGTATGGAGAATGCGTAAAAAAGAGTGAAAGCAAACTGAATGAACTCAAATCTTTTTGCGATACAGAAGCAAAGGCAAGACTAAACATGGGTAAATGCCAAGAAATCACAAAGATATCCCTCAAATGTCAGTGTGACAATTTAGGTACAGAAGAAGCCTGCAAGGCACTCAAAACACTAAGCACTACTCCGGCTACTAAAGCACCTGCTAAAAAAGACTCTACGACGACCACCCAAAAACCTACTGCAAAAGTAAAAAAGTAAAAGTCAGTAATTTTATAGATTACAAGACGAGGCTCATCTCTTCAAGAGATGAGCCTCGTTGGTTTATACCGCTTTACGTCAATCACATCAGATGCTGGTCCGGTTTATATACATCCCGCAGTTAGAACCTATCTGATTCTCCTCCAGCTCACCTATACTTACTATAGTTTCATAACCAAGAGCTTTAAATTTGCTGACAACCGCGTGGTTATGATCCGCATCATGTGGGTCTATCATAGACTTCAGCCCCTTACCCAAGACCTTTCTTGTGGGATTGACCGGCGTAAATTTAATTAGATATCTATCCTGCGCAAAATGATCGAGCAGGATATCAGGGTCGACCGGATAACCTTTGGGTGTAGCAAAGTTCAGAGTGATCTTTCTATCACCAGGCCTATAGAACCTGTTCCCGTATTCATTAATAGCGTCCAGGTCCATCGTCCTTGCAGGTATAAGTTCCTTTCTTTTTTTATCATCAGTTGTATGAATAGAGAATTGCAACTGGAATTTGCCGTTGCTGTAATACTCGTCCTTTATCTCTATCAGCCTATTAAAAAAATGATCACACCCCAGTGGAGCGATGGTGGACACCGACGGAAATAATATTTTATGACCATATATGGAGGGAAGTTCTTCCAGCACATCGAGGACAGCTGGATTAAATGCAGGCTCGCCCATCCTTGCGAACTGAACCTTTAATTTTTTTGTTCTAGGCACGTTATCTGAATATATGTTCCTGATCATATATTCTATCTGTTCAAACATCTCGTCTTTTGTGAGCTTGCCTTTATATGTTCCTCCAGCGTCGCAGAACAGGCAATCTATAGGACACCCTTTGAGCGTTGAGACTATAAGAACAAGCTTGTCGTCCCTACAAAGCGGAGGCTGGATGGAATCCGCAAATTCTATCCTTGAGCCATCGCTTGTTTCCGCAACATATACTCTGGCTATCTTATGTTCAGGCGTTGAGTATATTATTTTCACATTTTACTCCGAACTTTATAGTTTTTAATATTTCAGTCGCTGTTCTTATTCCGTCGCCCACAGCCATACCAACCTGCCCAAGACTTCCATCTTTTGCATCACCGATAATAAAAAGACCAGGCTCATTGTGGTCTGCTGTTATTTCTATGTTGCATAGAGCTGATCTTCTCCCAATAGCTGACAATATTAAAGTCTTTTCAGAGGCTAATTTTTCCACCTCGTCGGGACCACAATTATATTTAATATTAATATCTTTTCTTGATTCAACTTCTTTTTTTAGTACTCCGTAAACTTTAGAATGTTCGCCCCTAATACATATCGTTACATCTTTTTTCATGTCCGACAGCGAGAGAGAATAATCAAAGGCAGATTCCCCTCCCCCGATAATTAATATCCTGTCGCTCTTTTCGAACGTAATGGAGCTTACAAGAGAACCTAACTCGTAAAACGCAACGCCGTTATACTCAACTGGCAAAGTCCCTACAGCCAAGGCTACGGCCCTGGATGAAAAGGTCCCATCGTCTGTTTTAACAACAAAGACGCTGTTGTCTTTCTTTTCTACCGTTAAAACGTTGGCCTTTATAATCCCTATATTAAACCTTTGCAGTGTGTCCCTTATCTTTTGAGCGAACACATTTCCTTTTGTTGGTTCAAGGCCAAGATAATTATTGACGCTGTAAGCGTTCTCTATAAGCCCGCCGGCATAACCTTTTTTATCAATAAGGCAAGCATCCAGACTAAACTTTTTCAATTGTACGGCAAGACTTGAACCAGCCGGCCCCGCACCGACTATTATTACGTCTACAATACTTTTTGACATTCCCCGATGATCTCCTCTGTGGTCTTAACAACACCAAAAGCATCCGACACATTCCTCAGCGTTGCAAGATGCAATTCCTCTGTTTTAGTGAACGTAGCGTCGCAGACAAAATAGACCTCATAGCCCCTGACAAAAGCAGATCTTGCAGTCGTCTCACAACATCTATTGGTCATGCAACCGGTAACAACAAGCTGCTCAACACCCTGTCCCTTAAGAACAGCGTCTAAAGATGTATTATAGAACGCATCATAAGTATCTTTTTCTATCAGAGTTGCTTTTACGCCTTTAAGCTCATCTATAATCTCAGCATCCCATTCATTTTCTTTTATCCGGTCGTTGTAGAATTTTTGCATAATATCAGCATCGGAACTCTGAAAATGTTTGGTCAATATCACGGGCCTTTTAATTTTACTAAAAAGATCTGTCAGAAGTAAAATATTTTTGGACGCCACCTGACTTGATGGTAAATAAGCCCTGCCCTTTGGGTCGGCAAAATAATTCTGTATATCAAGAACAATAAGAGCCGACTTTTTGGGGTTATATACAAAGTTGATCCTTTGCCTGAATTCCATGTCGTCACAATACCCTCGCCCAGCAAGAATGGCAAGCGCTGCTTATGAACAAATTGTCGCAGAACTCCTGTCGCTGAAGCATTTATTCATCGTAAATAAGGGCTGACCCCATATCTTTATACCTCCAATGGTGATATGGGTTGAATATTATGAATGTACTCCTTTTATACCCAAAGTACCCGGACACGTTCTGGAGCTTTAAACATGTATTGAATTTTGTCCGTTCCAAGGCCGCATACCCGCCACTGGGCTTGCTTACAATAGCACCTATGCTACCGGAAAAATGGAACAAAAAACTGATAGATATGAACGTCACCGAGCTCAAGGATAAAGACATCCTTGATGCAGACATCGTTTTTATCAGCGCCATGATAGTGCAAAAAGAAAGCACGTTAGCCGTCATCGAAAGATGCAAGCAACTGAACAGGAAAGTGGTCGCTGGCGGGCCACTCTTCATGTCGTATAGAGATAAATTCGAACACGTGGACCACCTTATATTGGGCGAGGCTGAGGTAACGCTGCCTCTATTTCTGAAAGACCTTGAGGAAGGAAACGCTAAGCGCCTTTATGACTCAAAAGAACGTCCAGATATATCAAAAACACCACTACCCATGTGGTCGCTTATCAGACAAAAAGATTATGCGATGTTGTCTGTGCAATACTCCAGAGGCTGTCCTTTTGACTGCGAGTTCTGCGACATAGTAGTAATGAATGGAAGGACCCCAAGGGCGAAGACGAACGAGCAGATGATCAGCGAGTTCCAATCGCTTTATGATGCGGGCTGGAGAGGCCACGTTTTTATTGTTGATGATAATTTTATCGGAAATAAATCCAATGTAATGAAAATGCTAACTGAGCTAATTGAATGGCAGAAAAAAAATAGATACCCATTCTCCTTTGTGACGCAAGTCAGCATCGATCTGGCCGAAAATCCAGACCTAATGAAAACAATGAGAGAGGCAAATTTTTATCAAGTGTTCGTAGGGATAGAGACACCCAACGCAGACAGCTTGCAAGAATGCGGAAAGAAACAAAATGCAAGAGCAGACCTGACCCAAGCCATAAAGACGATCAACAATAATGGCATGCAGGTTACCGGCGGCTTTATCGTCGGCTTCGACAGCGACACAAAAGAAATTTTTGATACACAGATAAATTTCATACAGAAATCGGGCGTCGTTGTTGCTATGGTCGGCATGCTTGGTGCAGTACCTGGTACAAGACTGTGGGAGAGACTGAAAAAAGATAACAGGATACTCAATGATAGTTCGGGCGATAATTTAGACGGTGAATCCAACATTGTTCCCCTTCTCGGAATGGATGAGCTAAAGGCCGGATACAGGAGAATACTTTCGGAAATATATTCCAAAAAGAATTACTACAAAAGGATCAGCACCTCTATGAAAAATTATAAACCCACTGTGATACCAAGGTTTAAGTTCACTGATATACACGCTATCGCTAAAGCTTTCTGGAAGATAGGAATATTCTCGAAGGGAGAAAGGGTTCTTTTCTGGAAAATGATACTCAAGACATCCTTCACCAAAACAAGGGCCCTGCCCGAGGTAATAACATCCATTGTCTTTGGGTTCCATTTTGATGCTGTCGTAAAAAAGTTATAGTGCTATTGGATCATCCTTACGTCGTTGTTTGCAGCTTCTGTAATAAATAGTTTTTCACCGAAATAAGAGATACCGAATGGTATATTGAAAGTGGTTGCATCTACACCCACAACGCCATCTTTGTGCCCGGTAGTTCCCGCTATTCCTGCATACGTTGTTACCACCGCTGTTGACATGACGACCTTACGTATAGTGTGGTTACTATATTCTGCTACGTACAAATTAGTTCCATCATTTGTTATGCCAATAGGCATATTAAACCTTGCAGCAGCCCCTGTACCGTCGGTAGAGCCAGAAGCACCAGCAGTGCCGGCAAATGTTGTTACCACGCCTGTTGAGATAACGATCTTACGGATCGTGTGATTGCTGCCTTCTACCAAATACAAATTAGTCCCGTCAGTTGTTACGCCATAAGGTGCATTAAATCTTGCAGCGGCTCCTGTACCGTCGGTGGAACCACTAGTACCAGCCGTACCGGCTAATGTTGTTACCACGCCTGTTGAGATAACGATCTCACGGATCGTATTATTACCATAATCTGCTACATACAAATTAGTTCCGTCATTCGTTATGGTGTAAGGACTCTTAAATCTCGCGGCTACTCCTGTTCCGTCGACAGAACCGGAAACACCAGCAGTTCCGGCAAGTGTTGTTACTGCTGCTGTTGAGATGACAATTTTACGGATCGTGTGGTTGCCATAGTCGACCACATACAAATTAGTTCCATCACTTGTTAAACCTCTAGGGTTAGTAAATCTTGCAGCTGCCCCTGTACCGTCGGTAGAACCTGTAGCACCAGCAGTTCCGGCAAACGTCGTAACAACT
>Ga0247841_10004666_pt1 | contig 23164 bp, 16 predicted proteins | sample LaCruzMarch2015__2_FD_192410 | JGI IMG/M metagenome (GOLD analysis project Ga0247841, IMG submission 192410) | Freshwater microbial communities from meromictic Lake La Cruz, Castile-La Mancha, Spain - LaCruzMarch2015_18m | ecosystem: Environmental > Aquatic > Freshwater > Lake | place: Spain... | reverse complement strand
ATCACGAGGGTAATATAGAGTTAAAGGTAAAAAGGGGTCAGTTGTTCAAAGATGCTTCTTTTATGGGTGTTATGCGATGGGCTTTTTACAATACGCTTAAAGAGAAATATCCTAATGTTAGTTTGACTTATGGATATCTAACTAAAAACACAAGGATAGCTAACAATCTACCGAAATATCACAGGACAGACGCTTTATGTATCACTGGTAATCCAACGGTTAAAGGTCTTGATACGTGGTATTTCTATAAAAAGGTAAGATGTCAAAATAGACAAATACATAAAAATACCATCAATAAGGGTGGGACAAGAAAGTTAAACCAACTGCCTTTTATCGTATTTGATATACGATTATTTGACAAAGTAAAATATAACGATCAAGAATGTTTTGTTTTTGGTAGACGTGTAAGTGGTAGTTTTGATATACGTTTACTTGACGGAACGAAGGTAAACGCAGGTGTTGGTCATAAAAAAGTAAAAGTGTTAGAGCAACGTAAAACAATTCTAATCGAAAGGAGAAGGGCAATTCCTCCAGTCCCTAGCGAGTCCCCCTTGAAAAAGGGGATGGGACTGAAGCCCGTTGGTTTCCTTGCCGAAAAGGATCATGAAGAGGGGATATGGAATAAGGCGATGACAGCAGATGAAATTGTGGGTATATACAAATCACCACCTGTCTCCCTCGCTGTTGATCAGAAAGGCAAACTAGCGATTGCATGGGGACTGTTGAAGTAAGAATGAGTAGAAAACAACATCTTCTTTATGGTGACCCAGATAGATTCGACGCTGTCGCAGAATTTGTGATTGAGAGATTCAACGGGAAGGCGAAATATATCGCTGACGTTGCCGGTGGTAAGGGGCTACTGACCCGAATTTTATCTAAAAAAGGTAATTTTGTCTGTGACCTGATTGATCCTCGTCCAATTGCGTTAAAAGGCATAAACCACCGAAAAGAAGAATTCACAGCGGACATGGCGCAATATTATGACCTTCTGGTAGGTTTGCATCCAGATCATGCTTTGCGAGAATTGGCAAAATCTGCACTGATAAAGCCTGTAATATTGATCCCGTGCTGTAATTTTTGGGATGATCAAAAGAGAGGAAAAGAGGAACTACTGACGGCTATCGAGAATTTTTATAATCAGAATTCTATCAGTTTTGAAAGGGTTATTCTGGCTTTCAAAGGTCCAAAGAACGTCGCTATTGTTTCAGAGCCGCCTTGATTATAGAAGCCTTTTCAATAGCTCGATAGCTGTTTTGGGCGTTTTAACTATGGTTATAGCTTGCAATTCCTGATTGGTTAGAATCAGGTGCTTTTGCAGGCTTTTTATAGCTTTTTGCCACGAATCTCCAATGAGTATTATCGGCTTATGTATTTCGCCGATAACGTTCAAACACCATACCAATGATAATTCAGATATGGTGCCAATACCACCTTTAATTACAACGAAGGCATCAGCGGTCTGAATCAGCTTTTCAATCCTTTCTAAATAGTTTTCAGTGTGTATCTCCGTATCAATCCATGGGCTGACGTTTTTTTGCTTGAACGCTTCTGTTGTTACGCCTATTGTTTTTCCGCCGGACTGCTTTGCACCCTGTAACGAGGCTTCCATAATACCAGCGTATCCGCCATTGCATACAGTGAATCCTGCTTCAGCCAGTAATCTGCCAATTTCATAAGCTTGTTTGTAAGTAGTGCTTTCTGGTTTTACCCTTGAGCTACCAAACACAGTTACTATTTTTTGATTTTCTGTCATAGTGCTATTCCGTAGAGCCTTCGATCCCGATCACTCTTGCTTCGTTCATTAACCAGCCTTTTTCGGTTCTATCACCGGGGTTAATGTAAAAAGTTATAATGTATTGACCGGGTTCAGTAATGACATTTGTAACGTCAATATCACGGATCGTTCTAATTCCAGTTGATGGCTGTTCATTTCCAATTGCCATATCTTTTAGAATAACTTTGTCACCTATCTCTATGCTGAGGAATGAGTCGAACTTATCGTTATCCTGCGTTATATCAAAATGTAACATGACCTTTGTCCCGGGTATTCTAGTGACTTTGAAATTATACGATAGTTTATCTTTAAGTGCCTGTGCAGGAAAAAAAGCATTGCTTCCAAGCAGTGCTGATGATTCTGGCGTACCTCCCTCTACGTTAATTTCTGCGGTTCTTTCAGATGAGATAGCTCCATCAGTAGCTTTCACGTTGATAGAGTAGGTTCCTGCCTTTTCTGGCGCTCTATACGTGGCTTTGCTTCCTGATCCCTGAATAGCGCCTGCGTTTGTCGTCCATACGTGAGTCAGAGCAGTCCCATCACCACTGTATTCCGACATTGCCTCTATTGTAGTGGTATCTCCAGCAGTAATCATAGGGTTGTTAAGTCTTATATCGCTGAGTTTTAATGTTTCCATAAAGGTTCGCCTTTTAGCGGCAAGAGTCGTGTCAGGTGTGAAATTTGGGGATAACATCCAATCGAGGCGTCCCTTTAGAGTAGCTAGTTCTTGATATGTCTTTGGGTCCCACAGCTTCATAATATTGTTAGCATCCCCACTAGCAAGGAATCTTCCATTAGGGCTGAAGCTAATCCAGAGAATCTTGCTATTATGTCCTTTGAGAGTAGCAACCCCCAAACGAGTTTTAGCATCCCATAATTTTACAGTTCCATCTTCGCTCCCACTTACAAGCAGGTTTCCATCAGGACTGAATCCTACATAAGAAGCCTTACTAGCATGACCTGTCAAAGTGGCGATCTCGATACGGTTCTTGACGTCCATCAGACTTATGTTATTGTCCTTACTACCGCTTGCAAATAACGCTCCATCAGGGCTAAAACTGCTTGGAGTCAGAGGTGCAATCGTCTCTATAAAAGTAATTTCTATGAGTGATAACGGGTCATATAAGTGAATACCTTTAGCGACGCCTATTGCTAATATGGAACTATCGGGTGAGAATACCGCATTGAGAAGTTCCATACTACCGCTTTGAGCGGTTTCTGCATCTGGAGATGCATATAATGAGAGCGAAAATGAAAACGCAAACAGCACGATAAAAAGCCTTAACTTCATTCTGATCCTCCTTTGAAAATACCTAAATGCTAATGCATAGATTGAAGATTACGTTTCCAATGCTAATCTTTTAATCTTTAAAAAGCTACTCTTTTATAGACCTTTCGTCAAGAATACTCTCGCATTATGAAGGTTAAATAATTAATCGGGTAATAAAATTATCGGGGTTTTCTGGATTCCTAAGCAAGTTTAATAAATGATGTTAAATTTTTAGGAATAGAACACGGATGATGCGGATTAAACGGATTTTCGCGGATTTTTCTTTATTTCGATCCGCGCAAATCCGCCTGATCCGCGTTTATCCGCGTTCTATTTCCTAAAGTTTAAAAAGGTTTCTTAAAGTCATTTAGCTATTACCCGATTATTTATTTAACCTTCATTATGCGGGGGTAATTCACTGTTGAGGGTCTGCCGAACCTTCGACCCCGGTTAGTTTTGCTTCATTCAATAACCATCCATTCTGTACTATGTTTCCGTGTCTTATGTAGAAAGCTACTACATAGCGACCTGGCGTCTTGATAGCATCAGAAACGTCAACGTCTCTTGTGGTGACTTTGCCAGTAGATGGTTGTTCGTTTCCTATTGCCATCTCTGGAAGGACGGTCTGCTGATCAATTTGAATACTCAAAAAAGCATCAAATTTATCGTTATCCTGAGTTATTTCAAAGTGAAGCAGAACTTTTCCACTAGCTACTTTTGTGACGTTAATGTTGTAAGCCAATTTATCTTTTAAGTTCTCTGATGGCCAATGCGTATCACTATCAAGTATAATCGTTGTGGTACTTGACTGCTGTGCGACCCTGATCTCTATAGTATTGCCGGATGATATAGCTCCGTCAGTGACCTTAACGCTTATAGAGTAGAGACCCGAAGTATTTGGTGCTTCATAAGTAACCCTGTTACTTGACCCTGTTACCTTCCCACCTGTTGCAGTCCATGTATACATCAGTACGGTTATGTCGCCGGAATAGTCTACGGAAGCCTCTATTGTCGTTGTCTCCTCTGTACCTATGGATAATTGGGTTGCCTTGAGTTCCCTGACGTTAAGCGTCTCATTAGAGATAGTGGTAGGAATATCACTTCCGCACCCTATGATAAAAATGATTCCAAGCAATAGTAAGATATAAATTATATATTTCATGTAAAAATTACCCATTCTCTATAATTCCAATAAAATTCGTGAAATTCGTTCTGTTATAAGCAAGTTTAAGGAACCTTTTTAAACTTTAGGAAATAGAACGCGGATCAGGCGGATTTGCGCGGATCGAAACAAATAAAGAAAAATCCGCGAAAATCCGTTTAATCCGCGTCATCTGCGTTCTATTCTTAAAAATTTAACATCATTTCTTAAACTTGCTTACGAGTTTTTCACTTATTTTCTTAGATTTTTTTTTCAACACGGAGAAGAATTAGTGATCAGTAATCAGTGATCAGTTTTTGTCATACTGTTTACTCATCACTGATTACTTTTCGTGGAATTCAGAATACAATTATTAGTTGTCTACAAAACCAATAAAAATCAAGAACTTCACAAATTATGGAATTGTAATGATTATATTATACAGCAAAAGTGTTATTTTCTCAAGTATTAACGTACTAATCTGAGAATTTTTTGAGAAAAGCAAAAAATGTATTTGACAAAAACAACATTATTTGATATATTATATATGGCAGTCTGCAAAGTCCTTCCACAAAAAAGGCTTGACAAATCCCTTTTCAGATTATATAATTAAAATTTACTATTTTTTAGTCTGTTCGGAATTTGAATATTAAGCTGGCGTAGCTCAGGGGTAGAGCAGCTGATTTGTAATCAGCATGTCGGGGGTTCAAATCCTCTCGCCAGCTCCATATTGGTGACGAGTAATTTAGATGGAATCTTTTTTTGATCACTGCTTACTGATCATTGATCGTTACTGAATCGTTATAGTGGGGCGATGTCCGAGTGGCCAAAGGAGTTGGTCTGTAAAACCAATGCTTATAGCTTCAAAGGTTCAAATCCTTTTCGCCCCACCATTATGAGCGGGAATAGCTCAGTTGGTAGAGCATTGGCCTTCCAAGCCAATTGTCGCGGGTTCGAGTCCCGTTTCCCGCTCCAAATTTTTTTTAGTTGTAGGAATTTTGATAGTTTAGGAGTCTTATGATGTTATGCCCACGTAGCTCAGTTGGTAGAGCACATCCTTGGTAAGGATGGGGTCACCGGTTCAACTCCGGTCGTGGGCTCCATTAGATTTTTTTATGATTGTTCAAGGAGGAACTGAATTACATGGGAAAGCCAAAGTTTGAACGCAAGAAACCACATTTAAACATAGGAACTATTGGTCACATAGACCATGGTAAAACGACTTTAACGTCAGCGATCACGAAGATTCTATCCGAAAAGGGTATGGCGCAGTATCGTCCATTTGATTCTATTGATAATGCTCCAGAAGAGAGAGAGCGTGGTATTACTATTGCTATTCAGCACGTAGAATATGAGACAGCAAATAGACATTATGCACACGTTGACTGCCCCGGACACAGAGACTATATAAAGAACATGATCACAGGCGCCGCTCAGATGGACGGAGCTATACTGGTCGTGTCAGCAGATGATGGACCAATGGCGCAGACACACGAGCATGTTCTATTGGCGCATCAGGTTAACGTTCCTGCGATGGTCGTATTTCTTAACAAATGCGATATGGTTGATGATGATGAGTTGCTAGAACTAGCAGAGCTTGAAGTAAGGGAATTGCTGACGAAACACGATTTTCCGGGAGATGACGTTCCTGTCATCAGAGGTTCTGCTCGGAAAGCACTGGAAGGTGATCCCAAGTGGACTAATTGTATATTAGAGCTAATGGACGCAGTAGATAAATATATACCAATGCCAATGCGTGAAGAAGATAAGCCGTTCTTGCTGTCAATAGAAGACGTCTTCTCGATAGTGGGACGTGGTACGGTTGTTACAGGAAGAGTAGACCGTGGTAGAGTGAAACTTGGCGATCCTCTGGAGATCGTTGGACTTACTGATACTAGACAAACAATCTGCACGGGTGTTGAAATGTTCCGCAAGCTACTAGACGAAGGCAAAGCTGGTGACAATATAGGCGTTCTGCTCCGTGGTGTTGATCGTACAGAAGTCGAGCGTGGTCAGGTTCTTGCGGCTCCAAAGAGCATAACTCCGCATACCAAATTCAAGGCGGAAATATACGCTCTGTCAGCGCAAGAAGGTGGACGTGATAATCCGTTCTTCACAGGTTACAAACCGCAGTTCTATTTTAGAACGACTGATGTTACCGGAACCGTGACGTTGCCCGAAGATATTCAGATGGTTATGCCTGGCGATAACGTGAGTATTGAGGTTGAACTTGGTAAGCCTATAGCGATGGAGCCTCAACTGAGATTTGCTATCCGTGAAGGTCGAGTTACAGTTGGAGCAGGTACGATCTCTGAGGTTATTCAATAATTTTTTTAATTGGTGACGCATCAAGCGTTACCAAAAATGGGGTGTTTGGCAGTGCGAGATATTGTTACTTTGGCTTGTGATGCATGTAAACGCCGTAACTATAATACTACAAGAAATAAAAGACTAACACCAACTCGGTTTGAACGCAAGAAATATTGCAGGTTCTGCCGTAAACATACTGTCCATAAAGAAACTAGATAAAAAAAGATGCAGGCCCGTAGCTCTAATGGATAGAGCACTGGTCTCCAAAACCAGGTGCTGTGGGTTCGAATCCCACCGGGCCTGCCATTTGTGTTCTTTGGGTTAGTCGTCTGGCTCTGAAATTAGGAGCGTTCGTGAAAAATGTTTAAGAAAATATTTAAGTTTCTTCGTGAGGTAAGGCTAGAGATGAAAAAGGTTACGTGGCCAACCCGTAAGGAAATAACGGGGTCCACTGGCGTGGTCATTGTAACCGTTATGATCGTAGCGATATACTTGGGAATAGTAGATAATATTCTTCAACAGGCAATGTTGTGGTTGGTTAATCTCTAATTGCTTTCTATTCTGCAGAACTTATGATCCTTGAATCGTAAAACCAACGAGTTTCTTTGTCTGTATTTGATTATTGGTATTCAGTGTTCTGTGTTGCCGGAAATTTTTTATGTTCTGGCTGCCTCAAATGATTAGCGATTGGAATAAAAATTATGTCTGCTTCTTGGTATGTTCTACATACGTACTCGGGACATGAAAATAAGGTTAAACTGAATCTTGAACAACGAGTTCGCACCATGGGAATGACTGAAAGTCTTGAGCAAATACTTGTTCCCACACAACTGGTTACTGAAATTAAGGATGGAAAGAAGAAGATTTCGACGAAAATTTCGTTTCCGGGATATGTTCTGATAAAGGTGGAACTAAACGATGAATTATGGTACGTCGTCAGAAGCACACCGGGTGTAATGGGATTTGTTGGCAGTGGCACACATCCAACGCCTTTGGAAGAGGAAGAAGTAGAGAACATATTGAGTGGTGACGAAAGAAGAGCTCGTGAAGAGGCAAAGCAGATGTTTGACTTTTCAAAAGGCGATAGAGTCAAAGTTATAGATGGTCCTTTTACGGGGTTTTCTGGACTGATTGATGCACTCAATGAAGAGAAGAGTAAACTGAGACTTATGATCTCTATCTTTGGAAGGTCAACACCGGTGGAATTGGAGTTCCATCAGGTAGAGAAAATACAGGATTAGTAAAACATTGGACGTCAAAAGAGAACTTCAAACCTATTTTGCGTTCCGTGAAGATCAGATAACTGGAGGAACCCGAAAATAAAATCGGGCATTAGACAAAATGGCAAAAAAGATAATCACAACTGTAAGACTTCAGATTCCAGCGGGACAGGCTACTGCTTCATATCCTGTTGGACCTGCTCTTGGACAACATGGTGTTAATTTGGGCGAGTTTGTGCGATCATTCAACGCCCAAACTCAGGGACAGGATGGTATAATTGTTTCTGTTCTTGTTACTGTTTATGGTGATAGAAGTTTCAATTTTATATTGAAATCAACACCAGCATCTATACTTTTGAAGAAAGCGGCAAAGCTCGCAAAAGGATCAGGAACTCCCAATAGTAGTAAAGTTGGTTCCGTAACGAAAAAAGATATAAGAGAGATCGCTCAGATTAAAATGGCTGACCTCAATGCTACTGATGTTGAGGCGGCAATGCGAATGGTCGAAGGAACTGCCAAAACTATGGGTATAACCGTAGAAGGTTAGCTCCGCATAAATATTGCAGTATTAATTTTTTCTTATGACTGCAAAATCAAAGATAAAAGAGGTCTTTTGATAAATGAAAAAAGGCAAAAAGTACTTGAAAGCCAGTGAACTGGTAGATAGAATAAAGGATTATGAACTAGATGAAGCTGTTGACATTGTAAAAAAAACAGCAACTGCTAAGTTTGACGAAACGGTAGAATTAGCTACTAGGCTAGGCGTTGATCTTAGACATGCAGACCAAGCTGTGCGTGGTGCTGTAAGCTTACCGAACGGCACAGGGAAATCTCAGATCAGAGTACTTGTTTTTGCTCAGGGAGATAAGGCTACTGAAGCACAGGATGCAGGCGCTGATTATGTCGGTGGAGAGGAACTTACAAAAAAGATAACTGGAGGATGGCTTGAATTTGAAGCTGTCATTGCTACTCCTGATATGATGCGTTCCGTTGCCCCGCTGGGACGTATACTTGGTCCTAGAGGTCTTATGCCTAGTCCCCGAGCAGGTACTGTGACAATGGAAATTGGTTCTATGGTTAAAGAGATCAAGGCTGGTAGACTGGAGTGGTCCCCAAGTACTCGTATGGATAGAGAAGGGGCTGTTTTACATGTGCCCGTTGGGAAAGTATCCTTCACCAATGAGCAGTTGAAAGAAAACATACTTGCGATGATTGATGCAATCATGAAAGTCAAACCGTCAGCCGCCAAAGGACGCTATCTGCGTAGTGCATCCATCTCCTGTACAATGGGTCCAGGAATAAAACTCGATACGCAGAACCTGATCAATCTCCTTGAAGGATAGATCACTCTGTGTGCATGGCTGTAAAGGCGCCAAGCAAGGAGGAAAAGAGTGCCAACTCTAGAGAAACAAGCAACAATTGACGAGATCAGTGATAAGTTAGGTTCTGCCAAAATGGCGATCCTTACGGAGTTTCAAGGACTCAATGTGGCTGAGATGACTGAGCTACGAAAGACTCTCCGTAAAGCTGATATAGATTATAAAGTATATAAAAATACACTGGTAGGAATGGCAGCACAGCAATTAGGGATAACTGGAATAGATAAATATCTGGTAGGCTCGACTGCACTTGCTATCATCAAAAAAGACGAACTTGCGAGTCCAACAAAACTCCTAAAAGATTTTAGCGCTAAACATCAAAATCTAAAGGTGAAAGCTGGAATACTTAATAACAAGGTGATCGCTCCTGATGGTGTTATATCGCTGATCAATATGCCACCCAGGGAAGTTTTAATATCCATGGTTCTTGGGGGAATGAAAGCACCTATGGCGAAACTAATGGGCGTGCTTCAGGCACCTGTAAGAGACTTTATGTCCGTACTAAGGAACCTTGCGGATAAGAAGGAAAAGGGAACTGATGCTAGTGTTGTTCCTGAAATACTAGAAACACCAGAGACCTCAGAGACCCCAGAGAGCGAAAACAAAGTTGAAGAAAGTAGCTCAGACCAACAAACAGCCGAAAACCAATAAATTTCAAAGGCTGATGGGAACTACAAGAAAAGTGGAGGAATAGTATGTCTGTTACAAGAGAACAAATAATAGAAGCGATAGGCGGTATGTCCGTTCTTGATCTAATGGATTTAGTTAAGGAAATGGAGTCTAAGTTCGGTGTATCCGCTACAGCCGCAATGCCAATGGGATTTATGCCGATGGCACAAGCTGAAGCTCAGGAAGCGGCTCCAGAAGAAGAAGAAAAGTCTGAATATACCGTTGTTCTGGTTGCATCTGGGGACAAAAAGATACAGGTTATCAAAGAAGTCCGTGCTGTTACAAGTCTGGCTTTGAAAGAAGCGAAAGAATTGGTTGACAATGCCCCATCTAATGTAAAAGAGGGCGTCAGCAAACAGGAAGCAGAAGAATTAAAGAAGAAACTGGAAGAAGCCGGCGGTACAGTAGAACTGAAGTAATACCAAATAAGATAGCAAATTTCCAATAGCCCCTCCCCTTATGGGAGGGGCTATATTCATTTTTTTACATCCACCCTTAAAATATATTTTCCTCTTGACATATTGATCTTTTTTTGTTATAATATAAAGTTTACATAATATAAATAATTCCTACTGATTTTATAGAGAAATGTCAAGGTTGCAACTTTGGAAATTATATTGCCCTACCGTGACTTACCTGTTTTTTCTTACACTAGCAACATGTACTTTTTTGTAGTTGCCCGATATGTATCAAACCAAACTTTTTATTTAATCAAAATGTCGAAAAACCCTAACATAGTGTCGTTATAAGTAATGTGTCTTCAGTGTGCCATCTCGGAATGATGGAGGAGAGACTATGTATCAGTATCATACAGAAAAATTTGGAAGGCGCGAAAGAAGATCCTATGCAAAGATCCATACAAAAATGGAACTTCCAGATCTGATTGAGATCCAGAAAAAATCTTATGAGGAATTTCTTCAAAAGGACGTTCCGCCTGAAAATCGAAAAAGTGTTGGATTGCAGGAAGCTTTTATTGAAGTCTTCCCTATTAGCAATTATACTGGCACACTAACATTGGAGTTTGTAAGCTATTCTCTTGGTGATCCCAAATATGATGTAATGGAGTGTCAGGAAAGAGGTATGACTTATGCATCTCCAATCAAAGTAAAAGTCAGATTGATTATTCAAGAAAAAGATAAAGAGACTGGAGTAAAATTTAAAGATGAAGTAAGAGAACAGGACGTTTACATGGGTGAACTGCCCATTATGACCGAAATTGGAACGTTTGTCATAAATGGTGCGGAACGTGTTATTGTCAGCCAGCTTCATCGTTCTCCTGGTATAATTTATGAAGATGAAGTTCACATAAGTGGACGAAGGCTTTTCTCGGCAAGGATCATACCCTATCATGGGGCATGGATTGAGTTTGAATATGACATCAATGACTTGATATACGTCAGACTTGACCGCAGAAAAAAGATGTACGCAACTCTATTTCTGCGCGCATTAGGATGGGTAAGTGATGAAGAGATCATACGCTTATTTTCAAAGGTTGAAAGAGTCAAACTTCCAAATTGGACTCACACTGAGGTAGTTTTGGCAAAAGGTCAATTCAGCGAAGGTATTGGCAGATTACTTCTGAAAGATGCTGTGGACGAAAGGTACGGAGAGATTATTGCACGTAACGGAGAGGTATTGGATGAGAATCTGGTTGGAAAAATAGGAACAGCCAACATTGAGAACATATCTGTAACCTCTCCAGAATTTCCGTCTGATCTTATTGGAAGAATAACCGCTACTAACGTGGTGGATAAATCTACCGGCGAGGTACTGGTCGGGATCAATCAGGAACTTACCAAGCTTTTATTGGAGACATTGCGTGACGCAGGTATTGAGGAATTGGAACTGCTAGACAATAGGGATGCAAAATATACAAAATCACTGAGAAATACACTGATGCGTGATACTATCAAAAATCAGGATGATGCTATGAAAGAAATATTTAAAAGGCTTCAACCTGGTGATCCACCTACTGTCGAAAGCGCCAGAACACTCTTAGAAAGAAAATATTTTGATAATAAACGATACGACCTTTCACCCGTAGGGCGTTATAAGATCGGCAAAAAACTCGGCATAGACGTCCAGCTTCAGCAGCGAGTGCTGAAGAGAGAGGATATTATTGAGGCTCTTAAATACCTTATGAAGGTTGAACGTGGCATGGGAGCAATAGATGATATTGACCACCTCGGAAATCGAAGGGTGAGATCCGTTGGAGAACTTTTGCAGATGCAGTTCCGTCATGGACTGGCAAGGGTTGAAAAAGCTGTTAAAGAGAGAATGACTTTACAGGATACCGAAGAGACCATGCCTCATGACCTTATAAACTCCAAACCGCTTAGTGCCGCTATCAAGGACTTTTTTGGAAGCAGTCAGTTGTCTCAATTTATGCAACAGACAAATCCACTAGATGAGCTTACTCATAAGCGAAGACTTAGCGCACTCGGTCCCGGTGGATTGCATAGAGATCGTGCAACGTTTGAGGTTCGTGACGTGCATCATACGCACTATGGAAGGCTTTGTCCTATTGAGACACCAGAAGGACCAAGTGTTGGGCTGATCGTATCTTTAAGCACTTATGCTCGAGTAAATGAATATGGGTTTCTTGAAACTCCATATAGGAAAGTTGTCAACGGTGTTGTTTCTGACAAAGTAGAGTATCTATCCGCAGATCAGGAAGACCCACTGATTGTTGCTCAAGCAAATGCCCCAACAGATGATACCGGTATGCTTACAGAAACTGATGTTCTGGCAAGATACGAGGATGACTTCCCCAGAGTTAAACCGGAGGAAGTCAACTATATGGATGTGTCACCGAACCAGATAGTCAGTGTTTCTGCGGCATTAATTCCTTTCCTTGAACATGATGACGCTAACAGAGCGTTGATGGGTTCAAACATGCAACGTCAGGCGGTTCCACTGATCAAACCACAAGCTCCACTTGTCGGTACAGGGATTGAATACAAAACCGCCAAAGATTCCGGTGCAGTGATCGTTGCCAAACGTTCTGGAATTGTAGAAAGTATCTCTGCTGAAGAGATCATAATTCGTGCTGATATTCTTTCAACAAGTCCAGTTGATTTGTCTTTTAAGGCAGGATATGACGTATATAAATTGATCAAATTTAAAAGATCAAATAATGGCACCTGTATAAACCAAAGACCCTTGGTCCGGTTGAATGATAAAATCGAAGCGGGATATGTTATTGCTGATGGAACATCCACTGAACGAGGCGAACTTGCACTTGGCTGTAACGTGCTAACAGCTTTTATGCCATGGGAAGGTTATAACTTTGAAGATGCTATTGTTATCAGTGAAAAGCTTGTTAAGGAGGATTTATTCACTTCGATACATATCGAGGAATTTGAACAGGAAGCACGAGATACTAAGCTTGGCAGGGAAGAATTTACGAGAGATATTCCCAATGTTCCTGAAGAGGCTTTGAGAAGCCTTGATGATGATGGAATAATAATGGAAGGCTCCGTTGTTAAACCCATGGATATCTTGATAGGAAGAGTTACTCCCAAAGGAGAAAGTGAACTTAGACCAGAGGAAAAACTATTAAGAGCGATATTTGGTGAAAAAGCAGGGGATGTACGAGATGCTTCCTTGACTGCCCGACCGGGTGTAGAAGGTGTAGTCGTTGGCGTTAAGGTCTTCTCTCGAAGGGAGAAAGAAAAAGAAAAAGCGACTCAATTTAGAGAAAACGCCTTAATAAAATCTCTGGAAAGAAAATACTCCACTCAGATAAATACTATCAATGAAAGAAAGAACGAAGAGATTAAGACAATACTTTTGGGAAAAACACTTGCAAGTAGCGTATATGCTGATGATCAACTCATTGCAAAGAAAGACGCCAAGATCACAGAAGAAATGTTAAATTCTGGTGTATTTCTGGATGAGTTTATTGTGAAAGATGAATTGGCAAATACAAATATCCAGAGGGTGCGTTATCTGGCAGAAGGGCGCATTGGGGAATTAACACGTGAACGTGATAATAAGATCGAGAAAATACAGAAGGGGGATGAGTTACGCCCCGGTGTCATAAAACTCGCCAAAGTTTATGTCGCCAGCAAACGCAAGATTGATGTTGGTGACAAATTATCCGGTCGTCACGGAAACAAGGGCGTTATCGCTAAGATTCTTCCAGAAGAGGATATGCCCTATCTACCAGATGGAACTCCCATAGAAGTTGTTTTGAATCCACTTGGTGTTCCGTCTCGTATGAACGTCGGTCAGGTTTTGGAGACGCATTTGGGATGGGCGGCAAGAGAACTTGGTATATACGTGGCAAGCCCTGTTTTTGACGGCGCAAGCGAAGATGAAATAAAAGAAGCACTCAAAGAAGCAAACCTTCCTGTCTCTGGACAAACAACGCTTTATGATGGTCGAACAGGAGAGCCTTTTGATCGCAAAGTCACTGTTGGGATGGCTTACATAATGAAATTGATCCATCTTGTTGAAGATAAGATTCACGCAAGGTCTATCGGACCTTATTCCCTCGTAACACAGCAACCATTGGGCGGGAAAGCTCAGTTCGGCGGTCAGCGGTTTGGCGAAATGGAAGTATGGGCGCTAGAAGCTTATGGAGCGGCTCATCTTCTCCAAGAGATGCTTACAGTTAAATCCGATGACGTCGCTGGAAGAACAAGAATTTACGAATCCATAGTCAAAGGGGAAAATTCCCCTGAACCGGGGACCCCAGAATCATTTAACGTTTTAGTAAAAGAATTACAAAGCTTATGTCTAGACGTAATATTAGAGCGGTCTGGACCTAAAGATGAAAAGAGCTCGCTTTTAGCAGATAAAAATTTCGGTTCGGAAGATAATTCAAAATTGAAGATTAAAGATTAAAAGATTTAAAGATTTAAAGATTAGCATTGGAAACGTAATCTTCAATCTTAGAATCTTTAATCTATTCCTAACCTAAGGAGGGAATAACGTGCGAGCTGGACAGCAAATATCTCTTAATCATTTTGATGCTATTACCGTCAGGATTGCCTCATCAGAGCAGATAAAAGATTGGGCAAAAAAGACTGCATGCCATTGCTCACCTACTAGCAGAAGTAAAGGTGAATGCACTTGTGGCGAGGTCAAGAAACCTGAAACTATTAATTATAGAACTTTCAAGCCAGAACCAGAAGGTCTTTTCTGCGAGGCTATATTTGGTCCTCAGAAAGACTGGGAATGTTCTTGTGGAAAGTATAAACGTATAAAACATAAAGGTATTGTCTGCGACCGTTGCGGAGTTGAAGTCACACGAAAAGACGTCAGGCGAGAGCGCATGGGATATATTAAGCTTGCGGCTCCAGTATCCCATATATGGTTCTTTAAGGGCATGCCTAGCCGAATAGGGCTTGTTCTGGATATGCCTCACAGGGAACTTGAGAAAGTCCTTTATTTCGAGTCCTACGTTGTTTTGGACCCAAAAGATAGCCCTCTGGAAAAAAAGCAACTACTCACAGAAGAAGAATACAATAAACACAAAAAAAGTGGACATGATTTTCGTGCTGAAATGGGCGCCGCCGCCGTAAAGGAACTGCTTATAGGTACTGATGTAGATGCTGAAATTACAACATTGAAAGCTGATTTGGGCAGTACCCAGTCCAAACAAAAAGAAAAGAAATATGTAAAGAGATTGAAATTACTCACAGCGATACAAAAATCAGGTAACAGATCTGAGTGGATGATACTTGAGATGATCCCGGTTATCCCGCCTGAACTTCGTCCTTTGGTTCCATTGGATGGAGGAAGATTTGCTACCTCTGATCTAAATGATCTTTATCGCAGGGTTATTAATAGAAATAATAGATTAAAGAGATTGATGGATTTGCGTGCTCCCGACGTGATAATCCGTAATGAAAAGCGCATGCTTCAGGAAGCAGTAGATGCACTGCTGGATAATGGACGTCATGGAAGAATAGTTCGTGGACCCGGGAATAGACCTTTGAAGTCTCTCAGCGATATGCTAAAAGGTAAGCCCGGAAGATTCCGTCAGAACCTACTGGGTAAACGAGTTGATTATTCTGGTCGCTCCGTTATCGTAGTGGGACCTGAATTGAAAATGAACCAGTGCGGACTTCCAAGGAAGATGGCACTTGAGCTTTTCAAACCATTCATTATTCGCAAACTTCAGGAAAAGGGCTATTCTACAACGATCAAAAGTGCAAAGAAAATGGCAGAGAAAGCGTCTCCCGAAGTATGGGAAGCTCTTGAAGAAGTTATTGCTGAACATCCAATTATACTCAACCGAGCACCAACGCTTCATAGGCTAGGGATTCAGGCTTTTCAACCTATTCTTGTGAATGGTAAGGCAATAATGATACATCCTCTGGTCTGCAACGCATTTAATGCAGACTTTGACGGTGACCAGATGGCTGTTCACATACCGCTGTCTGCCGAAGCTCAGATCGAAGCCAAATTGCTTATGATGGCTTCGCAAAATATACTGAAACCGGCGCATGGTAATCCAATATCTGTACCAGACCTTGATATTGTTTTAGGATGCAATTATTTAACCAAATCAATACAAGAAAATATTGAAAAAGGATTGAAAGAGCAAGAAAGAGTTTCTGAAGAAACTGAATCCTCGTCCAGCATTGTACCAGTTTTTGCAAATACTGATGATGTTATATATGCTCATGAATTTGGTTTACTTGGTCTACATTCTGCTATCAAGTTCAGAGTTAATGGAGAGATCATAAAAACTACACCGGGACGAGTAATATTCAGTCAGATTGTTCCAGATGACCTTATGTTTTTTGACAAGGGATTGAAAAAAGATATATCATTTGTCAATAAAGAGATGCAGGCACGTGATCTGGAGGACCTGGTTGCTCAATGTTATGATAATCACGGCAATTACCGAACTGCAAAGTTCCTTGACGATCTCAAAGGTATTGGATTCAAATATGCAACGAAAGCTGGACTTTCAATCTGCATAGATGACATGGTGATTCCAGCAGACAAGAAAGACCTTATTGAAAAATCAAAGCGTGAAGTTGATTCTATAATGAATGATTACAAAGAAGGTCGTATTCCTGATGGTGAGAGATATAATAAAACCATTGGTATCTGGGATCAACTGAAAAAAGACCTTGAAAAATCTTTATTCAGATCGCTTTACGAAAATTCACCAGATGGTGGGCATGTAGGATTCAACTCTTTGTACATAATGACTGACTCAGGAGCAAGAAGCAAGAAAGACCCGATGAACCAAATATCAGGAATGCGCGGTCTGATGAGTAAGCCATCTGGCGAAATCATTGAAACTCCGATCTTAGCTAACCTGCGTGAAGGATTAACTGTTCTGGAGTACTTCTTATCTGCTCACGGTGCAAGAAAAGGTCTGGCAGATACAGCGATCAAGACAGCTAGTTCGGGATACCTTACCCGAAAACTTGTTGATGTAGCTCAGGATGTTATAATCAATGAAGAAGATTGTGGTACGCTTAATGGTATAACCAAAACGTCATTAGGTTATGAAGATGAGCCGGGTGTTCTTACGGAAAAGATTGCAGGTCGTACTTCTGGTGAGGACGTTGTCGATCCAAGTACAGGTGAGATTATTGTCAGGTATAATGAAGAGATAACTAAGAAACTTGCACGAAAGATAGAATCCACAGGAATTGTCAGTGTCAGAGTCCGTTCGCCACTTACCTGTGAATCGGAACGTGGAGTATGTAAAAAATGTTATTGTGCAGACTTATCCACATGGAAACTGGTTAATCATGGTGAAGCGGTAGGCATAATAGCCGCTCAATCAATAGGCGAGCCTGGTACACAGCTTACAATGAGAACGTTCCATACCGGCGGAGCCGTAGGTGATGCGAAAATAAAATCAAGCGCAGAAGCAAAAAATTCTGGTACCATCCTTTTCTCTAACGTGACAACTGTTGAAAAGCCTGATGGCACACTTGTCGTCACGAACAGAAACGGCGAAATCTCTATACTTAGTGAGAAGGATGAAGTACTATTCAGCTTTGAGCTAAAGCAAAAAGATACCACAGTTGTATTAAAAGAACTCAGTGATCATCAAACTCCTGAGATTATCAGACAAGAATTCGAGAGAAGAAATCTTACGCTTTCTCTAAGTGATCTAATTATGGTTGACGGAAAGGTAAAAGATTCTGAATGGATTATTGTTGATAATCAAAAAGTCTATAACATCAAGAGAGAAGGCAATCGGCTTGATATTCGTACTGGAGTCAGAGAACGGCACTCCGCTTTATATGGTGCTATGATAACAACTCCTGATGGTGGATATATCGAAAAAAGTAATACTCTTGTGGAATGGGACCCAAATAACATCGCTATTCTAACAGAATACGGTGGAAAAACAAAAATCGAAGACGTCATCGAAGGCGTGACGATGCGCATCGAGATTGACGAAACTACGGGTCATTCCAACAGAGTCATTGTAGAGCATAAGGAAGAAAATCTACATCCAAGAGTCGCTATATTAGATGAGAACGATGATGTTATCGCAAGATATGACATATCAACTGGTGCGACTATTGACATTGATGATGGTGATACTGTTTTCCCCGGTCATGCTCTGGCAAAAATCCCAAGAGGGCTTTCTAAAGCGAGAGACATAGTGCATGGTCTTCCACGAGTTACTGAGTTATTAGAAGCTAGAAAACCAAAAGATTGTGCTACTATAACCGACATTGATGGTTTTGTAAAGTTTTCTGGCATGAGCAGAGGTACAAGGGTATTGAAGGTCGTCAACCCCAACGGAACAGAAAAAGAATACCGTATCGCTAGAGGAAAGCATCTTATTGTTATTGATGGTGATTGGGTCTCAGCAGGAAACGGACTTACTGACGGCTCTATTAATCCTCACGATACACTGGCTGTGTTGGGAGAAAATGCTGTTCAAGAATATCTAGTTGACGAAGTTCAAAAGGTTTATCGTGCAGCGGGTGAGCATATCAATGATAAGCACGTTGAGACTATTGTCAGACAGATGATGAGAAAAATTCGAGTGCTTTCTTCGGGTGATACTGATTTCCTCGTAGGTGATGAAGTTGATAAGTTTATTTTCAGGAAAGAGAATAACCGTGTCATTGAGTCCGGAGGCACGCCAGCAAACGCTGAACCTATACTGCAAGGGATTACAAAGTCTGCTCTCAGTACGGAAAGCTTTATCTCTGCGGCGTCATTCCAGCAGACAACAAACGTTCTTACTACCGCGGCACTCAGTGGTAGAAGAGACGAACTTCGTGGGCTTAAAGAGAATGTCATTATGGGACGTCTTATTCCAGCAGGAACCGGCGCCCCTCAATACAGGCAGATTGGCGCTATGTCTGCTATAGAGCGACCGGCTCTTGTAGCTTCTGGCGGTACTACTGAAGATCATCCTGCGAAATAAGCATGTAATTATTGCTTTCAATTCACAAGGGACAAGGTATAACCTTGTCCCTACTTCATTTTTATTTGGTTTTTTACCAAACTTCTTTCTTTTTTGGTTCTACTATCCGTCACCCGTCCCTCATTGCTCGTCAATTAAATTGCATTTGGAAGATTTCACCACAGAGTTCACGGAGATCACAGAGAGAAAATAAAGAATTGAAACGTTTGTGTTTTGGTATGCGCACCCAGATATATTTTATCTTTTGGAGGAAAATTGAAACTTATAGTCGGTCTCGGAAATCCAAGCAATAAATACGAATATACGAGGCATAACATAGGTTTTGACGTAATTGACCTTTTCCGTTACGAACTTCAACTAGGTAAGAATTTTAAAAAAGAGAAGCATTCACTTGTGATTGAGGGTCAGTTAGAATCCAATAGATTATTATTGGTAAAACCTCAGACTTTCATGAATTCCAGTGGCATAGCTGTTCAGGCTTTGGTCTTAGACTACGAAATTCCGTTAGAAGACATTATTGTAATATATGATGACCTTAACCTTGAATTTGGGTTACTGAGGATAAGACGCAGTGGAAGTGCAGGTGGTCACAAAGGCGTAAAATCAATAATAGAGTCACTTGGAAGCCAATCGTTTCCGAGAATTCGCATAGGCATTGGTCAACCTTCTCAAGACACTGAGGTAATTGACTACGTACTAAGCAGGTTCACCTCCAAAGAACGTGAAGAGATCGAAAAAGCAGAACAAATCGCAGTTAAAGCATTAAAGATCATGATTCTTGAAGGTGTTGAGCCTGCAATGAATAAATTTAATACCCGTCAGATTTAAAAAGCATTCATGCTTAAATATCGTTCACCTCTATCGGATAGTATTGTTACGATAGTATTTCCTGTTCCTATTTTTTCGCTTAATATTAAAGAGGCGAGTACATTGGATCCAGATGATATGCCTACCATTAATCCTTCTTCTCGGGCAAGTCTTGACATCATTTTCATGGCGTCTTGACTTTTTATTGCAATCACTTCATCAATCTCATCCATGCAGACCAATTCTGGTATAAATCCTTCGCCGATTCCTTGTATATCATGTTGCTTGGGTAGCTCACCATTCATAACTGCTGATTCATAAGGTTCTACAGCCACGATCTTTACATCAGGATATTTTTCTTTTAGTGCCTGAGTAACACCCATTAATGTTCCACCAGTACCAACACCGGCAACAAATACGTCTATTCTTTTGCCGATCTGATCAAGAATACTTTTGCCTGTGATCTCACGATGGGCAGAAATATTATCAGGATTCTCAAATTGATTCGGAAGCCACGCATCTGGATTAGCTTCTACCAATTCTTTATATTTAGCGATAGCGCCTTTCATATCATCTGCCGGTGGAGTAAGGACGATCTTTGCACCAAAAGCCTTCATCATCTGTTGTCTTTCGATGCTCATATTTTCGGGCATAACCGCAGTAAATTCATAACCCCTATGCGCAGAGATCATAGCAAATGCTATTCCAGTATTTCCAGTAGTAACTTCTATTATTTTGCTCCCCGGATTGAGTAATCCTTTACTTTCGGCTTCGCAGAGCATATAATAAGCCATTACGTCTTTTATACTACCTGATGGATTATACGTCTCAAGCTTGGCAAGAATCCTGTTACCTGTATGATTTACTTTCGTTAATTCTAATAAAGGCCCTTTTCCGATCTGTCCTAGAATATCTTTACAATACATATCTTTCAAATCAAAAACCCTCCACAATAATGTAAGAACACAAAATATGCACTAGATGAATTATTGGGCATACAACCATTACAGAGAATGAGTTCATTCTAAGAATGTGATTTCTAATACGAGTTTTTCACTTATTTTCTTAGATTTTTTTTCACCACGGAGAAGAATTAGGAGTGTGTCCCATATATGAAACATAAAAAATTACCGCAGAGACGCAAAGAACGCAGAGGAAACGATGAGAAAATCAATTCTCAGCTCCGCCGAGTCGGGAAATCAATAAAGCCTCTGCAAATTCTCTGTGATCTCTGTGCCTCTGCGGTGAATAATATTGTCATGATGTTTCATAAGTGGGACACACTCAGAATTAGTGATCAGTAATCAGTGATCAGTGATCAGTTTTTGCCATACTGTTTACTGATTACTCATCACTGATTACTTTCCTCTCCGTGTTCTCCGTGGTTATTTCCTTTTTGTTTCTATACAGAAGGCAATCTAGTTTTGCGAATTATAAGGCACGCAGCAGCGTGCCACTACGGAAACATGCTGGCATCAAATTCACTTCGTTACGATAACCTTTCCGATAGGTTCGTCTAAAACTTCACCTATTATATTCGCTTCTGTTATACCTGCGCTGCGTATTTTGTCTAGCAAAAATTGGGCTTTATCTCTTTCGACTGAGATTAATAATCCTCCAGACGTCTGTGGGTCAAAGAGTATCTCCATTATCTCAACAGGAATTTCATCACTGAAAATGACAGTATCTTTAAGGAATTCCCTGTTGACCTGAGAACGTCCCGGAACAGCATCAGGTTTTGCTAATTCTTCAATACCTTCAATGATTGGAACTTTGCTTGCGCTGATAGATAAAGCTTTATTACTGCCTTTTGCCATCTCTGATCCATGACCAAGCAGACCAAAACCAGTTATGTCTGTGCAAGAATTAACACCCACCTCTTGCATTAGTTCAGAGGCAATTTTATTCAGGAACTGCATGTATTTGCAGGCTTTCTTAACAACCTTGTCCTCCTGTGTGAGCATCTCAGCTTTGATCGCAGCGCCGATTATGCCTGTCCCAAGTGGTTTTGTCAGGATTAGTAAATCACCAGCTTTTGCGTTAGCGTTAGTAATGACCTTATTCGGTGAGATTATACCAGTGACGGATAATCCATATTTTAATTCTGGATCGTCTATCGTATGCCCGCCTACGAGTATTACGCCAGCCTCTTTGATCTTCTCCGTACCACCTTTCAATATTTCCGTCAGTATGGAAACATCGAGTTTTTTTATCGGGAAACCAAGTATATTCATAGCCAGCAGAGGTTTTCCACCCATTGCGTAGACGTCGCTTATTGAGTTTGTTGCGACTATCGAGCCATAAATGTATGGGTCGTCAACTATTGGAGTAAAGATGTCAACAGTCTGAACTAATGCGATCTCGTTTGTCAGACGATATACACCGGCATCATCAAGGGTATCCATACCGACTATAAGGTTTTCGTCCACGACTTTTGGTAATCCTTCAAGAGCTTTTGATAAGTCCGCCGGACTTAGTTTTGATGCTCACCCAGGGCATCTGACAAGACTGGTCAGACGTATAGGTTCTTTAATCATTACAAACCTCCATTAAATGGGAATTTAGCCACTGATACACACGGATTTTCACTGATGAATACGAGTTTTTCACTTATAGAAAAGAAGCTAACCACGGAGACACAGAGGCACGGAGAAAAAAGATGAAGGCGGAAGGATAACGGATGAAAAAGAAGAAACGAGTATTATAGTATTTGATCAGTTTCAAACTGAATTTGATCAAATTCATCCTTCATCACTCATCCTTCATCCTTTTCTCCGTGTCTCCGTGGTTATTTTCTTTTTGTTTCTATAAGTGAAAAACTCGTATCATTAGACATTTTATCAGAACGAATACTTACCGTCAAATATATTTTTGTTGCAGGTTTCGTTCAAATGTGATATAAAACCTTGAGGATGAAGGCATGGATTCCAGATTATGCTGAAATGATAACACAAAGTCATACTTGATACAACTTTTTCAGTTAGCTGAGGAATAGTCATAATTCATGAAAAAACACGGAGACACAGAGGCACGGAGAGAACTTAGAAAGTATGAAGGATGAAACTGTAATAATCGTTTCTTCTTTTTCATCCACCATCCTTACGCCTTCATCTTTTTTCTCCGTGCCTCTGTGTCTCCGTGTTTAACTTCTTTTTATTTCTATAAGTGAAAAACTCGTATACTTGATTTGAGAATTAGAAAATGGAGGCATTGTTTTATGA
>Ga0247841_10004663_pt1 | contig 23174 bp, 24 predicted proteins | sample LaCruzMarch2015__2_FD_192410 | JGI IMG/M metagenome (GOLD analysis project Ga0247841, IMG submission 192410) | Freshwater microbial communities from meromictic Lake La Cruz, Castile-La Mancha, Spain - LaCruzMarch2015_18m | ecosystem: Environmental > Aquatic > Freshwater > Lake | place: Spain... | reverse complement strand
GTTGAACTGGCAATGGCGCTATCTAAAAACAACTTGACGAATACAGGAATTTATGGATACTGTAAACACAATGTAACTTATCAACATATATAAGTAAATCAGATTTTGTTACGTATAGCTTCCTGTACTCAACAAAACACCAAACACAATACGAATGCTTTCTTTCAAGTGATAACTCGTGACTGCTCGGGGAATATCCCTTGACTAGAGAAAACCGCGCTCCTATACTCCGAACCGTCAGAATCAATGCCTTTGTTATTGATTTGTTGATGGGAGTAATAAAAATGTTGAAAGAAAAGAAATTCATACACAGAGCGGCAAGCTTTTTTTTACTGATTCTGCTTGCCGCTTTTTACGGATGCGGATCGAGCGGATCGAGCGGGTCCAATGGGCTGCCGCCGCCGGTCTATGTGGTACTGTTCACCCACATCGAGGACAACACACCGGCCGGCGTCCTCGGCACGCCCGCCTGCCGGGCCAACTACCTCAACCTGCGGCAGCTGCTCATCGCGATGGCGTCCATGGCGAAAAGCTACGGCATGCGCTGGTCGTTCGAACCCGACTGGAAATTCCTGGAAGCGGCCCGGCTGTACGAGGACGCCGAGGTCATGGCCTCCACCGACAACATGAACGTCCTGCGCTACCTGCGCGACGTCCTGGACGTGGCCATTGACCCGCACTCGCACGAAAACGGTGGCTACAACTACACCGATGTCGCCTACCTGCTGGAGCTGCTCGGCGCCGGCGGGAGCACCGTCATCGGCGGCCACATCTGGGACCCGGCGCTGCCCCAATTCCAGGGGTGGGACCGCTTCCGCGTGCCGGTCTACGGCCTGCGCTATCCCGCGGCGGTCTGGCGCGGGGACATCCTGATGGGCAGCGGCACTCCCAACCACGTCAACGACCCGCTGGTCAGCGGCGTCTGGCGGCCGCGCGACCGCGACCACTACTGGGAAGACGATCCTAGCGGCAACATCGTTTGCGTCGGCGCTTGGCGGGGCGACATCGCCGGCATCTCCGAACTCTCCGACCTGTACCGCAACGGCCAAGTCGACGGTTCCTGCATGCTGACCTCCTCCTATCACATCACACCGTCCTCCATCACCGCCCCGGGCGGACTGACGGTTATCGAGAACGAAATCCTGCGCCCGCTCGCCTCCCTACGCGCCGGCGGCGAGGTCGAGTTGACCGACTTCACCCGGCTGGCCGAAACCTGGCGCGCGCGCTTCAGCGGCCGCGCCTTCCTCCACCGCGTGCACTAGCGCCCCCCTCTCCCACGCCGGCTATCCAAGCGGCAACGGACAACAGAACGCGGTCATCCTTGACTTTACGATGCGGACGGAACAGGCTGTCCGGCGGAAACCGAAACCGATCAAGGGAGGTCTGAACCATGGCGCGCCACGAAATCCTGCGTTTCTTCCTGCTGCCTCTTTACCGGCCGATGCAAGGGATAGCGGACCTTGTCGTCCTGGGAAAATAAATGGGACGTTTTGTTTATTGAGTCCTTCCTGCATGCAGCATCCCATGATTTTTGAGAGAAGGTCAATATGTCGGCTGGCACCGGCAGTGAGAGCCCATTTCCCCGCTGCACTCAATACGCCATACAATCTGTCAACTCAGTCAACCAGCCTCATTGACCGTCGCACTGCCTGCCGTTTGACGCTAGGCATTGACGTCGCGTGTCGGCGGCGCGCCAAACAACCGGTTATACTTATGGCCGAATTGGAGGGACTCTCATGGCCGACATGAAACGCCGCAGTCACAGCATCCAGCCGCTCCGAAAGCATCAACCCCACTTCATACGGCACGCAGCTCTCTGGTCATCTCGGCAGGGCTTTGCCCAAAGTAACGTTTGAATTCACGGCTGAACTGGGAGGGGCTTTCATATCCCACCTTGTCGGCGGCAATGTAGGCTTTCGTACTTTCCTGCACCATCAAATCCTTTGCTTTCGATAGCCTGATTTTTTTTAAATACTGCATGGGGGAATCCGATGTGATCTCTTTAAAGGCACGATGGAAGGCAGAGATGCTCAAATGGGCCGTATTGGCCAACTGTTCCACGTCGAGTTTCCTTGCATAGTCGCTTTGCAAAACCTTCAAGACGCGCGCCATCTGGGAAAACGTGCCGCTGTGCATGGCCAGCGAATAGAGCACCGGCGCCTGGGCGCCGAAAAGTGCCCGGTAAAGAATTTCCCGCACGAGACCGGGACCCAGGATTTGGGATTCCGTCTCGGACTGCAAACACTTGACCAGCCTCGTCGTGGCATCCAGCATATCCTCATCCATGGTGGCCGGGCCGATCCCCCTGGGCAAGGTTCTTTCGCCGCCATTGCCGATCTCTGCTTGCAGATCCACTCGACCGATCAGGTCCCTCAGTTGGCCCATGTCAATATCGATGTAGAGCCCTCGCAGCGGTTCCTCCGGGCTGGCAAAGGTCTCGCATTCGAACGGCATGGTCACCGATGTCACCAGGTAATGGTTCGCATCATAGCGAAACTTCTGTCCACCCAGGTAGCCAATCTTATGGCCCTGAACCACGATGCAGAGGCCGGGATTGTAAACCATCGGTTTTCTGGGGATATACTTTGTCTCTTGAAAAAGAAGCACCCCGTTGAGTCGGGACGCGGTTGGTCCGTCGGGGATTGTCGGAAAGCTCCGCAACAGTTCAATCATCTTGGACATACAAAACACCTCCCTATTCCGAATGTCTATTTTGGATAACATTATGGGCGATAAGGTATCCAAAAATCAATAGACAAGCACGAATAGGCAAGAAATAGAGAGGAACAGGTATTTCAAATCCTTTTGCGGGACCTTATACTGTCTTCCAACGATGCAGCAAATCAAGAAAGGAGGTTCTCCATGAACTTTGAATTTCACAATCCCACCCATCTCATGTTTGGGGCAGGCGCACTCTCGCAGCTCGGTGAAGCGGGAAGCAGGCATGGCAAAAAGGCCTTGATTGTCACCGGCGGCGGCAGCGTCAAACGCAACGGCACATTTGACCGGGCCGTGGCCAGCCTCAAGGCCGCGGGGATGGCCTTTGCCGAATGCAACGGCGTCGAGCCCAACCCGAGAATCGCCACAGTCCGGCGCGGCGCCCGGATCGCCCGAGAGGAAGGCTGCGATGTGATCATTACCCTGGGAGGCGGCAGCACCATGGACGCAGCCAAGGTCATGGCCGCCGCATTTTACTATGACGGCGACCCCTGGGACATGATCTATCACGGCCAGCCCGATCCGCATGTCCCGACCCGCGCATTGCCCATCATCACCGTCCCGACGCTCGCGGCCACCGGTTCCGAGATGAACATGGGGGCGGTGATTTCCAACGAGGAGACCAAAGAAAAGTCCTTTGTCCAGACCGAATGCCTCTACCCCGCGGTCGCGCTGGTGGACCCCGAACTCACTCTCAGCGTGCCGAAGGATCAAACCGCCTACGGCGTTTGCGACATCATCACCCATGTGACCGAAAGCTACTTCAACGGCGTGGACGGCACTCCCCTTCAGGACCGGTTCGCCGAGGGCGTCATCCTCACGGCCCTGGAGTGGGGACCCAAAGCCATTGCCGATGGGAATGATCTGGAGGCGCGCTCCCAGGTGCAATGGGCTTCCATCGTCGCCCTCAACGGCTGGGTGAACGCGGGCACCAACGGAGGCTACCCCGTGCACATGATCGAGCATACCCTGTCCGCCTATCACGACATCACCCATGGGGCAGGCCTGGCGGCGGTCAATCCTTCCTGGATGCGCTTTGCCGCCGGACACGGGCCGCAAAAGTTCGTGCAGTTTGCCGAGCGGATCTTCGGCCTCAAGGCCAAAGGCCCCGAGGACCTGGAGTGCGCCCTTCAGGGTATCGATCGTTTCGAGACCTTTCTCAAGACGATCGACTGCCCCACCCGTCTGTCCGAACTGAAGATCGACGATACCCTGATCACCCGTTACGCCCAGGAGACCCTGCGGATCATCCATGACGAGAAGGGGAACCTGCCCGGGCGTCCGGCCATGAGCGAGAAGGACATTGTCGCGGTGCTGCGCTCGGCGCTGTAATGCCATGGGGCAAACAGCCATTTTGGGCGGGCGAAAATCACTGGCACGGCGCTTCCGTCGCCGTCGTCATGACTCCGCCATCCAGGAAGAGCGCGGCGGTTCGGCTGTCAGTTGGATGGGAAAGGTCAGTGATGAACAATACGAAACCTTACATGATAAACAGAAAGGAGAATGGAAAATGTACAAACTAAGACAGTTAGGCATGATTGCCATCGTTATGGGCATGGTGTCCATGATCAGCACCCCGATTTTGGCTCAAGACCTGTCCAATGGCGCTGATAATTTTTACAAGAGTAAGAAGGTAACCGTGCAAAAGGTTGCGTTCAAGAATCAATACCACATGAAGGTGGTGGGAAATCTTTTCACACCCAAGGATTTAAATAAAAAGACAAAAAATCCCGCGATCATCGTCGGACATCCGATGGGTGCCGTCAAGGAACAGAGTGCGAATCTGTATGCCACAAAAATGGCTGAACGGGGATTTGTGACCTTGTCCCTGGATCTGTCTTTCTGGGGCGAGAGTGAGGGCCAGCCCCGCAACGCCGTTTCGCCGGATATTTATGCCGAGGATTTCAGCGCTGCGGTGGATTTCCTGGGAACCCGTCCGTTTGTTGACCGGGAGCGGATCGGCGTTATCGGAGTTTGCGGCAGCGGTAGCTTTGCCATCAGCGCCGCCAAGATCGACCCCCGCATGAAAGCCATTGCAACCGTCAGCATGTACGATATGGGCGCTGCGAACCGCAACGCGCTCAGGAAGTCTTTGACCCTGGAGCAGAGAAAGAAGATCATCGCCGAGGCCGCAGCGCAACGCGATGTGGAGTTCGCCGGAGGGAAAACCAAGTACACCAGCGGGACGGATCATGAACTGAACGAAAACACGCATCCCATTCAGCGTGAGTTTTATGACTTCTACCGCACGCCGCGAGGGGAGTTCACGCCGAAAAGCTCGTCACCGAAACTGACCACCCACCCGACGCTGACCAGCAACGTCCGATTCATGAACTTCTACCCCTTCAACGATATCGAGACGATTTCTCCCCGACCGATGCTGTTCATCGCCGGTGAAAAGGCGCATTCCATCGAGTTCAGCGAGGACGCCTACAGGCTGGCGGCCCAACCGAAGGAACTCCACATCATTCCCGGTGCCGGGCATGTGGATCTGTACGACCGGGTGGACCTCATTCCGTGGGACAAGCTCACGGCCTTTTTCACCGAACATCTGAAATAATTCTCCTGAGTCATCCCCCGGCGATGCCGGGGGACTCAGAAGAATTTGGGAATGTCAAACAGTCACCCTGCTGCGGACCGCTCAAAGGTTGCAGGAAGGAGCACTGTGTGTGAGGGGGAAATATGACCAGGATCAGCAAGAAATGGAGCGTCACGGCTGCCGTCGCAATAGCCATCGTGGCGGCAATCACGATTGCCCATGCTGCTCAAGAGGCAAAGACAATGAAGATACACTTGACGGTGAATGGCAAGGCCATCACGTCCACCTTGATCGACAGCGAAACGACAAGGGATTTTGTTTCCCTGTTGCCGTTGACGCTGACCATGGGCGATCTCTTCGGCCGAGAAAAATACGGCCCGCTGCCCAGGGCGATTTCGGAAGGGGGGAAGCGAACGAAGGGCTATGAAGTCGGTGATGTGATCTATTGGTCGCCTGGACCCGATGTGGCGATTTACTATCGCCATGACCGGCAGCCGATCCCCGACCCCGGCATCATCGTCATGGGTAAGATAGACCATGGCGTTGAAGCACTCGATGTGCCCGGCTCCGTCAAGGTAATGATTGAGCTCGTCAAATAAAGCGTCGAGACGGGTCGCCAAAACAAGGGATGAGAACAATGCGAATGGTATTCCAACGATCGTCGGTCCTAAGACGACTTCACAGCATGGGAGGGCGCATGGTGGTCTTCAGTGTGTTGGTTCTCCTCTTCGCGGGCATTTCCGTGGGAGCGGGCGTATATGTACAGCACCCCAAGTTCGGGCTGCCTCCTGAAGGCGACCGGCTTGCCATCGTCGAGAAGTCGCCAAACTACGCGAACGGCGAATTCCGAAACCTGATCGCCACTCCCATGTTCGCGGACGGCCACTCCTTTGCTTCCGTCGTTGCCAGCAGCCTTCTGAGCCGACCGGAGCGCTTGAAGCCGAGCGCTCCCCTGCCGTCGGTCAAGACGGACCTCAAGACCCTAAACGCGGGCCAGGATACCGTGATCTGGCTTGGACACTCGTCTTTCTTCGTGCAGCTCGGCGGCAAACGGATCCTGATCGATCCGGTCTTCAGTCCCGCTGCCGCGCCGGTTCCCTATTCGACCCGTGCGTTCGACGGCACCAACCGCTATACGGCCGATGACATGCCGGAGATCGACTATCTGCTCATCACGCACGACCACTGGGACCACCTGGATTACGCCACGGTGACGGCCCTGGCGCCCAAGGTGAAAAAGGTGGTCACCGGGCTTGGCGTCGGCGCCAACATCGAACACTGGGGCTACGCGAAAGAAAAGATACACGAGGCCGACTGGTTCGCAAGGCTGGAGCAGGATGACGGTTTTTCCATCCAGCTCGTTCCGGCACGCCACTATTCCGGGCGGCTGCTTACAAAAAACAAGACCTTGTGGACGGGATTTGTCTTGGAGCACGCGGGCCGGAGACTCCTCTTCAGCGGGGATACGGGCTACGGGTCGCATATCGCGGAAATCGGCCGGAAGTTCTCCGGGTTCCATCTGGTCGCCTTGGACATGGGGCAGTACGATGAGCGCTGGCCGTACCTCCACATGACGCCCGAAGAGGCGGCGCAGGCGGCAGTGGAATTACAGGCAAAGGCCTTGCTCCCGGCGCATGTGGGCAGGTTCAGCATTGCCCGACACCCCTGGGAGGAGCCGTTCCAGCGCATCGCTGCGGCAAGCGAGGACAAACCGTACAGACTGCTCACGCCAAGGATCGGCGAGCCCATCACCATCGATAACCAGGAGCAGCGCTTTGATCCCTGGTGGAAAGGTGTCGAGACATTCTGAGGCTCAACGCATCCTTTGAAAAAGCGTCGGAAAGGGGCAAGAATTTATAAGGGGTATAGCGCGCCGTGTCCCAGGGATCATTTGATCAGCGGGCCGGAAGTTGACGCTCGGCTCGAACAGCCGCGGATGATTGCCAGTGCTTTCTTTCAAGACGTAATCGTCGGTCCTGCGGGGTGGTAGGTGCTGAGGAGTAGGTAAGTGAACGAGAGAAAAGAACGCATCACCCGGATGAATCAAAAAATCCAAGAGGCAACCTGGGCATTGGTCCGGGGCCGGACCGCCAGCGGGCCCGCTCCCAGCGCGTAGATGGGAATCTCCCGTTCATGGAGCGAGCCGTGCGAGCGGACATGGAGCTCCTCGCGCGCCTGAGGCAGATCGCCGAAAACCGTCTCCCGATCGGCGAGGAGGAACAGGTGGCCGATCCGTTCGGGATGGAGGTGGTACTCGCGGGCGGCCGCTTCGCGGGTCAGGACAGCCTCGATCCCCTTCTCTTCCCGCAGGATCGCCGCTGCCTCCCCCGCCGTCGCGGGATCGCTCAGATAGACGTAGGCGGCGCCCCCCAGGTTCCGGTGGTGGACGACGTGGCGGTCCTTGATGATCGGGATCGCCCGGGCGTCGATCCCCGCGGCCGCGAGAATCGCCCCCGGGTCCAAACCCCGGGTCTTTGCATTCATCCCGTGATCGGCCGTGACGACCAGATCCAGATCCGGAACGGCGTTCACGATTTCGCCGATCAGCCGGTCGATCTCATAAATGTTCCGGCAAGACGGTTCGGTGTCGGGCGCGTGGGTGTGGGTCACGAAGTCGGTTGTACTGATGTAAAGGAAGTCGGGCTTTTCGGAGCGCAGCATTTCCAGGCCCGCCCGGAGGAGCCAGTGGTTGATCTCGATCGTATAGATCCCCGGCGCCGCGCCGATTCGTTCGATGAGCCATGCCGACGGCCTCTCCGCCGACTCCGCAATCGTCGCTCCGTCCCGGATCAGGCTCTTGAGCTTGTCCTTGGCGGTAAGGAGACATGTTTTCCGGCCCTGGTCGGCGAGATGGCGAAAGGCAGTCCGCGTCAGCAGATAATCCGCGGATTCCATGTAACACTCCCGGCCGCTGACGGGATCAAGCAGGTAGTTGGTCGTGATCCCGTGCGTCTCCGGGAGGCTTGCCGTGATGATGGAGGTGTTGTTGACATTGGTCACGGTGGGGACGACGGCCGCCCCGATCGTATGGAACCCCTCCCGGGCGATGGCGTCAAGGTTCGGCGTCTCACTTTCCGTCAGGTAATCCGGAGCGCAGCCATCCAGGCAGATAATCACCTTTGTTGTCATTTTTTCCCTCCCGGAATCAGATATTCGATGTCGAGCAGCAGCTCAAGAGAGTCGATCACGGGCGCTTCGGTCTCCACCTGCGGCCAGTTCCGCCGCAGGGAGCGGTGCCGGAGCCAGACAGGATGCATCCCCACGGCCTCCGAACCGCAGACATCGATCCGCCAGTCGTCCCCCACATAGACCGCCTCGTCCGGAGCGATCCCCAATTGATCGAGGCAGAGGCGAAAGGGGAGCGGATCCGGTTTCGGGGGAATGCCCCCTTCCCCGGCCACGAGAATCACCTCGAAGAACTTCTTCAACTCCGGATAGTTTCCGAGACGGTGCTTCCCTTCCACGGTCTGCCCCTGGGCGTTGGTGATCAGGGCCAGGCGGTACCGGCCCTGCAGGGCCGTGAGGACCGACTCCACTTCGGGGAAAACGCGGGTCATCGCCTTGATCCTCTTCCAGTACCCGGTTTCCCACTGCTCGAGAAGTGCGGTTTCGGGCTCCCGGCCGTAATGGCGGAACACCGCCTCCAGGAGCCTCTTCCGGGAAAAATCGGAACGGGCATGGAAACGGGAGCGGATCTCCCGGTAGACCGTTAGAAACGCCTCATCCTCCGTTAATCCAAGGACCGCACAGGTATTCCGCTGCGCCTCCTTTTCCGCTGTCCGGAAGCCATCGGCCGAATCGACCAGCGTCTGGCCAAAATCAAAAACAATCGCCCGGATCATTCCCTTGTCCTCTCATCATCCTGCCTCCGGATACTGACAAACAGCCGGTTTGACGCTTTATCAACTTTCGATAAGAGGATCAAGCTTTGTGATCCCGTTCATCCCGTTGAGCCGTTCAATCTCCCCAGGGATCACCCGGCAGGAAGGAAGTATCCGCCAGGCCCCGGCGAACGCGGCACCCTGTGTCAGGTCGTTCGGAACGATAATGCAGCGGATGCCGGCCGCAAGCGCCGCCCGGAGCCCCCGCTCCGAATCCTCCACAACGAGGCACTCCTCCGGGAGGCAGCCGCTTCGCTCCATGGCCAGTTGGTACGGCTCGGGGTCCGGTTTGGACAGCACGTAATCCTCCCGGGTCAGGATGAAATCAAAAAAAGGAGGGAGCCCGGTTCCTACGTGCATCGCATCGAAATGCAACCGCCGGGAGCTCGTCACGATCGCCTGAATCACCTTCCCCCGGAGCGAACCGAGGGTCTCCTCAACGCCGTCCAGGATGCGGACGCCGCCCGCGAGCAGTTCCGTATAGCGCCGGTTCCGCTCCGCGTGAAGACGGTCGATCTCCTGCTGCGGAACCCCTTTTTCCAGGGCCAGGTCGAAGGCGCTCCGCCCCTCCAGCAGAGAAATCCGCTGGAAAAGCGTCTTCGTCAACGTGACACCGGTCTTTTGGAGAAGCTCCCGTGTCGCCTGAAAGTAGAGTTTTTCCGTGTCCACGAGGACGCCGTCGTTGTCCCAGAATACCGCCCGGATCATATCCATTTCCTCAAACAAAAGACGGCCGCCTTACCACCGGCGGCCGTCTTTCACTACCCTATCACGCGAGGTTTCACAAGCGGGAAGATCAATCTTTACCGTACTTTTTCAGGTAGGCGCCGAAGAGCTCCTCGTCCGACGGCTGGTAATTCGGAATGGGAACGGCCACCCGCGTGTACATGACAAACTGTTTCCAGTTGATGTTCTCGCAACTGATGTTCCCGGCCCAGGTTCCGCAGCCCAGCGTGTCCGTGAAGCCAAGATGGCTCGTCCAGCCGCCGCTGTTTGCCTCGGTATGGCCCATGTTGCAGACAACCCGGCTGACATTGGCCCGCAGGCCAAGCTTCTGGATCCGCTCGTCGAGTTCCGTCTGGATGTTCACCGAGTGCCCCTCGCCGGAGAACTTCAGGATCTTCTCCATGCGGTCCAGCATCTCGTCGAAATCGGTCCACTTCCAGACGGTCAGGACCGGGGAGAGCTTCTCACCGGAAAACCGGTCTTCGCCACCAATCTTTTCGCCCATCACCATCAGGATCTTCGTGTCCGGGGGAACTTTCAATCCCGCCAGATCCGCGATGAATGTCGCCGATTTCGCCACAACCTCCCGGTTCAGCGTATGGCCGTCCGGCCACATCGTCTTGCGGAGGGTCTCGCGCTCCTCGGTGCTGCACAGGTAACCCCCCTCGGCCCTGAGGGCCGCAATCATCTTGTCGAAGATGCACTCCTCGATCGCAACCGCGTTCTCCGAGGAACAGGAGGCCGCATTGTTGGCCGTCTTGGACTTCCGGAGCCGGAAGGCGACCCCCGGGATATCCTTCACCGTCGAATCGACGATGGAGATCACGTTTCCGGCGCCCACGGTCTGCGCGGGAACCCCCGCAGCGTAAACGACCTTCACCAGCGCCGCCCCGCCCGTGGCCACCGCATAGTCGCAGTTTGCCATCAGTTCCTGGGTCTTTTCATTGCTCGTGTGACGGATACACTGGACCAGATCCACCGGTGCGCCGACCTTCGCCAGCGCCTTCCGGATGTGCCCGACCGTCGTATAGGTGGCAAGCTCCGTACGGGGGTGCGGCGAACAGATGATCGCATTGCGCGTCTTCAATGTGGAAAGCGCAATGCAGCAGACCGTCGACTCGGGATTCGTACAGGGAACCACATTGGCAATCACACCGATCGGCTTGGCATAGGTCCGAATCCCCTTCGCCTTGTCTTCACTGACCAGACCGCAGGTCTTCACACCGATCTGATCGTAGAGGGTCCCGCGTACCTTTGTCCCGATCTTGTGAACCTTGTCCTCATAAACGCCGAGGCCCGACTTCTCGACGGCCAGACGGGCCAGCTCATCCGCCGTCTCCGGCTTCTGCAGCTCCCAGCCCACGGCCAGGACCATCTCGTCGACCTTCTCCTGCGGCCAGAACTCGACGATTTTAAAGGCCGCCCGCGCCTTCTCATACATTTCCTTAATGTTGTCTTCCATCATCTCTACCTCTCTCCTCAATCATATTTTATAGAATTGACCGGTTTCCCGATTTGTCCATCGCATGAGGCCGATCCATGACCACCCTCCGAACCATCCACATCACGAAAGCCGTCCTATGAATGCTTCATCACGATGCTCGTGATGATGTTCGCCGCCTCGTCGCCGCGGTCCGCCGCGTTGCTGAGGTGACGATAGATCTCCCGCATCTTCAGCATGAACACGGGATCTTCCCCGCGAAACAGATGGGACAGGGCAAGGCGATATGCACCCTCCATCGTGTTTTCATAGGCCTTCGCCTTGACCGCATGCACGACGGCAACCTTCGGCTGCTCTTCGAGAAGCCTGATGGCATTGTGGATCTCACCGGTGGCGCTGATGAGAATATTGACCATCTCCCTCACATGCCCGTCCGAACAGACCTCATAGATCTCGAGCTCGTAGACGGTGGAGTTGGCATAATCCATCACATCGTCAATCGCCCGGGACAGGTCGAAGATATCCTCCCTGTCGAGCGGCGTGACGAAGGTCTTGTCCAACGCCTGGATCAGCATCAGCCGCAGGTCATCCGCCTCCACCTCGCATTTCTTCACCTGTTTTGCCTTCTCCCGGCTGCAATCGTCCACGTAGACGGCCAACGCCTCGAGGCCTTCCAGGGTCTTTGCGGATTGACGAAGAAGCAGATCGTAAAAAATGTTCACTTTTTTCGCAAAGAACCTCTTTCTGATGTTGAATACCACGGTTCAGCTCCTTTCTTTTCCCTTCCCTGACAGGCTCTAAAAGTTCGGATGCATCGCCTTGATGGCGAGGAATGCGAGTCCGGCCACGATCGCCGACGCCGGGATGGTAATGAACCATGCAATCACGATATCCTTGGCCACACTCCAGCGGACGGCCGAAACTCGTTGCCCCGCGCCCGCACCGATGATGCTGGAGGAGACCACATGCGTCGTGGAGACCGGTCCTCCGACAAGCGCCGCCGCAAGAATCACGGAGGCGGAGGCCGTCTGAGAGCAGAATGCATGCACCGACCGCAGCCGGCAGATCTTCGACCCCATCGTCTTGATAATCCTCCAGCCGCCGGTTGCACACCCCGCCGCGATCGCGCCGGCGCAACTGGCAATCACCCAGAAGGGAATGTCGAACGACGGGAATACCCCGAGAATGACCAGGGACATGGTAATGACCCCCATGGACTTCTGGGCATCATTGGCGCCGTGGCTCAGGGCCAGGCAGACGGAGGAGACGATCTGCATCTTGTTGAAGAAGAGGTTGGCGCTCGGGGTCGCCTGCCTCTGTTCTGCGATAAATCGCGTGATCCTGAAAAACAGCCAGCCGAAGAACATGCCGATCAGGGGGGAGAGGACCAGCGATGCGACAATGAAGGCGACACCCTTCCAGATGATCTTGTCCGGCCCATAGGCGAGGAGCACCGGACCGATCAGCCCGCCGATCAGCGCATGGGAAGAGCTCGAAGGCAGGCCGAACCACCAGGTGATCAGATTCCAGACAATGGCGCCGATCAGGGCCGCTATGATCAATCCGGCCGAGAGGGCCATGGCATTCGGATCGAAGGCCGAGGTGTCGATGATATTCTTGCCGATCGTCTTGGCCACGGCCGTCCCGAAGAGAAAGGGGCCGATGAATTCACAGATCGAGGCGATGGTCAGGGCCATTGCCGGAGACATGGCACCGGTCACGATGATGGTCGCCACCACATTCGCCGCGTCATGAAAGCCGTTGGAAAAATCGAAAAAGAGCGCCAGGACGACCACCAGAACGGCCATGATTAGGATGGATTCATTCAATATGTCACCTTCCCCCTGCAATCCGATTCAAAAAAAATCTACGCGTCTGTTGCAATGAATAGCCTGCCGGGGAGGTTTTCAGTCCTTCGGCAGGCTATTCTATCCGATCCCCTTAAAAATCATCCGGTCAGATCTTCCGCTTGGGATCGTCGATCTCCTCCACGATGGCCCAGCCGGACCCCTTGATCTTCTGGCGTTCCAGGAAGGTCTGTTTCCACTCTTCGGGCGTCTGGGCCTCCATCGCCTTGGCAACCTTCTTTCTCTCTTCCAGCGTCGGAACCGGCCGGTCCTCCGGCCCGTCATACCACTCCTTCGGCGTCAGGGTCTGGCCGAGGCGGACGGGCGCCTCCCGTTCGTTCTCTTCGCAGTAATGGGCGCCGGTCGCAAAGGCGCGCGTCACCGCAAGAATGCCCCATGCGGCCTCGGGGGTAAAGCCGAGGTCGAACATCACGGCGCCCGTGGCGCCCAGAAGATCGATATCGACCGGCTCCGGGCTCAGCTTCTGCGCCGCCTTCACGATCTCCTTCATCAACGAAACATACTTGCCCGCCACACCCGACTTCTCGGCCCGGGCGATCATCCGCTTGGCCATCGGATCCTTCAGCATCAGGCTGGAAACGCCCAGCGCGGGGTCGTTCAGTCTCGTTTTGACCACCGCCTCGACCACCTCGGCCAGCGGTTTCCCCTCCTTCGCCTGCCTGGCCAGGATCCCGTCCATGAGCTTCCCGATTGCCTGGTACGCGCCGTAGGCATGGCCGAAGGCGAGGATCGAGGAACCGGCGGCCTGGGTCAGGATGGTCTTGCCGCTCCCGACGATCCGCGCGATGTTCGCCGGCGAGGAGAGCCCGTCCTCCAACATGCAAACCATCACGTAGTTGAGCATCTTGTCTTCCTCGATCAGAGGAATTCGCGCCTGAAAATCGATGAACAGGACATCCGTCAGACCGTACCCCTGCTCCACCAGCTCCGTCGTGTCGTAACCCCGGGAAACGATGCGGTGCACGTTCTTGTATGCGACCTCGGAAACCCACTGGAACCGGTCCCTCTTTTCGTCCATCGGAACCGTGCCGCGCTCCCTTGTTCTGTAATTATAATTGAGTCTCGGATCGTCTAAATTGTCCATCTTTTGTATTCTCCTTCCTCTTTCTGCATTCTGGCATATTCCTGTCGCTCGGCCTGACTGGGAACCTCCCTGTCGGCGGGACCCACATACTTGATCATGGAGAGATCCAGCATCTGGACCATGGGCTCGCGCTTCGAGGCCGCCCAGGCCCGTCCCTTTTTCATCGTGTAGGTGGCATGCGCCGCACAACTGAAACCGCGGCAGACGCAGCCGATGCACCAGGCGGCATTGGGGGAGAAACCGAGCTCCGCGAGGGCCGTGTTGCCGGCGCCGATCATGTTCACCGCAACAAAATCCTTGCCCTCCTTCTTCCGGCGCGCGTTGAAATGCTTCTCGATCGACCACTGCAGTTTAAGATAAACCCCGCTGCAGAGCTGCTCGTGCTTGATGTGCGTCGGTTGGGCCCGCGGATCCCCGTCCAGATGCTGCGGCTGTCCCATCCCCATGACGGCCAGCCCCCCATCCATATATTCATCTACCAGGATCTTGCCCATCTCTTCGATGGTCTTCCCCTCCACACGGGCCCGCTCGATGTACTTGTGCATCATGTAGCCGTGTGCCGCTCCGGGACCGTGCGCCGACCCGAAGGTCATGACCGCCGCGGCGATCGCCGCCGGCAGGTTGGGCCGGCCGCCGATCACGGCGATGGCCGATGCCGCCGACGGGGACATGGAGTGCTCCAGGAACTCGCCCGTCTCATACCGCAGCATGTCCGCCTCGTTCTCCGCCGCGATCCGGTTCTGGAAGAGGATGAAGAGCATGTCGTAAAACGTATAGCCCGCCTCCGCCAGATCACTCACGTTGTAGCCCCGCACGACGGTTTTATCCTCCGTCTTGTACGACAGGGCTGTCTTTCTCTTAAATAACGGCTGTCTGTCCATTGAATCTCCCTCCAACAAGTTATTGTGTGACGCAACTATAGAAAATGTGATTAATATTAGTCAAACTAATAATAATTATATTTTTGATAACAATTTATTATTTAACGTACCGTTTTACGGCCGGAGAAACGTTACCGGCTCAGGCCGATGGCGATCACCCCCAGGGTGATCAGCAGGGCGCCGAGCAGTTTCTGCCGCCCGTGTCTCTCCCCCAGATAGACGATGCCGAAATAGGCCGACAGGACAATGCTGACCTCGCGGACCGCAGCCACATAGCTGACCTTGCTCATCGTGAGGGCGAAGAGGATCATCAGATAGGTGAATCCGCTGAGGAACCCGACGACCACAATGGCGCCCTTGTGGCGCTGCCATTCCGACTTCAACCCATCCCTTTCCCGGATCAGCACCCACGGGGTGATGAGCAGCCAGGTGATCAGCATCATGACGTAGATGTAGACGGGCGGATAGACCAGCCCTACGCCGACCTTGTCAACCAGGGTATAGAAGGCAATGGCGAGCCCCGTGAAAAGCGCCCAGAGGGAGGCCCCGCCCCGCAGGGCGGCAAAAGGCTCCAGAAAGGCGGCACCGGTGAAGGAACGCAGATGGATGCAGTAAATGCCTCCGATGATGAACAGGATCCCGATCCCGCCGAGCAGGGCGATCTCCTCCCCCAGCAGGGCTACGGCAAGCATGGGGACAAACAGGGGGCCCGATCCCCGGGCCAGCGGATAGACCAGGGAAAGATCGCCCCGCTGATAGGCACGCCCCATGCACCCGAAATAGACCGCGTGGATGAGGCCGCTGGCAACGATGCAGTACCATCCTCCCGTCGGGATGGAGAACGCCGGCAGAAAGTACAGCAACATCGGAATGTAGATGATCGCGGACATCAGCAGGAACCACCAGATGAAGACGATCTTCCGGTCGCTCTTCTTGAGCAGGTAGTTCCAGCCCGCATGCAGAAGGGCGGATGACAAAACGATTCCCAGGGCAATGCCGCTCAATTCAAAACCTCCTGATCCCGGAAATCCATCCTGCGCATTACAGGATATCCTCGAGGATCTCCGCGGCGTCCCGGACGAATCGGGGACAGCGCTCGGCAAAGAGACCCTTCTGTCTTGCCGCCTCCGCCCCCTCCGGCGTCGTCAGATCGCATCCGAGGAGCTCCCGGCAGAGCAGGGAGCCATTGCGCGACCGGAAACGGCCGGCAAAGTCGCGCACCAGGAAACTATTTTTCTCTTTCGTCTCCTTGTCCTTCGCCTCTGTCCGGCCGTGTTTCAGGCCGATGACGATCAGCGCCCCCGTCACGGCCCCGCAGACCTCCCCGAGGCCTCCCATCCCCCCGCCGAAACCGGCCGCCGCCCGCAGGGCCGTCTCCCTTTCCAGACCGAACTCCCCGCTCCACGTGGAGAGGACCGCTTGTGAACAACTGAACCCCTCCCGGAAGCAGGCCACCGCCGCCTCAACCTTTTGACTCATGACACCCCTCCTATCCGTCCGATATCCGGCATGAACCGGCTGGTACCGTATAAAGCCGGGGGAATTCCCCAAATAAAATCCCCCTTTGCCGCCACAGGAGAAAGGCAAAGGGGACCGCTTTTCACAACCAATATATTACGGATGGGAACCCTCGTCAAATGCAAATCCTTTGGATCATCTCCGACCGGTTGCCGTGATCCGTGTCCGCCAACCCGACAAAGCCCCTCCGGACCCGATCGGTCATTTGACATTTCCCCGGCAATCCATTATAGATACATCCATGAAAAGTTACGAACAGCCATGATTTTTCTGAGACCCGCATAGAAGAAAACGGGGGGTGCCATGCAGATACAGGATGTCTTTCACTATTTCGGAAGCGACCTCAAACGGGTCGAGGAACACATGGAGATGTACCTCCGTTCGGAGGTTCGGCTCATCCCGGAGATCATCCACCACCTGATCGGCAGCGGCGGCAAACGTTTCCGCCCCCTGCTGCTGCTGGCCGCCGCGGAACTCTGCGGTTACCGGGGGGAGCGCCGCTATCCGCTGTCGGCGATCATCGAGTTCATCCACACCGCCACCCTTCTGCATGACGACGTGATCGACCATGCAGAGACGAGGCGGGGAAAGGTTTCCGCAAACCAGGTCTGGGGAAATGCGGCAAGCGTTCTCGTCGGGGATTTCCTCTATTCCAAATCCTTCCATCTGATGACCGAAGACGGCAACCTGGCCATCCTCAAGCTCATCTCCACCACGACGAACACGATGTCCGAGGGCGAGGTCTTTCAACTGATGAAGGCGGGCGACGTGAACATCACCGAAAAGGAATACCTCATGATCGTGGAGAAGAAAACGTCGATTCTGATTTCGGCGGCCTGCGCGATCGGCGGCATCCTCGGAAGCGCCACAGACGGCCAGATCGAGGCGCTGACCCGTTTCGGGATGAGACTCGGCACCGCCTTCCAGATCACGGACGACACCCTCGACTATGTGGCCAAGGAGGAGGAATTCGGCAAGGCGATCGGACAGGACCTGAGTGAGGGAAAGCTGACGCTCCCGCTCATCCGGACCATGCGGAAGTGCACCCCGGAGGAAAGGGCCTTCATCCGGACGGGGATCGAAACCAAGGACGGGGAAGCGATCGCCGGGATCATGACTCTGATGCACCGCTACGACGGCATCCCCTACGCGCTGGGGAAGGCCAAAACCTGCATCGACGAGGCGAGGGGGTTCCTGACCTCCTTTCCCGATTCGGAGGCCAAAACCGCACTCCTGACCATCGCGGATTACATCATCGAAAGGCGGTTGTAGCCTTTCCTCACAGCAAGACCGTGGGATCGATCGGGAGGGTGAGGATGTTCCGTCCGTCTTCCCGCCGGTACCGGATGGCGGGAACCAGTTGCTTCACGAAGAACACCCCCAGTCCGCCGATATTCCTCTCCGCAATTCCGGCCTGCAGATCGGGATTCCCCCGGGAGAGGCTGTCAAAGGGGATCCCCTGATCGGAGACCTCAACCTGCAACCCTCCGCCGTCATCGAACCCGCACGCAATTTCAACCTCGCCCTGCCGGTCCGGATAGGCGTAGTTGAAGATATTCACGAGAATCTCCTCCATCGCCAGTTCGATTTCGCGGAGTCTCTCCTCTCCAATGCCCTGCGACTCCAGGCAGGACCCCACGAATGCAAGCAACGTATGCAGGGAATCGATGTTGGCGGGGACCCGGATATGTGCGGGAATCTCTGTCATTCAGATCTGACGGAGGGCTTCTTCCTCCGTATCGTATATTTTGAAGATGGAACCGAAGCCGGAGATTTTGAAGACATCCTTCACCGGACCCTGAAGGCTGGCGAAGAGCATCTTGCCCTCTTTCGCCTTAAGCTGTTTCGCCGTGGACAGAATACTCCTCAGCCCGGCGCTGCTGATATACTCAAGGCCGTTAAAATTTAGAACCAGCATGCAATCCCCGCCGGCCATCAGCGCGGACAAGCCCTTTTCAAACTCGCCCGCCGTTATGGCATCGATCCTGCCCTTGACCGACACAACCGCGGCGCTTCCCTCTTTTCTCACGGTGATCTCCATTGTTCCTCCTTTCAAACATCGATAGGGTTGCATTGCATATTTTTTGTACGTTGTCAAAACCTAAAAGGGAAAACGGGTACGGAGGCGGATCTCTCCGGAGACAGAGGGACTCCCGCAAATTTTCGTTGAATTTTGCACGGGCCTATGCACATAATTAGCGATGATGAATGAACGATACCTGGAGCGGTACGCCGATGTGCTGCTCTGGGGCCTCAAGACGGCCCGGCGGGGACAATTCCGGAAGGGAAACGTGATCCTCATCCAGTACGACCCGGCCGCCCTGCGGCTCGCGGAAATCCTCTATGGAAAGATCATCGCCGCGGGGATGAACCCCATTCAGCGGATGGGGCTTACCGTCGGCATGGAACGTTCCTTTTTCGAAAAGTCCTGCGGACGCCAGCTCATTTTCCAGCCCCCGGGCGAGAAGGAGCTCTGCGGGAACCTCCACGGACGAATCTACCTCCATGCACCCGATTCCCTGACCCACCTCAAAGAGATCGACCCGGGCCGGATCGGCAAGGTCCTGGTCGCCCGCAAGCCGCTCCGCGACATCCTCGAGAAGCGCGAGCAGCAGGGATCATACGGCTGGACCCTCTGCACGCTGCCGACGGCGGAGCTCGCCGCGCAGGCCCGGACGACGCCGGAAATCTACATGGAGCAGATCATCCGGGCCTGTTACCTGGATCGAAAAGACCCGGCCGGCAAATGGGATGAGATCCGACGCAATGCGACCGCCATCAAGAAATGGCTGGACGGTCTGAAGGCGTCTTTCTTCCATGTCGAGTCCGCCCATTGCGACCTCCGGATCACACCGGGGGAGCAGCGGCGATGGGCAGGGATCTCCGGCCACAACATCCCGAGTTTTGAGCTGTTCCTCTCCCCGGACTGGCGTGGCACCGAAGGTACCTACTATGCGAATCTCCCCTCCTACCGGAGCGGCAACTATGTCGAAGGGGTGCAACTGACCTTTGACCGGGGGAACGCCGTCGAGATCCGCGCCGAGACCGGCGAGGAGTTCACGATCCGGCAGCTTGCGATGGATCGGGGGGCAAAACGGGTCGGCGAATTTTCCCTGACGGACAGGCGCTTCTCGAGGATCGACCGGTTCATGGCCGACACCCTGTTCGACGAAAACTTCGGCGGGGAGCATGGAAACTGCCACATCGCCGTCGGGGCCTCCTACACCGACACCTATACCGGCGATCCCGCCGCGATGAACGGCGCCCTCAAGCGAAGGCTGGGCTTCAACGACTCGGCCCTCCACTGGGACCTGGTGAACACGGAGAAAAAAACGGTTACGGCGCACGGACCGACGGGTAAAAGGGTCGTGATTTATGAGAACGGATGTTTCCGTTGCTAAAGACCGAACGCGGGATCGGCGTGACTAAAAATCCGCCCTGGTCCCCGAAAAGGAAAGGAGTAATCGGATTTCATGGAGAGGCTGTCATCACCCCAAAAACGTTTCCTGACCATCCTGCTGGCCCTGACCGGCATCATCATCGCCCTCGCCTACGCGTACTGTCTGGGTTCGTGCAGTTATCTGAAAGGGGATATCCTGGGGATCGATCTCAAACCCCTCGGGATCTTCTACATGGCTGTCGTTTTCGTCCTCGCCTTGCTGCGGAAGCACCTTCTCTGCCTCCTGCTTCTCGCCTTCGGGGCGGGCGGGGAGATCTTCCTGATCGGCTACCAGGTACACAGCGGCGTCTATTGCCCCTACTGCCTTGGTTTTGGGGCGACGATCCTGCTGGCCCTCGCGATCAATTTCGACCGGACCCGGAAGGTGCTGACGACACTCGCCACGGCCGCCGGTCTTCTCTTTTTTCTGCTGTTTTTTTCGGGATCGGTCACACCCTCCTATGCCGCCGAACCCATCATGACCGGCTTCGGCAGAGGCGCTGTCGAGGTCCGTCTCTACACGGATTACTTCTGTGATCCCTGCCGCGAAGAAGAGGGAGAAGTGATCTCCCACATCACGGAACTCTTGAGAAAGAACATCATCCGCATCGTCTTCATCGACACGCCGGTCCACCCGGAAACCATCCTCTATGCCGGTTATTTCGTTGCGGCGCTCAATGCAAAGGGGAATTTCGGGCAGGCGGTCGCCGCCCGGGGGGCGCTTTTTGAGGCAGCTGGGAAGCAGATCAAGGGAAAGGAGGCGCTGGAGGCCTTCCTGAAGACGAAGGGGCTTGATATCCGGCCGTTCGATAAGGCGCCGGATTTTAAGATCTTCGACAAATACCTGAAGGAAGACCGGATCAAATCAACGCCCACCTGTGTCATCATCGGCCCGAAGGGGAAACAGACCCTGACCGGGAAGGAGGAGATCACAAAGGGACTCCGCAGCCTCCGGAAATAGGAGGACAGCTCTTTTTCCCGCATAGGAGCCATGATGAATTCTGTTTACTGCAGAAAAGGGATTGGAATTTTTTCCGCATTGCATCGCCTGGTCTGTGTGCCGGCCATATTGCTGGTATTGGCGGGTTTCCCGGCGATTGCAGCGGCGGAAGATGAAAAGCCATGGTCGGCCGAACTGCATGTCAAACGCTATTTCGGAAGCCATACCTCCTATGAATTCGGCAACCCTTTCCCTCCCCATCAGGCGCCCCTGAGCCGTCTGGAGTTCCCCCTGAACACCTGGTGGGCCGGAGGGGAATTCAGACGGAGCTTTCCCCGTATTTCCGCCGGCGTGGAAGTCCTGAAAAATGTATCCAGGGAATCCGATGGCTCCTTCAGGGACTCAGACTGGGATGACGAAGCAAGACCGGACGTCAAGACAATCTACTCGGAGTCGCAATGTCGCATGGAACCGAGCTACATGGTCCGGGGCGATGTGGATCTGAAGGTTGCGGACTGGCTGGGATTGCCGGTCTGGTTTGACCTGCGACCGGTGGCCGGGGTCCGCTGGCAGCGGTTCGAACTTGTTTCCCACGATGGCGTCCAGACCTATCCGGCCCCGGGAGACAATACCCCTCCGACCCCCCTCCCGGGCGATGGGATTCGCTTCGAGCAGACCTATTGGCACTATTTTCTGGGGATCAGAACGGCCTATGACCTGGGAAGGCATATCCATGCATCGCGACTGAAATTGCTCTCCCAACTGGATTGGGCCTATGTCGATGGGGACAATCGCGATCATCACCTGCTCAGGGAGGGGAATCGCATGACCTACGAAAAGACCAGCGGCCACGCGTGGCACGCCTCCCTTGGCCTCAAAGCCGGCCTGACCGGAAACATCAATGCGGGCGTGGAAGCGGAATACCTCCTGATCCGGACCAGGGGGTCCCATCGTCTCGTGAATGATCGGTTCAACATCGATATGAGCTTTGATCACGGGGTCAAGGTATGGTCGGAACAGATGAGCCTCATGGTGAGTCTGGAGTATCTGTTTTAACTGCCACTCTTTTTCGGGGAGGAATGATGTTCACTCATAAAATCGGATTTTACAGATATTGCTTATCGCGTATTTCCCTGTTTTTCTTCCTGCTGATCATTTCAACTCCGGTTTTTACGGCCTGCGTCGGCAGTTCGTCGGCATATGACCCGGAAAAGGAATACGCCGATGCCGTGGCGGATGCCAGCTCCATAACCGCGGATAAAATATCTAAAAACCTGACCGCCATTGTGCCGGAAAATGCCAATCTGATTTGGGAGGACGGCGTTGTGGGCTCGCGTGTACTCGTGGTGAGCTGGGTTGATCAAAACGCCTGCAATATATACAAGTGTCCTCCCGGCGGCTGTCAACCCGGCGACACCTGCAAAGAGGGCAGGGAATGCCAATACGGCAGGGACACCTATGTTACAGTCGTGCCGGAGCTGAAAAACTTTTTCCAAGGAACAATGCCGGATCCGCTGAGAGTTGCGCAACTGCTCGGCCTGCCGCCTTCCGACGCGCGAAACAAGGTCTGCTTCCTTGAAATCTGGGTTTCTCCGGATGATCTGTTCCGCCCCGCCGCTGATCCCGAAATTACCGACCATGAAGCGCAGCTTTCCTTTCCCGGCAGCCCCTTCTGGCAGTACGACGCCTCTCGAAAAGTATTTGCCGATCAGGCCTGTGATCCCGCGCTATGTACCGCCTGCACCCAGTGGGGGGAATGCGGCTTCACCGGTTATAAAAATTACTTCAACAACCGGAAAAAGTATTTATACACATCGGCTCATCCCTATCCCTGGACTGCCCTGGGCTACACGTACGACTGGGGAAATCCTGCCAATCATATCGGTTTGAGTGAATTTGTCATCAACGGCAAAAAAGAGGACGGCAGTAAAATCGCCGTAAAAATCAAAGCGGTTACCGAAACAGCGGCATATTTTAGCGGTAATTGATACTTTTTTAACAATTGATATTTTATCACTACTGTCCGGAATAACCGGCAGTTAAGATTTGTAAACGGTTAACATATTTTAAAAAAGATGCCATTTATGTTTGTCCTCGACTTGAAAACGGATAGCGGAATCTGCGAACCTTCCCGAAGAT
>Ga0247841_10004660_pt1 | contig 23201 bp, 12 predicted proteins | sample LaCruzMarch2015__2_FD_192410 | JGI IMG/M metagenome (GOLD analysis project Ga0247841, IMG submission 192410) | Freshwater microbial communities from meromictic Lake La Cruz, Castile-La Mancha, Spain - LaCruzMarch2015_18m | ecosystem: Environmental > Aquatic > Freshwater > Lake | place: Spain... | reverse complement strand
ATATTAATACATATACTCCATTTCTATCTTCTAATAAATCTATGGTATCAAATCCAATATTTATGGATGAATATAAAACTATTGAAAAATAATTATTATTCTTATTATTTATAAATAATAGATAATGAAAAAAGAAGATAAAAGAAGAAAGAAAAAAATAGAACAGAAATATGAGGATATAAGAAAAAATATAACTTTAACAAGTGAAGATGTAATATTAGCTATTAATAAAGATGATAAGATTAATGAAAAGAATAAAAAAATATTAATAAGATATGTGTTAAATCCAATAACATTAAATGAAATACAGAAAAATAATTTAAAAGATATTATAAATAATTCAGATTTAACAAATAATATTAAAAAAATTTATTTTAATATTATAAAAAAACCGTTTAATCAATATTTAATCAATACTAATTTTAATAAATTGTGGAATATTCGTTATAAGTTCATTAATAGTCTTGTAAATTGGATAATAGAAGATAAAAAATTTAATATAATAAATAAAAAAGGAACTAAAAAAGATAAAAGTGTTATTTATGAAAATATAGTTAAACATATTATGATAGGTAGAATGTATTATCCAAATTATAAAAGAGATAAATTATTTGTTTTTAATAATTATTATAATTCAAGCTTACTTAGATTATTTAATAATAAAGAAAGAGTTTATTTAAATTTCTTGGAAAGACAAAAATTATTATTAAATGAAATGAGAGTAAATATAGATGAATTACCTGTTATTTCTTGGAATTATGTTTCAAGAAAACTTAATAAAAAAACTTTGGATTATTTACAATTACTTCAAGATGAATTATGTAATAATTATAATATTATAAAAGGTAAATTGGGTTATCATCCCAATGTTTTTATTACTCAACATATGATTTCTTTAATTTTACGATATAAATGTATTTATGCCTTTGATACTAATTTACAAGCATCTATTTCCAAATCTTTAAGTAATAAATTGAGTGATTTTACGGAATGTTTTGCATCTCCTTTTAATCATAAATTTAAAAATTATTTTTCTATATTTGATGAAGACATTATATTTGGCAGTAAAGGCAATTTTTTTAATTTTATTGATAATAATAATAATAAATTTCCATCGGGTTCTTATGAAATAAACCCTCCATTTATTAATGAAGTATTTGAAGAAATTGCTTTTTTTATTAATAATTCGGATATGAAAGATACTAAAATTTTAATAGTTGCACCTAATTGGAATGATAGTAAATATTATATCGAATATAATAAAATATTAAAAAAAGAAAATTTAAAAAAATATTCAGTATTTAAAGAAAAAACAGAAGTTTATAATACTGTTGGTAATTTAAATGAAATAAAGTTGCCAACTTATTATTGGTTTTTCTCAGACCATTTATTTAATTATAACTCCTTATTTATTTAATTTTTTTTATTTATTAATATTAAGAATGTTTGCAACCGCTAGACGAGGTCTGTCTATAGTGAGAAAATTAATACCATTTACAAGAAAAAAACAAGAAAAAACAAAATTAAAATTTAATGAAGCTATAAATGATGAAAATTCAAGTTCATTTAGTAAAAGTTTAAGTTTAAGTAATAATTCTTTAGATAAAAAAGATTTTGTAACACTGTATCGTATATTATTAAATTTATATTTCTTATTTTTTAAAATAAAATATAATATTAATTTAGATCATACAGATTTAAAAATAAAAAAAATTATAAGTAATAATTATTTTGAAGAACATAATATTAATCAAATATATTATAAATTATTACAAATATTTACAATTAGTGTATCTGATAATAGCAACCCTTTAACATTAAAATATAATTATAACTTATTAAAAAAAATATTTTTAGCATTAAACGAAAATGAATTAGATTATAATCTAATTTTAAAATATTTATTAAATACCAAATTAGAAACATCAGAGACAGATGTATATAAAAATATGATATTAACAAAAAGACAAAAACAATATTATTATTTAATATTATTAGTCGCTTTAATGTTAGCTACAAATCAAAAAAACCCTAATTTGTTATTAGATTCTATAAATAAAACAAATGCATTTAATATTTCTGACATAGTCATATTATTATATTTTTTGATGTCATTTATTTTAGGACTATGTAAAATTGTGAGAGGAAGACAAGATTTATCAAATATATTTTCATTATTTATATCTAATGCTATTAATTATACAGATTTCGGAAAATTAAAAAAAATTTTACTAGGTGGTCCAAAGTCTGAAAATATTCCTCAATCAGAAAAAGAAAATTTAGAAAAAGCAGTAGGTATAAAGTTTAATGTAGGAAAATTACGACCATTACGCTATTTATTTGCAAATAAAAAAGTACAAGGTATGATAATATTTGGATTTAAAATATTAAGTTCACGTAAGAAATCTTTATATTTTAATCGAAGAGAAGGAAAAAATTTGCATTTATTACCACCACCATCAACATCACCAACATCATCAGCATCATACACAACAGCACCAACATCATCAGCATCATACATAACAGCACTATCACCACACACAACAGTACCAACACCACCAGCATCACCAGCAGTACCAACACCAGCACCATCACCACCAGCATCACCAGCATCACCAGCAGTACCAACACCAGCAACAGCACGAGTAGCAACATTACAATCACCACCACTTTTAGTTAGTGTTCAAGATGCAAAACCATTACCACAAAATAATTTAGAAAAAATAAAAAAAGTAGGAACATCATTAGCATTACTACCAATAGTAAATGAAGAAGATGATGGAATATGTTATTATACGAATAAAATTAAAATAGAAAATTTAGAACAAATATTAAAGAAAGAATATATTCAAAATGAAAAATTATCAAATTTTGTTTATATTATATATTATTGTATTAATTTTATGATGCGTACTAATTATGCATATGAAAGAGAATATACATATTTGTGTAAATATTTATATAGATTTCAATTTATGGATACTACAGATGACTTTACTGTTGAAGATATGATAAATTATTTAAATCTTTATTTCAATAAATATAATATTGATTTAACTATTATAAAACAAGAAGAAAGTGATAGAAATGATAATAAAACTCATAATTATGAAATTAAAACTAAAAAAACAAATGAATTATATGGTTATTTATATTATGATAAAATTTTTGCAAGAGTATTAATTAGTCTTATATTAATAAAAATACAACCAGTAAGAGGCGGAACAGTAGATGAAGATGGATATTGTTATAATTATAATTTAGAAGAAAATTATCAATTAAATAAAGGTGACCTAAATAAAAATAATATAACACTTCTATTAAAAGCAGATTTAAATAATTCTATACACAAGATATCATATATTTTACTAATTATATTAAAAAAAATATTTACATATGGTATTGATTTTTTTAAAAAATACAGTAGTGAGCATACAAAAATTAAATATATATGTAGTACATATCTTATAAGTTATGAAGATATTATAAATATATTTAAAAAACATGAAGCATTTGAATTTTATTTAAAACAAATATTTGAAAAAGATAAATTTAAAGAAGATAAATTTAAAGAATATAAATTTAATATTATAAGTAGTACAATAAGAAAAAATTTATTATATTTTAATATTAATAATCCTGGAATAAATTCATCTATAGAAGTTAAAATAGATAAACGTTTTAGATTGCTTACTGTTAAGGTTTTAATTTCTTAATTATTTAATAGAATAATTATGGTAAATAGGAATAGCATACGACCACCACCAGCACCACTATCAACACCAGCACCAGTAGCACCACTATCAACACCAGCACCAGTAGCAACACCACCAGCACCACTATCAACACCAGCACCAGTAGCACCACAACAACCAGCACCAGCACCAGTAGCACCACCACCAGTAGCACCACTATCAACACTAGCACCAGCACCACTATCAACACCAGCACCAGCACCAGTAGCACCATCGTATTATAATTCAAATAGAGTAATTAAACCACAATATAAGAAACTGGAGTTTAATATGAAAAAAACTTTAGAGTATATAACAAGTAATATTCATAGTACAGAAATAGATAATATACCTAAATATTTTGATAAAACATTATCATATCAACATAAATATGATTCATATTTATTATATCATATATTATTAAAAATGTATGATAGCTATCGAGGTTATAATAAAGATTCTAAAATTAATTATTATATATATGAATACGATATATTTCAGACAACTGATTATAATTATATAAAAGAAGTATTATTATTTGCTTCTAATTATTTAAAACAGAAGGATTATATATTTACATATAATTTTCAAGAAAAAAATAAAGAAAAAATATTATTTAAATTAAATAAATTAAATGGTGTTATTGTATATATTCAAATTTTAAGTCAATTACGTATTATATTAGAAGTTGATGAAGCGTTTCAACAAACAGTTTTATCTACTACTTTAAATCAAGCACGACCAACTCAACGATTAGCAAATCCACAGGTTAGATTTGAGAATATAGAAAATCTAAGAGATAGAGGAATAACAAAGTCATTATAAATTAATTTTTTAATATTAATAAATAAATAGAATGGTAATAAATAAAAAAAATTTGATTCAAAAAATATATAAGTATTTAAACAAATTAAATAAAAAAAAATTGGAAAATATATATGAAAATTTAAATAAAGTAGTAAAGGGAGGTTTAACAAATACTACGCAAGAATATTTATTAGGTAATCCTGTAATACATAGACAAGAAGTAAGAAGACGAGTATTAGGATTAATAGACCAACCATTACAGGTATATCAAGGACAACCATTACCATCACAACCATTACAGGTATATCAAGGACAACCATTACCATCACAACCATTACAGATATATCAAGGACAACCATTACCATCACAACCATTACAGGTATATCAAGGACAACCATTACCATCACAACCATTACCGGTATATCAAGGACAACCATTACCAGTTGGAAATTATCAACATTATTTACCAATGGAACAACCTAAATATAAATCATTATCGATGCCTAAAATAAATAAAAATTGTTATATGTTTAATATTGATGTTAAAAAGGAATATAGAATAAATGAATTATTATTTCCAAATAAATATGAAAAACATTTAAACGTTCAAGTATCTGTAGATGCATATAGATTATATCAAATAATTATAAATATTATGGAAAAAATTAATAATCATAAAAAAGACAAAAAAATTATGTCAGAATTAACTAAATTTAGGTTTGTTTGTTTTTCTTTAAAAATATTTTTAACAAGTGATACTAATTATATAAATAGAGTATTTATATTTTTTAAATATTATTTAGATCAAAATGGTTATAAGGATAAATATAATTTTGATACAAATACTAATGAATTAAAAATAGATATTGATAATGATAATGAATTGATAGTGTTTTTAACATATAATAAATTATTTGGAACAATTGATATAAAAATAGCAAAGGAAACAAATAAGGATATATCAGTATCAAAAAGTAAATTGATGACAAAATCATTAAATATAACTCAAAATAGAAGTTATGTTTCTAGTAATAGACATTATTCTTCTTCTGATGGTAAAAGACGTTCTATTTCATCAAGTGATATATTTAAATCAAAATAAAATATTTTTTTAATTTATATTATTATAATAGAATGGTAAATAAAGAAGAATTAATTGAAAAAATAATTAAAATATTAAAAAGATATAAAAAACCAGATTTAGATAATTTCTTAAATAATTCTAATATTATTAAAGGTGGTAGTAAAACTCAAATTTCTTTATGTCATAATATAGCTTTTCCTAAAGATATTAAAAAACCACTTGAAGATAAATTGGTATATCCATCATCATTATTAACTAAAGGTACTGATAGTACAATTAAGTTAAAATTTAAAGAATTTGCAATACAAATGTATATACTTTATAAAGTAATATATGAGAAAATAAATCCTAAAAAATATGTCAATCCAGATTTTATATATAAATATGTTTGTTCTTATATGGATTTACCACCAGAAATAGATTTTGAAGTTTTTAAGAAATCATTAGTATTATCACAACAATCATATGAATTAAATTTAATTAAAGATTTTTTACAAGAATTATTTAAAATAAAAGAAAAATTAACTATAAATTTTATAATAAAAGAACAAAAAATATATTTTACTTATAAACAAACAGAATATTATTTGTTTTATAGCAAAAATTTAAATAGAATTCACATTATAATGAATATTAAAAAACAATCAGAACAAAGAATTCACGATGATTTTATTAATATTTTAGACGATAAACGAGGTTTAAATTGTCCTGCTTGTCCTCCTTGTATGAAATCAACTATAACAAATAGTATATATGCACAACCTTTAAATAATGTTAGTTTTTGGCAACAACCAACAAAACAACCTATTGCAACAACTTTTCAAACACCGCCGTTTTCTTATGAAGCAGTTCCAACATTAACATTAACACCTATTAAACCTAAAGACCCTCCAAAAACAGATGAAGAAATTAAAGAAAAATATAAAGCTTATTTAATTAATTATAATAGACATTCTAATTATAATAATAAAGATAGAACATTGTTATATGTAGATACAAGTTATAAACTAGATGAAATAGATTTTAATTTTATATATAATGAATTAGATAATGATGATTTATTAAAATTATGGTTATTATTTACATATTTATATAAATATAATTATCATAGTTCTATACCTGAAAGTCGTATTATATCTTATAATTATTTATATAATATTTATAGTAATTATAGTACTTCTATAAACGGTTATTTACAAAATATAGATATATTAAAAAAAGCAATATATTTAGAATATCAATCAAAACCAAGTGTAGGTTTTATGCCAGATAAAAAAAAACAATTACAAAAACAAGTATATGACAATTATATTAAAAGTACCATAGCTTTAAAAAGACAATTTAATGATAATGAAATAAATATAATTATGTGGATTCAATCAAATTTTAAAAAAATAACTAATCAATTAGAAAAAATATTACATTCAAATATTGAGTTAACACTATTAAATAAATTAATTTTATATATAATAGATAATTTTTGTGTAGAAAATTTGACTGCACCTTATACTCATAGTTTTATATATGATAGTAAAAAATATTCATTTACACCAGAGATAAAATTTTTATTTGCTCCTATTGTTACTAATTATTTAATAACTACTAGTGAATCTAATATATATTATGAAATAGTAAAAGGTCTGTTAGATCATATTGATCTAATCCATAATAATTTAAAGACGACTCCTGTTATTTATAATTATAAATTAGTAAATAATGTTAAATTATTAAGAGACGATAATTATACATTAATTATAGAAAAAGCAAAAGAAACTAATATACAAATATTAAATTCAATAATAGAAGAAGATGATTATACAAATTATGATGATATAACAATACAATTTGAATTATTTAATAAACGATTAAATAAGTCAGTAAATCTTGATTTAGTAAAAGATACAGGATTAACAATGTCTGGATTTATAATTTTATGTAATTTAATTTTATTTGTATCTAATTCATTAGATATAATTAGACGAATTAAAGATAATGGAGAGTCTTTTCAAAATAGTGATAAATTTTTAAAAATATTAAAATTAAAAAATGATGATTTTGCAAATCAAGGTGCATATTTATCAAATTTAACAATAATTAACGAATTAGAAATAATACTAACAATGTTAGGTTATAAATTATCAAATATTATAGTAAAAGCATTAATAATAAAAGGAAAAGATGATAATCCAGTAATTGCACCATATATAGTATCACAAGCACCAACATCAAGATTAGTACCAGTATTATCACAAGCACCACCATCAAGATTAGCACAAGCACAACCATTAACACCAAGATTAGCACAACCATCAAGATTAAATAAAGTATCAAGAACAATTCGTTTTAGAAATAGAGTACCTATAAGAAAGAGCGGAAGATAATTATGTTTTCATTATTTTTATTAATATTTATAATAATAAATATAAAAAAATGATTTAAAATTTATAGAATATATTAAATAAACGCCTTATTTCTTATTTGAAAAAATGAATCTACAATCTTTAATTCAAGAGACTTATAATAGATATGATGACACAAAAGATTATCCGAGTGTTTTATTATCAATTTTAAAAGAAAAACATTTCTGGCCTCAAATTAAGATTAAGAAATTTAAAGATGATAAGAATTTATGTTTATTACATAATTCTTATAAAAGAAATGATGTAGAAAAATTCAAGGATTTATATGATGAATGTAGAAGTGTAATTCTAGATTTCTCAAAAAGTATTGGAAATAATGTAGTAATTAGTTATGCTAATTCTATTCCAACTAGAGTTTCAATTGATAAATATATTACGAATTTATATGAACCATCTGATATCTGTTATACAGCAATGGATGGAACATTAATTACTGTATATTATCATAATGATAAATGGCATTTTGGGTCAAGTTGTTGTCCTGATATTAATAATTCAAAATTTTCAAATCCAAATAAATCACACGGTCATATGTTCTATGAGACATTATATGAAATTTATAAAAATAATGTTGATATGTTCGATCCAAATATTTCAAATATATTAAAAGATTTATTCACGGCTAATTTAAGTAAATTATATTCATATGAGTTTGTATTAATTCATTATGAAAATAAACATATTATTGATTATACAACCACATTAGGTGAAAATTATAAATATTTATTTCATATTAATACAAAAAATAGAATTAATTTAAGTGATGAAGATATTACAACACAACCATTTAATTATTTAGGAATTAAATATCCTCATAAATTTTCTAGTTTAGATGAAGCAATTGTCTATACACAATCAGGGACTGGTTCATTAATTATTAAAAAACAGAATAAGTTATTGAAGGTATCAAATGAAAAAATGTATCATTTAGAAGAGGTACATTCGAATAATTATAATAAATGGTATAATTTCATTTATGTATATATGCTACAAAAGGAGAATTATGATATTAATAATTATATTGAAGAATTTTATCAAGAAATGGGAATTAATAATTCAATACAACTCGAAATCTCACAAGTATTCACAGTAATTACTGATGTAATTTATAATTTATATATTGCAACTACAAATTATTATCCGAAATATAATAGATTTAAGACTAATTTGGATTTAGATAGAACATTATCACCATTAATGAGATTTCATTTGGCACAATTGAGACATCAACAAACAACATTATATTCAAAAGCAATATTAACAAAAAAAGAAGTGATGGATTATTTATGTCATTCAAATAATATTAAGAATATTAAAAAATTGATTATTCATTTTAGTACAACATTAGTATATGATGTGCCTGAATATTTAATTGAATTATTTAAAAAAATAAATATTAATCTATCTTCTTAAAGATAGCCCAGCGATTAAAGAAACTGAATTTTTTTTGTATTTCCTCTTTATCAAGATTTAACATTATGTTATCTAAAGATGTTAATTTTTTTTTATTAATTTTTTTCATATAATCATTAAATGATTGTGAAAATAATTCACTTTCCACTAGTTCTAATCCAAATTGTTTAGCTTTTTCAATCAAGAAATCGAAATTTACTAAATATTCAGGTATTAGACGTCTAGTATTCTCAATAAATACATCTATTTTCTTATTATAATATCCATCTTCTTTAATAAATCTCTTAATAATAGCCCATACTAATATATTTGTATTATCTAAATTTCGTCGTCCTTCTATTATTCCTTCTGAACCTAATGCTCTTTCAACACTATCACCATCCATAAAGGAACACATAAATATACCATCTTTTTTAATATTACTCGTTACGTTATTAAGGAAACCTTCTAATTTCTCTTCACTTTCGAAGAAATAATGAATTGCAAACATACACGATACAACATTAAATTTATTGGCACCTCTGCCATTTATATATTTATAATGTGTTTTAGTTGATTTATAATTATTATTCAATACTATCTTTAATAATTCCTTACTCTCTTCATCAATACCTGCAACTCCTGTTTTTATATCTAAGGAACAATCACCGACAGCAAAAGCAATATTGGGGAAAAATCCTTTTTCAACTGATTTTATTTTATTAAATCTAGTATATTCATTTAATACTCTCGCATATGAACCATCAATTGCCTTATATATATTATTTTTAGCATAATCAATTCCTAATATAAATTCATAACCGGCTGAAATCCATCTAGTTAAACCACTTGCTTGTCCGCAAGCCAATTCTAATAAACTACTTCTAATTTTAGGTTTTGAATATAACATATCATTAATAACTAAGTTATGAAATGACATCATATTATAGGATAATAGGAATTTACGAGGAATACCTCTAGTATAATAGATATCATCGGCTTCTAATTCTTTACCAATTCCAATATCAGTTTTATTTTCTAAAGATACAGAACCAATAATTACTTCTTTAGAAATTGGATTATGTATGGAATTCCAAATATTAAGAGCTATTACATAATTATTAGCAGTTTTAGCAATAATCCCTTTTTTATATAAATTAGTTTTATCATATCTAATTCTCAAAGCCATCCATTTTTTTTCCTTTAAATCATAATTACATTCAACAATGGTATCAGTTAAAATAATTTCATTATCTTGTGTTCTAATATTACCTTTATCATCAATTTTAATAAATATATATTCAACATCTGAATAATAATATTTAACTGGTTTAAATAATACAGCAATATAATCCTCATTATTTTTCTTTTTTTCTTTTTCTTCAATCATCTTATTTCTACTATAATTTTTATCATATCTTAATTTAAATCCCTCTTCTATACTAAATTCATTAGTTGTCATAGGATTAAAACCAACATATAAACCCAATTTCTTATATGGAATACCATCAATATTAACTGTTTCAATATATTTTACTAAAAAATCGATTGTATTTTGTTCAGGTGGTTTCCATTTAAAGACTCTATCCCAACTATTATTTTGAGTAATTTGAACTGGAATAGAAGGATAATAGGAATATACCGCCAATTTAGCAGGTGTAAATATTAATCCATCAATATCATATTTATATTTATCAGAACTCATTAAAATTTCTCTGCAATTACTTATGATATCATTACTATAATAATGAGTTTTTGTTATAAATTCAAAATTGCTTTTTGATAAATCAATTAATTTACTGACTTTTAACATTTCATCATAACGACCACCGATTAATGGTAGAGATGTTAAACATTTATTATTTAAATAATAGATATCGAAAACAGCATAAATATTCTTCTTATTTTTATCATTTCTTTTATCATATCTAATATATTCACCATCAAGTAATGAATTAAATAATTCTTTTTTCGCTTTCATTCCAGTATCTTCAACTTTAAGTAAATTATCGATTAAATAAATATTACCATTATTATTAACATACATCAATAATCTTTCACCATCTGCTTTTTCAGTTACACAATAATCCCTTAAAATACTAATTGCTCCATATTCATCAGGATTAACTAAATTATGCATTTCTAAAGTTGCAGGTTTTGGTGTAATAAGTGGTATTTCTTTATAATAAGGAGGTAAATTAATATCTTTTTTGATTAAATTAAAATATTCCTCTAATATAATTTTCTGTTGTTTTTTAGTTAAAATGATATTACTAAGAAATAATGATTTTAAACATAAGATAATACTAGAGATTAAATGTTTAGTATCATTAATTATTAATGAAAATTCATATTCTTGATTACTGGAAGTTAAGATACCAGATTTTTTAAGAGTTTCAAATTCTAAATTACTCGTTTTAATAATTCTGGCAACTACTATAATTCCATTCTTTAAATCATAATTAAATTGTTTAATGAATTTATATTTTTTCAATTCTTCATTCCAATGTAATGGAGGTTCTATAACATCCTTTTTATATACATTTAAATCTAAATCTACATCAAATAAATCATTAATTTTAAAGTTTTTGAGATTTTCACAATTTGTCCATTTATGAATAGTATTTTTATAATTATTAGTATTTAAATAACTGACAATTCCTTTTAAATTACTAATTGTTAGAATTGTAGAATTTCTACTTACTTCTAAAATTTCTTCATTAACGGTTTCACTATAATTACTTCTTAAAATAGATGTTAAATTATTAAATTCTGTATTAGTCCAATTATAATAATTATAGAAATTTAAAATAACACTATTTGTTTTAATATCTTCATTTATCATCTCAATATTTTTTAATATTGGTTCATCTTTAGATATTTCCATATTCTTCTTAATTTATATATATAATAAATAATTATATCATTTTTTATTTTTTAATGAGAAAAAAAATGATATAATTATTAAATAATAAGATATTTATTAATTAGAAATGACAGAATTATTTATTCCAATCAAATTTAAATGTAATATAATTTTAAATCCAAATGAATTAGATGTTAATTTTGAAAATGTTATTTTAGAAAAAATTAAAAATAATTATGAAAATATATGTTCCAAATATGGATATATTAAAAGTAATTCCATTAAAATTATTAAACGTTCTATTGGAACCATTAAAAATCAACATTTTAATGGAAATATAAGTTTTGATGTCATATGTATTGCCGAAATCTGTAATCCCATTCAAGGTTCTATTATTAAATGTAGAGTTAAAGCCAAAAACTCATTAGGTTTATTAGCGGAGGGTTTTTATGATAAAATACCCATTTTAGAAATAATTGTTCCTAAAATTTCCGCTGGTATTCAATCGGAAGTTGATTTAGATACTATTAGTATAGGTCAAGAGATTAAAATTGAAGTTTGTGGCAAAAAATATCAATTATTTGATAAACATATTTCTATTATTGGAAAAGCCATTAAAAATAAAGATGAAGTTATTAAAACTGCTATTATTGAAGATGCAGAAGATGATAATTTTAATATAAAAGATGAAGAAGAAGAAAATCTTGATATATATGAACCAGAAATAGAAGGAGGAGATGAAGAAGAACAAAAAGTAGGAGAAGATGAAGATGATGAAGAAGAAGAAGATAAAGAAGATGATGACTTTGAAGATGTAGATGAAGAAGAATTTGATGGTACCGAAGATATAGTTGATGATATACTAGAAGATTATGAATAAAAAAAATTAATATCTGTAATTTATTTTTCTAAAACTTTTTTTAATATTTGTATCTTCAATATTATTTTCTCTATTGTAAGTTTGTATAATAAAAGTTTTTAATTGTATTAAATCATTTAAGTTAAAGTTATTTCTTTTCATTTTATTAATAAGTTCATTAAATTTATTATCTGTTTCTATTATAAAATAGGTCATTATATAAAAATAAAAATGATAAATACATTTTCATTTTTTTGTATTTTTATTAGAAAAAAAATGAATATTTATTTTATAAAGTTTAAATTATATAATGAAAAAAATAAGTAATAATTTCCAGTGTATTAATATTTCAAATGAAACTTATACTGGAAAGGAATTATCACCAAAGGGTTTAGGTTATTCTGCTGTCGCTTATGATATTGGATTTAAAAAAACTGGTGCAAATGGTGAAATGTGGATAGTTCAGATTAAGAATGGAAAAAAGGTTTGGTTTAAAGAATCGGGGATGCCTAAAGTATCTCACGAAGAACCAATAATTACTAATGTAATACCTCAAATTATTGAAGATATTAAGGAATCTGATGAATCTGTTGAAACTGTTGAACCAGTAATAAATACATCAAAGAAGGAAGAGGTTAAACCAAAAACTGATTTCCAGTTATTCTATAATTATTATAGTAATATTCTGAAGGATGAAAATATTGAAAAGAAGTTGAATAAAAAGCCAAAGACTATACAAGAGGAAACATATATCGAATGGAATAGACTAAAGAAAAACAAAGTTGAATTAAATGAATTATTATTATTAATTAAAAATAAATAGGTAAATTATAGAAAATGAGTATATATGAAAAATATAAAATTTTAATTGATAATGATAAATTACAATATACTTATGATAATTCTAAAATTTTTGAATTTACGAAAAATTCCAATATTTCTTATACTAGGTTTAGTTCTCCCGAATATACCTTCATTGATTCCAATTATGGTATTTTTTTTAATGACACAAATAAAGAAATAACCTTTAAATCCAATAGTAATATCTTTAATACCAATGTTTTCATTAAAGGTAAAATTGATGCTTATGAGTTTCCCGCAAGAATTCCAATTTTAGATGATTATAATAAAATTAGTGCTTCTTATCTCCCCAATTTAACCACTGGTATTATTTATAATAATAATTCTATTGGTATTGGAACTACATTACCTGAAACCAATTTTCATTTAAAATATGGTGATGCATTTATTCAAAATGGACGTTTAGGGATAGGAACTAAACCATCTTTTTATTTTCATTTAGATAAAAATGATGTTATGATATCACAACCCGCAGTTGTTATAAGTTCAAATAATAATCATATAATGAATATTTACACAGAAAAGAAAGAAGTTAATATTTATGCTAATTTATTTTCAACATCTCTTAATATATCCAATAATTTAATTGCTAATAATTCAAATGTAATTATAAGTAATTTATTATATGTATCGAATATTAATTCTTTTGGAAATGAAATAATAATTAATAGTAATATCGATTTAATAGTAAGTAATTATTCATTAAAATCAGTTGTCAGTAATATTAAAAAAATAAATAATTGTTTTTCAATTGATGATAAAAAAATAGTTTTTGATAATAATATTAATATTAATACTAGTAATAATCTATTATCTCTTAATAATAATTCAAATTCTCTAATAATTCATAAGGATTATATTAAAACTGATAATATAATAACATCTAATCTAACTTTATTAAATTATAATTCATTAACATCCAATCCATTTATTGAAAGTGTAATTGATATCAAAGGTAAATTTAGAACTTTTAATGATACTCCAAATATAATAAAAAAGATTTATTCAAATTCCACTAAATTATTTATCATAACTTTCGATAAATTTTATATATATAATATTAATTCTAAATCCTATACTATACAATCTATTAATCTCGAAAATTCATTATTTAAAACTAAATATGATAATTATGCTTATTATCTCAATTCACAATTAACCATCAATGGTTTAAATCCGATTTCCCTTAATTTAATCGATTATTCATTAACATCTCTATCTGAACTCTTTTATTATATTGATAGTAATAAATTGATTTATAAAAGCTTATCGGGACAAATAACACAAATAATTGGATTATCAGAGGGAGCAATTAGAATAGATACCTATAATTATCTAGATACTGAAAAATTCGTAGTTTTAACAGAAAATAATAATCTATTTTTTTATGATGGTTATAGTTTTACTAAAATAAATTTAACTGGAACTATTTTAGATTTTGCAACTGGTGAAAGTCATACAATTATTTTAACAACTACTGGTGTATGGTCTTTTGGTTCTAATAATAATAATGATAGATATAAAAAAGGTTATTCAACTGTTTTATCACAAATAGAAACATTAGCAGACCTAACATTAGTTCGAAAAATCGATTTTTTTAATTCTTTAAATATAATTAAAGTTAAGGCATTTATAAATAGTTCTGCAATAATAGATAATAATGGTTATGTATATATATTTGGAAATATAAATAAATTATTTACAACAATAATTTATAAATTATTGGAATTAACGAATATTAATGAATTTACTTTTAATAATACCGAAATATTTTTATTATCATATTTCAATGATATATTTACATTAATTGAAAATAATAATTATAAAATTATTAGTCTTCCTACTGAATTTTATGGAATTTCTATGAAATCTCGTGGTAGTATTGTAATAGGTGGTAATAACTTTTATAAACAACCACTGAAAAATAGTTTATTAGTTGAAAATTATATTGGTATTGGTTCCAATTTGTCCTTAAATCCAAAATATTCATTAGAGGTATTAGGAAATGTGAATATTAAGAGTGGTTCTATTTATTATAATGATATTCTATTATCGACTGGTGGAACCATAACAAGTCCCACAAATGATAATTGGAATAAAATAAATAATGATTTGTATTATAATTTGGGAAATGTAGGAATAGGTTTTCTCTATCCAAAAGAAAAATTGGAAATTAATGGAAGTACAGTTATTCAAAGTAATTTATATATAAAGGGAAAAATAATTAATGATGATTATAAACCTTTATATATAAATAATGAAAAAGATATTTATTATATTGGAAAAATTGGTATAAATAATAAGAATCCGAAAGCATCATTGGATATTCAGAATGGAAATATTAATGTATCTTATTATAATAAAATAAATGAGAATCAGATATTAAATAAAAGTTATAATTATTCGATTCCTAATGATTCTTTAAATACACCTTATTATAGTCCAATTTATACAAATAATGATGGTTCTATTATAATAACTTCATTTTATAGTATTCTTAATAATGATAATAACAATAATAATAATAATGTTATTATTTATAAATTTATCAATAATGATTATGTAAGTTTTCCTATAACTGGTATTGAAAATGGTAATACTTCTTTTGGTATTTCCATTTCATTAACTAATGATGGTTCTAATATATATGTGGGTGCTCCTAAACAAAAAAATATATTGGGGATAACTACTATAATTACTGGTGGTATTTATCATTTCTATTTTGATACTAATAATAATCTCATAAGAAATCCAATAAGAATTATAGAAAGTATTCCAAATTCAACTGATTATTATTTAATAGGTAAAAATATTTGTGTTTCAACTAATAATTCAATTTTAGTTTCAACAATTTCAAATTTCAATCATCTATTATATCTAAAAGATTTGAATAAAAATAAAACAACTATTCTTGATTTTAATAAATATATTACTTATCATAGTACATTTAATCCTGATTTAAGTGTCAATATTTTCCCATCTAATTCATTTAATAATAATGATATTTGTATTGATATGAATAAGGATGGTTCAATAATAATAATCAATTTTATTTTTGATGCTATACAACAAACTATTCTTAATTTCCCCTTCTTTAACTTTTATATTATTAAAGATTATCAAATATATTTCCTTAAAATCCCTAATAATTATTCTAATTCTTATATAACTTCATTGAGTTTAACGGAAGATGGAAAGAGATTATTAATAACAACCGTTTCAGGTTTTCATTTTATTTATGATATAGATTTTGTAAATATTAATTATACAACAATTATTTTAAATAATGTAGAATATAATTATTTTAATATAAAGGAAAGTTATATAATAAATAAGTCAAGTTTAGTTCAGAATTATAGAGGTAAAATATCTAAATCTGGTGAAAAAATATTTTTAAATAACAAAGTTCATATTATTGAGTATATTTATGATTTTATTAATGATAAATGGATTACTATAAATGAACCTTTTATAATTCCTATTAATGCTAATTTAAATAATTATAATTATACAATTGATTATAATGGTTTATCTGTTGGATTAAATTATATTGAAAAAATAACAGATACTCAAACATTTGATGAAATTAAAACTACAGTAATTAAAAATCAGTATTATAAGGAAACCAATAGTTTTAATTTGAATAATTCCAATTTATCTATAAATACCGATACTTATATTTCCTGTAATTTATATTGTCATTTATATAATGGCAATGGTTCAAATATTTCAAATATTCAATTAACAAATATAACTAATAATATTAATTCAAATGGTATTGTTTTTTCCAGCAATTATCGATTATTAGTTTCTAGTAATTTCACTTGGGACAACTCTAATAAAAATTTATTTATAAATGGAACATTAAATATAACATCTAATCTTTATGCCAATTCTAATATAATTATTCAATCGAATATTTCGACTGTTATAGGTAATATTATTTCTGCTTCGAATATAATAGCACAATCAAATATAAGAACTATTAAGGGTTCTATTTATTCCAGTTCAAATATTTATTCAGATTCTAATATTTATTCAGATTCTAATATCTATGCCGTAAATGAGATAGCTACTTATTATAATATAAATAGTTATTATGGTAATATTTATTCTGGTAGTAATACAATAGCAAATTCTAATATTTCTACTATCTATGGTTCTATTTATTCGGCTTCTAATTTAATAACACAATCTAATATTTCAACTATTAAAGGAAATATTTATTCAGCTTCTAATCTCATAGTACAATCAAATATTTCAACTATAATAGGTAATATTTATTCGGCTTCAAATCTTATAGCACAATCAAATATTTCAACTATTAAAGGTAATATTTATTCAGCTTCTAATTTAATAGCACAATCAAATATAATAGGATATTTAAATTTAGATATTACGAGTAATATTTCAACTATTAAGGGTAATATTTATTCTGCTTCTAATTTAATAGCACAATCAAATATCATAGGATATTCAAATTTAGATATTACTAATAATATTTCAACTATTAAAGGTAATATTTATTCAGCTTCTAATTTAATAGCACAATCAAATATTTCAACTATTAAAGGTAATATTTATTCAGCTTCTAATTTAATAGCACAATCAAATATCATAGGATATTCCAATTTAGAAATTACTAGTAATATTTCAACTATTAAGGGTTCTATTTATTCTGCTTCTAATTTAATAGCACAATCAAATATATATTGTAGATATTATTATGGGGATGGATGTAATATAAGTAATATATTGGCGAATAATATAATTGGTATAGGATTTGTAAAAAATGGTGGAACTGGTAGAAGTAATTTAAATTCAAATTGTTTTATGGTAGGAAATGGAAGTAATCCAATAATTCTAACAAATGATTTACAATGGTTAAATAATCGAATGGTCTTTTCAAATAATACCAGTTTTATTATAAGTAATGTAGCACCTATAATTAATACACCCTTTATATCAAATTCACATTTTACGGAAGTTCTTAGATTTTCGAATGGAGGAACCGGAAACTCTAATTTCATAGATAATTCGATTACATTTGTATCATCAAATAGATTTTTAACATCATCAAATTTATATTGGTGTAATCTAAATAGTAATCTTTATATTAGAGGTAATATTTATATTTCTTGTAATATTTATGGTATTGGTTCTAATATAACTGCTTTAAATCCATCTAATTTAATTAGTAATGTTCCAGTAAATTTGGGAGGAACAGGAAGTAATTATTTTAATAATGGTTCAATATTAATAGGAAATGGTATAAATAATATATTAACTAATCAAAATTTGCATTGGAATAATTTGACAAATACATTAAATGTAAGTAATCTTAATGTATATAATAGTGTAATAATTAAAGGTTCTAATGCTTCTAATATTGATGCATCTAAATTGGTGAATATTATTTCATTAAAAAATGGTGGTTTAGGTATATCAAATATATCTAAAGGTGAGTTAATATTTGGATTTAATGAATTACGATTAGATACAACATCAAATATTAAATGGATTAATGAGAATTTAACATTAATCGTTCAATCTAATATATTTTGTTCGAATATAATTAGTTCTAATTTCATAGGTAATGGTTATAATATATCTAATTTGAATATTAATAATTTGAATGGTATTTTACCATTCATAAAAGGAGGTTTAGGATTTAATAATATTAATAGAGGAGATTTTATTTATGCGATAGATAATAATAAATTATCGAATAATACTAATTTGCAATGGGATAATGCGACATCAAGTTTTAGAATTAACGGTCATATGAATATAGGAAATAGTAATTTTTATGGTAATGGTTATAATATAACTAATTTGAATGTTAATAATTTAATTGGATTAGTTCCAGTAGATCAAGGAGGTACAGGATTAAGAACTTTTGATAAAGGTAAAATTTTGATAGGGAATAATAAAGATGCATTAATACAAACTGAGAAATTAATATGGGATGAATTAAATGCTCGTTTAGGAATTGGAACAACTGTTCCTATATCTACATTAGATGTAGCAGGAACTATTAAATGTTCACAATTAACAATAGGAACAACTGTTATAACATCAAGTGGTATAACAAATACAATAGATGCAAATACAATTCAATCGGGAGTAGTAAAGGTTCAATATGGTGGAACGGGATTAATAACAGTTCAACCGAATAAATTTTTGGTTGGTTTAAATGATAATGTAATGCAACAGACAAATAAATTAGTATGGGATAATACTAATAATAATCTTGGGATAGGTAGTGATAGAACTCCAACAAAAACGGTTGATGTATATGGAGATATTAATTTATCAGGTAATATTTATAAAAATTATGAATTAGTGCCTTCAATTACATCATTTAAGACGAGTAGTGAAAATTCGGATATTCTTTTTACAGATAAACAGTTTTTTATTGGTTATTCAAATAATGATAATTATAAATTAAAAGTGAATGGAAATATTTATGTAGCTGGTTATATTACAGGTTTATCAGATATACGATATAAAACAAATATTAGTGATATAATAAATCCAATTGAGAAAGTGGAACAATTGAAAGGAATTTATTATAATTTAATTAATGATGATAAACGGTCAATTGGATTAATAGCACAAGAAGTTGAGAAAATTATCCCAGAAGTTGTTTATACAAATGTTGATAATACTAAATCAATTGCTTATGGAAATATAATAGGTCTTTTAGTTGAATCAATAAAAGAATTAACAAAAAGAATTAAGATTTTAGAAGAAAAACTTTAATTTATATATAATAGAATAAGATTATTAATAATGACTGATGCATATGATAATTTGGTTAAAAAATCAGTAATTAAAGAAAATTATGCAGATAAAACACATAATGACTTAAATGATAAATATATGATTCCTTGTAGTGAAATTGATATGTTTTATAATGATTCATTATTTTATTTACATTTCCACTTTTCTTTATATGCAGAATTATTAAAATATAATATAACTAATAATTTTAATATTACAACATTTACAACTTTATGGAATGCTTTAAAAATTAAGATTGATAGTGCAGTTTCTTCTAGTTCTGTATCTACTTCTTTTCTTCCTAAATTTACATTAACTTCATATAATATTACAAATGGAGGTTCTGGTTATTCAGATAGTGCAAAACTTATTTTTACACCAACTAATGGAAGTTCTCAAAATGTAGGAACTGTAAATATTCAAACTGGTTTTAAAAGTTCTATAATTAATTCTAATTTTAATACTAATAATAGTACTGGATTTAGAATAGGTGATATTATAACATTTAATACTTCTGCTAGTGGAACAAGTGCAATAGGTACAGTTAAAACTGTTGATGCATTAGGTAAAATTACAGAAATAGAATTTATACATGCAAATAGAGGTTCTGGTTATACTTCAGGAACAGCACCAACTGTTTTATCATATACTAAAGGGGTAGGAAATACAATTAATGAAATTACTACCAGTTGTGGTTTAATATTTAGATATGATGTTATTACAAATTATATTCATACTATAAGTATTACAAATACTGCTTTAAATTATAATTCAACAGGAACATTTAGTATTACTGCACCTTCTACAGGAGAAATTCAAGCAACAGGAACACCTAGTTTAAATATAAAAAGTATGGGATTTATAGATACTGCCAATAATATATTTAATTTTAATTCAACAAATTTTCAATTTTATTATAATTCTACATTACCTTATTATAGTGGTGATAACATAGCATTAGTTAGTGATAAAATACCTAGAATTGATAATATAAGTACATTAACACCAATAGATATACTATTAATAGATGGAAGTACAGATGATGCATCTAATTATTATAGTATAACAACATTAACTGAAGATTATAATCTTAGTGGAACTACATATTATCCAAGTACAGGAGATCATTCATATAGAAAATTAAAATTTAATAAAACATTAAAAAAAATATTTGAACAAGATGCAACAGAAATATTAGGTTATTTGGCATATCAAGTAAGATATTATAATATAATTGTTTTAAATACATCAATACAACGAACAATTTATGAAAATTATCTCAAAAATAATACATTAATTATGAGTATTGGAAATTTATTTAAAAGTGGCGGAACTGGTTTATCCAATTTAACTAATATTATAACACATATACGTCATATGAAAACTAATTTAATAAATATAGAAAATGATATTAAAAAAACAAATAATATTTATAGTGATACTACTAAAAATTATCCAGCTAAAATTGCTATATTAAATGAAAATAAAGAGAATTATAATAAAATTCAAAATTCTTTAAATATAGTAATTAAAGATTATAATCAACATTATGATAATTATAATAGATTAAAGAAATATGCAAGTATAATTATTGTATTTCTTGTAATATTAATAATAGCATCAATAGCTGTTACAATACTACCATTTTTTAATGCAAATGCTAAAAATACTTATTATATCTTAATGTTAATATTAATTATAATATTAACAATATTATTTTATAATAACTTTTCACATATAAATTTATATGAAAAATTTGCAGTTAATTGTGGTAATAGTAATACTTATAAAACAACTTATTCAGATGCAACTAGTAATAATGTTAATAGAGAAAATAATTATGATGTTTTTAATAAAATAGCAGAAGAAATAGAGAAATATAATAAAGAATCGGATGCGGTAAATTATCAGATGTCATCTGGTATATATACTACAGATAATACAATACTTACAAAAGATGCAGATAATTATATAAATGATGTTTATTTAACTAAAATGAAAAAAATAAATATATATAAGACTAAACATACAGAATTAAAAAATTTGATAGAAACAATGAAACAACAAATTATATATCTCTATAATATAATAATAATTATATGTATATTTATAATTATATTATTGATAGCATTAATATTTTATGTAAATATGCCATTTGCAACTAATTATATAATAGCATTAGTATCAATAGCAATATTTATATTAGTTATTTATTATATATATGCAATAGTTAAACCAACTAGATTAATTGCTAATAAGAATTATTGGGGAATCTACTAGTATGTAAAAAGTTGATAATTCTTTATATTTTGTATTTTCTTAAACCATTCATTTTTGCTACAAATATATTCATTATTTGTAACATATCTTTTATTAACTCTTCTTCTGGTTC
>Ga0247841_10004659_pt1 | contig 23203 bp, 18 predicted proteins | sample LaCruzMarch2015__2_FD_192410 | JGI IMG/M metagenome (GOLD analysis project Ga0247841, IMG submission 192410) | Freshwater microbial communities from meromictic Lake La Cruz, Castile-La Mancha, Spain - LaCruzMarch2015_18m | ecosystem: Environmental > Aquatic > Freshwater > Lake | place: Spain... | reverse complement strand
TATATGTCACATAAATTAACAGAAAAATGTAATGGCTGCGGCGCGTGCGTGAGGATGTGCCCGGCGGATGCCATTTCGGGAGAAAAAGATAAGCTCCATCTGATAAGCGTTGCTCTTTGCATAAATTGCGGTGTTTGCGGCAAGATATGCCCGGAAGCGGCCATAAACGACCAACTCGGAGCAGTATGTCGCCGGATGAAAAAATCGGAATGGCAGAAACCACGCTTCGATCTCAAAGCCTGCGTTGCCTGTATAAACTGCATCGAAACATGTCCTACGGGAAGTATCGGATTTACGGGACGCACGTTACCCAAAGATCCCCACAACTACCCGTGCCTGGAAAATGAAAAGACATGCATCGGTTGCGGCTTCTGCGCCTTGGAATGCCCGGTTGAAGCGATCAAAATGGTCTAAGGCCATAATAAAAGGCGGTTTTGTAATTCATAGATGGTCATTGCGAAAGGTGGGACTGCATCGCAATGACCATCTGTTATTGCGATGTGTTTCCAGCTAAAAGGTCTTTTGATGGCGATTGGACGGGCTATCAGCGCTGATATTTGTTTTGACTATGATTATTTGCTAAAAATAATAGTTAGACTATGGAATAAAATAATACTTGACAGTGAGACTATGATAGTGTAGCTGATAACAAACTTGTAATACCAAGTTGCTTTCAAAAAATAGAAATTTTTAAAAGCAACTTGGCACAAAAGGGTGTGTTATGGCAGATCATGTCAAAACAAAAAGTAGAAAAGACCGTATTATGGATGCGGCTCTGCGGGTCTTTGCCGAAAAGACTTTCCAGGAAGCGACAATCTCCGAAATCAGTAAAGAGTCCGGGGTTTCGGAGGCTACCATTTACGAGTATTTCGGCACCAAAGAAGATCTTCTCTTCGCCATTCCCGAAAAAATAACCAATGATACTTTAGCAGGATCACAGCTTGTTTTGCCTTTCATCAAAGATGTGGAAGGAAGAATGAGGGCGATTATGCTTAGCTATATCCAATTATACCAGAACAACCCTCACTATTCGGCTCTGGTTTTGCTGCAACTTATGTCCAACAAGCGTTTCCGGCAGACAGCCGCTCATGAACTAATCCGCCTTTCCGCCCATGGTCTGCTGGATTGCATTCGTGAGGGTATCGCCGATGGCACCTTCCGTAAGGACGCCGATGCCTATCTGATTCGTTCTATGTTGATGGGGACCATTGAACATTTATTTATCCACTGGCATATGCAGGGAATGCCTAAAAGAGAAAAGAGTATCGTCGATATGCTTGATCCTTTTCTGGAGCTGTTCTTAAGCGGCATTCGAGCCAGAAAGGAAGACCAGGGATTGATGCTTCACTTGAAGCTGGAAGACGCCAATGCCCTGGCGCAACTTCTTAAGCTCAAAGAAATATTGCCGGAATCAGTAAAATAAAAATTAGTGATAAAAAGAAAACTAAAAAAGAAGGAACATAAAAGAAAGGAGTACCACAGATGAGAACAAAACAGGATTACATTAACAGATTATCCAAAATGAAGCGAAACATTTATTACGATGGCCAGTTGATTGACCGGACGGACGAGTTGCAGATGGATTGCATCAATACCATTGGCACAACGTACGAAGAGGCGGCCAAACCGGAAAACCAGGAACTGTGCACGGCCATCTCTCACCTGACCGGCGAGAGGATTAATCGTTTTAACCACATTCATCAAAACAAGGAAGACCTGCACAGAAAGCAGGATATGACCCGCATGCTTTGCCAGAAGGTCGGCGGCTGCATTCAGCGCTGCATGGGTATCGATGGCACTAACGCCATTTACAACGTCTCTTTTGAGGCGGATAAGGTAAATAAAGGCGCTACACAGTATCATGAGAACTTCAAGAAATGGCTAACAAACTTCCAGACGGAAGACCTCATCGGTTGCTGCGCCCAGACGGATACAAAGGGCGATCGTATGCTTCGCCCCGCTGATCAACCAAATCCCGCTTCCTATGTGCGCATCAAAGAGAGACTGAAGGATGGCATCATCGTTGAGGGTTGCAAAGTACATATCTCCGAGGCTTCTGTGGCCGATGAAGTTCTTGTCCTCCCCACCCGCGCCCTGCGTCCCGAGGATAAGGACTATGCCGTAGCCTTTGCCGTTCCGGCTGACTGGGATGGTCTTAAGCAGGTTGCAACCATTCATAATTTTCGTCCCCGCGAACATTACAAGCGAGGATTTATGCCGGGATACACCGATTCCTATATGATCTTTGATAATTGTTTTGTGCCATGGGAAAGAGTCTTCCTGGCCGGCGAGAATGATCACGGCGGCATCTGCGCGCTTCTTTTCGCCCTGTTTCACCGTCACTCCTATTCCGGCTGCAAACCGGCTATTGGCGACGTGATTCTGGGACAAGCAGCACTGGCAGCCGAGGTTAACAACATCCACAAGGCCGAACACGTGCGCGAAAAGCTGGCCGAAATCATCATGACCATCGAACTCGGCTATGCTGCCGGTTACACGGCCTCCGGCCTGAGTAAGCCCGAGGTTTACATTCCCGGTATGGGTTTTGTTCCCTATGGCCCCGGCTCCTTCATACCACATTCTATTTACTGTAATGTCGGCCGTTGCCTGTCCGGTGAGGCCGTTTATCGTGAAGCAGAGATTCTTTGCGACATCTCCGGCGGCATCGCGGCGACCTTCCCCCACGAGAAGGATTTTGCCAATCCAGCAACAGGCGCAGCGCTCCTTAAATACACGAAGCGCAATCCGAAAATGTCTGTTGAAGATCAGGCCCAGTTCTGGAGATATCTGGGTGATTATCTGTGTTCCTCAACCGGCGGTATCATGAATATGGGCAACTACCACGGCGGCGGTTCGCCGATCATGGAACAGATTGCTATCACAACCCAGTACGACATTGCATCCCGCAAGAAGCTGGTGAAGTACCACGCCGGCATGAGCGGTGGTGACAGGGAAGTCTTGAGTCCCGTGACGAAAAAAGCAAAATAACTATTTAAAACCAACAATATTGTCATTCCCGCGAAGGCGGGAATCCAGTATTATCAATGGTTTCCTGGATATACCCTGAAGGGTACTTCGCCGGTCTTCGTAACCTAAAGGTCATCTACGACCGGTATGACGATTAAGGACGTTTTGCAAAACTTTTGAAAGGAGTACTATTATGTTTGATTTATCTAAATTTTCTTTAAAAGATAAAGTAGCTATTGTCACCGGAGGCAGCCGCGGCATTGGCCAGGCCATCGCTTACGGTTTTGCCAAGGCCGGTGCCAAGGTTGTGATCACCAGCCGCAAAACCCAGGATCTCGAAGCCACAGCCGCGGAAATCAAAGCCTTTGGCGGCGAGGCGCTGGTACTTACCGCTCATTTGGGTAAGATGGAAGAAATAAAAAAAGTCGTTGATGCTGTCATGGCCAAATACGGTCGGATTGATATCTTGGTCAACAATGCCGGTGCCAGTCCCGCCATGGGGTCAGTGCTGGATTCCGACGAACGCCTTTGGGACACTGTTATGAATCTCAACGTGAAGGGGCTTTATTTCCTCAGTCAGGCTGTAGCAAAGATTATGAAGAATCAAGGTGGCGGAAAGATTATCAACGTTGCCTCCATCGACGGCTTTAAGCCGGAACCTTTTGTCAGTGTCTATTCCATCTCCAAGGCAAGTGTGCGTATGATTACAAAAGCCTTCGCCTCGGAACTCGTCGCTGACAACATCCAGGTGAACACCATCGCTCCCGGTCCCATCAGCACAAAGATGATGGATTCCCATTTCTTCCATCTGCCCCCGGAAGAAGCAAAAAAAGCCAAGGAAGCACTGGAAAAACTACTGCCGATGCACCGTATTGGCGATGCCGATGAAATTGCCGGGGCCGCTATTTATCTGGCATCCGCAGCTTCCAACTACACCACAGGAACAGAAATAATCATTGATGGTGGCTTTTTATTGTCCACGATAGTTGCCGGCTAACAAAGCTAGTTGAAGTCAAGGCAGATATTCAACTTAAACAGAGAGGGCTTATGAAGACATTAGAACATTTACTTGCGCCTATCCGGATCAGATCGCTGGAAATACCAAATCGGCTGGTTCTGCCGCCAATGGGCACAGCACTTGGCAATAACGACAGCACTGTGAGCGATGCAAACCTGGCCTATATAAAACGCCGGGCACAGAGCGGCGCCGGGCTTATTATTACCGAGATTACGGAAGTGCACCCGCTTGGCTCCGCTTCACGAAACTGCCTTGCCGTCTGGGATGATAAATTCATTGACGGCCTGAGCAAGCTGGCAGGTGTGGTGCACGCTCAGGGCAGCAAAATCGCCATGCAGCTGCACCATACAGGCCGCGAAAATTATCTGCTCCAGCGAAAAAACAAGGCTATCGGGCCTTCAGCAATACCCAGCTATATCTTCGGTTTTCTGGGAGCGCCACGCGAGATGACCATGGAAGACATCGAAGAGACTATCGTGTCTTTCGGCAGCGCGGCGGTTCGGGCACGCAAGGCCGGGTTTGATGCCGTGGAGCTTCACGGAGCGCATGGCTATCTTCTCATGCAATTTCTTTCGGCTAATTGCAACCAGCGCACAGATAAATACGGCGGCGATTTTCGCGGCAGGTCACGTTTCATGATCGAGTGTCTTCGGGAAGTGCGCAAACAGGTAGGCAGCGATTTCCCTATGTCCATTAGGATTTCCGGTGAAGAGTGCATTAAGAATGGCTATACCATAACGGACATGCAGAGTATTATCCCTGATCTGGTCAGTGCCGGTGCGGATATGATCAATGTATCCTTTGGCACTCATGGCAGCGCGGAAGTGAACATTGATACACCGAATCCGAGCGCTCCTGTTGAGTACGACCCGGGATTCAAGGCTTATTTGTCGCGGAAAATCAAAGACGTGACGAATGTCCCTGTTATTTCCGTAGGTCGCTATGTAGATCCCTATGCCATGGATGAAGTCATTGCCCGTGGTGACGCTGATTTTGTCGCTGTGGCAAGACAACATTTGGCCGACCCCGATTTCCTGAAAAATGCCATAGAAGGACATCCTCAAGACACACTGGAATGTTTGGCCTGCAATCAGGGCTGCATTGAGCGGCTTGCGCTGGAGCAACTACCGATTCGCTGCGCGATTAACCCGCAAACAGGTCAGGAGCTTCTCTACCCGGCAGGCCCGGCGACAGCGCAGCGCACTGTATGGGTTGTTGGTGCTGGACCGGGAGGCCTCACCGCAGCTTATGAGGCCGCGCGCCTCGGTCATCATGTAACACTCTTTGAACGGGAAAGCCGGACAGGCGGAAATGTGCTTTACGCGGCAAAAGCGCCACATAAAATAGTGTATGAAAAATACATTTCAACGCTCACGGCAAATTGCAAAAAGAAAGGTGTGGATATAAAAACCAACACCGAAGTCACCGAGGCCATGATCGAAGCGGGCAAGCCCGATGCAGTCATCCTGGCCATCGGTGCGGATAAATCCATTTGCCCTGCCGAAGGAATTAACTCATCGGTTGTTTGTGATGCCTGGCAAATAATGGATGGTGAAGTTCTGCCCAAAGATCACGTTGTGGTTATTGGCGGCGGCCTTGTGGGTATGGAAACGGCTGATTTCCTGCTCGGGAAGGGTGTCAAGAACATTACCCTGGTGGAGATGCTGGCAAATTCACCCGTCCATACGTTTTCCGCGCATGGCTACATGCTCCATAAACGTCTTGAGGCAGGCGGAATAAAACTGATGTTCGACACAACTGTAAAGCTTATTAACGAAAAATCGGTAGTTGTTACTAAAAAAGGCGAAGATCTCACTCTCGAGCCTGCCCATCAGGTTATTGTTGCCATTGGTGTGACACCAAGAAACACGCTCAAAGATATGCTTTCAAAAAATGGTATTCGTCATTTCATTATCGGAGATGCCGTTGCACCGCGACGTATCATTGAAGCGACGACGGAAGGGGCAAAGGCGGCCTGGGAGATATAAAATGAAGACTGAAGGGAAAAGGCTGAAGGGAAGCCAGGTGGAGGTCAGATAATTGATGATGAAAAATGAATCAAAATTAATGACAAGGAGGCAACTGATGCAAACCGCGGCAGCTTCCACTTTGTGTCTTGCTCTTCCCAATATCAGTGGCTGTTCTTCGGTACCCAAATACAAAGCGTTGACGGCAGGCGAGAATCAGGCATTGGAGCTTCTCAATTGTAATATTATCGATGTTGTCGGGGGAGTTGTCCTGCGGGGCAAAACGATTACGATTCGTCGCGGCGCAATTGAAGCCATCTCCGATAAGATGCCGGTATCTCAGGAAGGATCGCTTACCGTTGACCTGAAAAACCAATATTTAATTCCGGGGCTCATTGACGCGCATTGCCATTCAATAATGCCCAGCGAGTCACATTTTGATCCTTTCGGAGTTTTAACAACAATGCTTCAGATTAAAAGAAATTATATTCAGCAACTGGCTCATGGTGTAACAACAATTAGGGATATGGGCGCGTTGCCTAAAATACTTCAGAATAATCGCGAGGCAATTGAGCGCGGCGAAATGGCCGGTCCGCGCGTGGTTTATTGTAATGCGTTCACCAATGTTTATGGAAGTCACCCGGATATTGATCCTGCCGATATCAGCATTTTTGCCGGTCTAGCCATTGCTATCGCCGGTAATCCAAGTTTATGGTTTAAAGATATTCCGGAATTGGAAGAAAAGATGAAGCAAAATGTCGCGGGTGGCGCGTCTTTTATCAAACTGACCATGGATAAAAAATCGGTGATTTGCGGGCGAGGGGAAATACCTGCCTATACAGATGAACACTTAAAGGTGATTATGGAGTTTGCCCAAAAGCATAATCTGGCAACCGCCGGACATATTCATACCAAGTATGGGTTTGACCGTGCTCTGCAATATGGCATTAATTCGATGGAGCATACTATCGCGGATGCGGAACTGACTGATCAAGAAGTAAGCCAAATGGGAAAAAAGAATATCGCTATAGTTCCCACCATGATCATTGCCCAGGTGCTTGCGGCGGAAGAAGCCTATGATGAACTACCCCGCCAGTACCAAAATGATTTTATTTTAAACGAGATGGATATCCGCCGCCGATATCTTAATTCGTCACAAGATGATTATGTAGAACCTTCGATACATAAAGCGAATGTGTCGGCTCTGAGCAATTATAAAAAGTATGGTTGTGATAATTTGTATAAGAATGGTAAATTTCACGCCCAACCGGAAATCTATTTTAATGTTTTATTGCGGGGCCCTAAGAATATTTTAAAAATGAAGCAGGCAGGGGTTAACATTGGATGTGGTACTGATTCCGGAGTGCCTTTAATGTATCACGGTTCGCTGTGGCGTGAAATGGAGATGTTAAGCAGGATCGGGTTTTCCAACAAAGAAGTGTTGCAGTGCGCGACGATAAACAATGCCAGAATTCTCCGGATGGAAGATAAAATCGGGACGATTGAAAAGGGCAAATTAGCGGATATGGTTGTGTTCAAAGAAAATCCACTTCTTAAAATTGAGGCATGCCGAACGCCGCACACCGTGATCAAGGAAGGCCGCCTCTACGATGTGGCAAAAAAGACCTGAGACCAATTCGCTTTCTTCTGCTTCTTCAGCGTAGGTGCAATACAGCGGGTGACAGAATGGCTCACTCCTTTGTACCGCCTCCTTGAATACATATAACGTACTTGGCAATTTGATCCCACAGATAGGGGAAGAGATTCTTTATTAAGTTTTGCTCTGCCAGCTCCATATCTTCATATTCAAATCCTGGTGATACCGCTTCGCTGACCAAACCGAACTCTCCTGCCGCAAGCTCTGTTGCCTTCCAATATCCGCCTCGCACAATTAGTTGCAACTGCTGGCCTTTGTCCAGATCAGCGCCCAGTATTTTTTTATCCAGCTTACCGTCAGGAGAGATAAGAATATAGGTTAATGGTGAGCCGCCGTGAAAGAAATGAATGATGTCTGATTTGTTTTTGTGCAGATAACCAATGGGGCTATCGTCGGTCAGCATATAATAAATGGAGGATAGCAAACATCTGGGTTTTGTGTCGTAAGGAGCGGACGTTGTCAGGTCAGAGCGGTAGGTGCGGGAAAAATATCCGCCCTCAATGTGAGACTCTAACGATAGTTTTTCTATGAGCTGCTGTTTGTTCATGATCTTGCTTACTATATTCTTGACAAATAAACAAATTATTCCAGGCATTTTGTGCCTTTAAATTTTTTATCATTATTTTCTTGACAGCCATCAGGTATTCACTTATAACATTAAAGTTCAACTTTAATGTTTAGGTTTGCCTATGAAACTTAAAATTGGTGAAATAGCGAAAAGAAGCAGCGTTCGTGCCTCCACGATCCGCTATTATGTTCAGGAAGGGCTGCTGCCCAAACCAGAAAAAGCCAACGAAAAAATGGCATACTACGATGAGTCTTGCATCGAAAGGTTGCAAATAATTCAAGGTCTTAAAGAAAGACGCTACTTCCCGCTCTATCTTATCAAGAATGTTTTGCGCCGCATGGACGAAGGCCTGAGTTTACCGGAGGCGGAATCAGTAGAGAATGCTGTATTTGGTTCGGATGATCGCATTGGTCGTGAACTTATTGATCGACCTGCCTTTCTTGCGGCGACAGGCCTTACAGAAAAAGAATTAAAGCAGGCCGAAAATCTGGGCATTCTTATTCCGTTTACAGCCGGCGCGGAAAAAACGCTTTATAACGAAGATGATATTCGCATTGGCCGGGATGGCCTCAAAAAAATGATCAATATGGGCCTGGCGTCAGGTGAGTTGTCATTTTTCGTCGAACTGGGCAAAAAAATAGTGACAAAAGAAATGGCGCTACGCCGCAAAATTGTTGCCGGTAAATCCACAAGAGAAAATGTTCTCATTACCGCTGAGCTTACGCGAATCGGTGATTTCTACCGCGACTATATTCTGCGGCGCTTATTCCAGAAACAGGTTGAACAGAATATCCAAAAAAGTCTCGTCAAAAAAAGAAAATTTGCCACAAAGGTCTAAGGGCAAAAATATATAGGAGGTGTATTATGTACAATACGGCGATTACAAAAATGTTCGGAATTAAATACCCAATTATCTGCGGAGCGATGATGTGGTTATGTAAACCAGGGCTCTGCGCGGCAGTTTCCGAGGCCGGCGGCATGGGGAACCTCACGGCGGGTAATTATGAAACGGCCGATGAGTTTCGCGCGGCTATTAGGGAGACTCGCAAGCTTACAAAAAAACCTTTTATGGTGGCAATTACTCTTTTGCCTTCCGTACGGATTACGCCGGAGCATCACAAGATGTATGTGAAGGTCTGCGCGGAAGAAAAAGTTGATGGCATCGAGTTTTCCGGCACGCCGCTGGATAAGGTTGCCGGGATGGAAGCCGTGGAAATGCTAAAAAAGGCCGGTGTGAAAATGTTCCACAAAGTCGGCGCACTGCGTCACGCGAAACATGCGGAAAAAATCGGATTTGACGGTATTTATGCGGCGGGGATTGAAGAAGGCGGCCATCCCTTAAGCGACGATGTCACCTCCATGGTGCTGACACCAAAGATTGCTTCCTCGGTAAAGATTCCTGTTGTTACCGTCGGCGGTATTGCAGATGGTAGGACGATGGCAGCGGCAATGGCGCTAGGTGCTGAGGGCGTGATGATGGCCAGCCGGTTTATCGCAACCAAAGAGTGTGAGGTGCATGATAATATCAAACAGGAATTGATCCGGCGGCAGGAATTTGAAACAGTTATTTACGGAAAATCAATCGGACTGCAAGGACGCGGTCTCAAGTCCAAAGTGTTGGAAGAGGTATTGGCAATAGAAGAGCGGCATGGCGGCTTTGAAGAATTAATTCCGCTGCTTTCCGGGCAGAAGGTCAAAGAAGCGTGGGAAACAGGCGATGTGAATTACGCGCCGCTGATGGTGGGCCAATCAATTGGTCTTATCAACGATATTCCGACTTGTAAGGAACTGCTGGAGAGAATGGCGGCGGAAGCAGGCGAGAGTCTGGCTAAAGCAAGCAAAGCTTGCAACGGATAAAACGTTATTACAAATAATCACGGGTTTTATACATCAAAGCGAGCTTTGCAGTATAAAACCCTCCGCTTTGCGGGATTGTTCAATTTACCAATTCCGATGCGTCGCAGATGACCTCGTGTGACCTTCAGGTTATTAGGTTACTACGCTTTCGGAATTGGAATTTCACAAAAAAGGAGCAGATATGAAAACACGTATTACTGAAATGGTCGGAATCAAATATCCGATGATGCTGTCCGGCATGAGTTGGATCAGCACAACGAAAATGGTGGCGGCGGTATCCAACGCCGGAGGGTTGGGAATTCTGGCGACAGGCCCGCTCAACAGCGCGCAGACAAGAGATGCAATAAAAGAGATCAGAAAATTAACGGATAAGCCCTTTGGTGCTAATGCTTCACTGATGTTTCCGGGTGCGGCGGAAAATGCCAAAGTGCTTTTAGAGGAAAAAGTGCCGGTGATAAATTTTGCGTTAGGGAAGGGTGACTGGATTGTTAACGAAGCTCACAAATACGGAGGCAAAGTTTTTGCTACGGTGGTCAATATCCGCCATGCCAAGCGGGCTCAGGATTATGGCTGCGACGCGGTTATCGCCACCGGCCAGGAGGCTGCAGCGCACGGTGAAGATGTCACATCGCTTGTGCTCGTTCCGCACCTTGCGGAAAATTTAAAAATACCGGTCATTGCGGCCGGAGGTTTTGCTGACGGCAGGGGACTTGCGGCAGCGCTGGCATTAGGGGCCGAGGGCATTGCCATGGGTACAAGGCTGATGACCACAAAGGAAAGTCCGCTGCATGACAAATACAAAAAAATGACAATGGAAAAAGAAGTTTATGACACAATTTTTTCTAAGCGCTTTGATGGCATTCTCTGCCGTGTTATGGAAACAGATGCAGCCAAAAGAGCAATTAAACGGGGATTGAGTCTGCCTTCGGCATTTTTCAATTCGCAGGAAATTGCCAGGCAGATCGGTGTCCCATATTTTAAACTTTTTATCGGTGTTCTGTTGTCAGGCTGGGCCAACGCCAGGCAGTTGGCCTTTATGGCCAACGCGTTCAAGGCGATCAAATTGGCAACCGAAGATGGAGATGTCAAAGAAGGTGTATTGCCCGTTGGTCAGGTGCAGGGGTTGATTCATGACGAACCGACAGTGGCGGAACTATTTGCAAGAATGGTGGCAGAAGCGCAAAAAGCACAGGCAAAAGTGAATGCGGCACTCGCTTAAGAAATGGCAGTACTGAAAAAAAAGGGGTTGCGGAAAAATCCGCAACCCCTTTTCATTTAATACATATTACTTATTCTAGCAGGTGAAGGCCTCATCAACCATTTCCAGAGGACTCTTGTCGCCGGCTTTAATGGCTTCGCAACGCGCCTTAACGGTTGTCAGGATTTCATTAGCGAAGTATTTTGCCGATGCGATTCTGCCGCTGTAGAAGGCAGCTTCACTGTCGGATCTCTGCAGGCCTTTCTTCTTGCCTAAAGAATCGGCGCCCTTGGCGTCATAGATGGCTTCCAGTTTACCAAAGGCAACACCGGCACCATCGAGCAGGAAATGACCGAGGATTACATCCCCGAAGAGTTCCAGATATTTGCAGGCATTAAGTACAGGAAGGAGGAAATCCCCCGATTTGCCGGCTGCCGCAAAAAACATGGTCAGCTCTATCCAGGCATTGCACGCTTCTTCCAGAGAGCTCGCGACCTTGGCGAGCTCCGGATTGGCTTTCAGCTTTGTGTAGTTACCCTGAATCAGAGCAGCCAGGTTCATAACATTTGCGCCCTTTTTCTGGCCGAGTTTCCGGCCGACGAGATCAAGGGACTGAATACCGTTGGTTCCCTCGTAGATGGTGGCGATCTTTTCATCGCGCATATACTGCTCAGCGGGATATTCCTGACAATAGCCGTAGCCGCCATAAACGTCCATACCCAGCGAACAAATCAGAAGGCCCTTATCAGTGGTGTAAGCTTTGACGACCGGCGTCATAAGATCCAAATACCCTTCCCATTTTGACTTTTCCTCTTCCGTCTTCGCGACCCTAGACATATCCATACAGAAGGCCGAGAAGTATAGCAAACTGCGCAGGCCCTCAATATGAGATTTCATCCACAGAAGCTTCTTGCGGACATCGGGGTGATTGATAATGGTAACGGCTTTGGCATCGGGATTTTTCATTTCCCAGACGGGGGCGCTTTGAACGCGCTCTTTGGCATAGGCCAAAGCATGCTCATAGGCAGCCGATCCCGTGCAGAGTCCCTGCAGGCCCGTTCCCAGTCTGGCTTCATTCATCATCTGAAACATGATCTTGATACCGGCACGCTCGTCACCCAGAAGCTCGCCTACGCACTTTCCATCTTCGCCGAAGTTTAAAGTGGCGGTGGCCGATCCTTTAATACCCATCTTGTGTTCAATGCCGCCACAGTTGACGTCGTTGGATTTGCCTAATGAACCATCATCGTTGACCGTGAACTTAGGAACGATGAAGATCGAGATACCCTTCGTTCCGGCAGGATCGCCTTCGATGCGAGCAAGAACTGGGTGAATAATGTTCGGGGTGAGATCGTGATCGCCTGCGGAGATAAAGCACTTGGTACCTGTGATCAGGAATTTTCCATCGGGCATTCGCTTTGCCGTTGTTCTCAGGGCGCCAACGTCTGTGCCTGCGCCTGGTTCGGTGAGGCACATGGTGCCTGTAAATTCACCGGAGAAAAGTCTATGCATGTATTTTTCTTTCTGAGCTTCCGTACCGTAGGTATGGATAAGGTTGGCAGCACCATGGGTGAGGCCAGGATACATCATAAAGGCATAGTTAGCAGCACCAAAAAGCTCCATATTGGAAAAGCCTACCGCAGCGGGGATTCCCTGTCCGCCGACATCAGGTGAATCCATGGGGTTGATCCAGCCGCCTTCACAGAACTTCTTATAGGGTTCCCTAAAGCACTTGGGTACCGATACGATTCCATCCTTCAGGTGGCATCCTTCCTCATCGCCTAGTTTGAAAGTCGGAGCAATGACATTTACAGCAAGCTTTTCGGCTTCGCTCATAATCATCAACAGGTCATCTTTGGAAAAGTCTTTAAATGGTTCCGATTCAAACAGCTTTTCAACTCCTAGCTGTTCAAAAAGAATAAACTGCTGATCCCGCGTATTTACTAACAAATTACTCATAATCTACTCCCTTCTTAGTGTTTTGATATTTCAAACGTTTAAAACGTCCGTTGATTAAATTGCTTCCTTATTAGGGAAACTGACTATAATTCTAAATTTGACCATAAGTCAATGAAAATCTAATAACAAACGTTAGCAAGAGTTGTTTGGGCAATTAAAATTGAAGAAAAATAGGTTGAGGTATTTGATATTGTTGATTATTATTAAGTTCTATTTTGTCAGTTTGATAAAAAACACAGGTTCATCCCACAAGAAAAAAGACTCATCGGATGTCTCCAACAAATTTATAATATTTTTTGCGCTATCAGTAAGAATTACCGTAGATTTTGTAAAGGGAAATTTGCCGTCCTCCTGCCTCTCCTTTTTTATTACTCCCTGAATTTTCCGATCTTCTATTGCTCTATAAAAAGCATCATTTGCCGGGTGCCAGAAAATAATCTTGTTTTCACCTAGCTGAAATCTTCCCCACATATAATCACTATCCTTGCTTTCCTTTTCCGGCAGGATATTGAAGTAAAGCCATGTTGTGCCTTTCATGATTTTTATCTTTACCGACTCAATCTTTTCTCTATCTTCTAAAAAAGTAATTTTTATAATTCCTTTCTCCGGCTCTATTGCTTTTATCAGAATAGCTCCTTCATCGTTTATCCATGTGCCATTTATCTTTTGCGCGTCTAATTTGAATTCCTGCAATCCGACAATGTTTTTTGAAACTACGGGGCACCCCATGAGAATCGCTAAAACTAATATCAAAAAAATACTTTTTGCTGTCTTCATCATAATTTACCTCACTTAATAGGACGATCACGATGCGCCTGTTAAAAGTTTTATGCCATTGTCCCAAAATATTTTTTTGTAGAAATCATCGGAGAGATTCAATTTTTGCAGATAGCTGATTTCATCTTCGCGAGGTAAAAAAATATTCGGGAAATCTGATCCATAAAGAATTCTGTCCTGATATTTTGTAAGCAGACTGGTATCGAGGTTAAAGACCCATGGGGCCTGTGGCCAGAAGGTAAAAGAAGTATCTAAGTACAGGTTGGGATAGACATCCAAAAGCTGCATAAATTCCGAAAACTCCAATCCGCCCATGTGCGCGATATTGGCGGGAAGGTTCGGGTAGCGCTTCATGAGGCTACTAAAGCGCTTGATGCCCACAAATTCATTGCCGACCGGGCCGGTTCCCACATGCAGCAGCAGCCTTTTTTTCTTTTCGATTACCATCTCATAGAGTGGAAAAAGTCTCTCATCATCCGGATGGAATTGTTGCACCATGTAATGAAGTTTTATTCCGGCAACCCTTTGAATGGATAATATCTCCTCCGCATAGACAAGTGCGTTTTCATCATCAGGATGATATGCGGCAAAACAATAAAGATTTTCAAATTCCGTGAGAATGCCCTTATTCCAAGTGTTAAGCCACTCCGCTATTCCCTTTTTATGGGCATAGTTGGAATAAACAATATAATGAATGTTATGTGCCGCAAGGTATTCTATACATTGTCTGTAATAGTATTTATACAGGATGATAATGCCATATTGTTTATTCAACGTTTTCCATATTGCCTCAAAGATATTATCCGGGAACAGATGAACATGGAAATCAATCATTTTGTCTGGCAATATTTTTTCTATGGTCATGGCTAATGACATAGGCAATTATATTTTCCGTTTATCAATGACGCGGCTGGCCTTACCTTCAGAGCGCTGAAGCGATTTTGGTTCCACAAGCTTTATTTTCGCTGTGATTCCCAAGTAATCTTTCATGTCTTTTAGAATCATCTTTTCCAGTTTCTGCAAAACCTTAACTTCATCGGCATTGACAAACTGACTCTCCGTAACTTCGACCTGTACTTCCAATGTATCAAGAGTGCCAACACGATCAACAATAAGCTGATAATGAGGTTCCAGGCCTTCAATGGCCACCAGTACCGCTTCGATCTGTGAAGGAAAGACATTGACGCCCCGGATGATGAGCATATCGTCGCTGCGGCCCATGACTCGATCCATGCGGTAAGAAGTCCGGCCACAGCGGCAGGGAGCGGTATACAGGCGGGAAATATCGCGGGTCCGGTAACGGATCAGTGGGAAGGCCTCTTTGGTCAGGGTTGTAAAGACCAGCTCGCCCTGTTCACCGGGAGGGAGAATTTCGCCCGTTTCAGGATTGATGGTCTCCACCAGAAAATGATCTTCAAAAATATGCATACCTTCCCGCGCGTCGCTGCATTCCATAGAAACACCCGGCCCCATGATTTCGGAGAGGCCATAGATATTCAGAGCTTTAATATCAAATGCTTTTTCAATTTCCTGGCGCATTTGTTCGCTCCATGGTTCGGCGCCGAAGATACCCACGCGCAGTTTCAAAGAACGCATATCAATACCCAAAGCCTCGCCCTGTTCAGCCAGATTCAGGGCATAAGATGGAGTGCAGCAGATTGCTGTCGGCCCGAAGTCCTGAAGAATCATGAGTTGACGCTTGGTGTTGCCGCCGGACATAGGGATTAGACTTGCTCCGAGTTTTTCCGCTCCGTAATGTAGGCCAAGTCCGCCGGTGAACAGGCCATAGCCATAAGCATTATGGATAACATCGTTCTTGGTAAGATTGGCGGCAACAAGGCAGCGGGCCACCAGTTCCGCCCAGGTGTCGATGTCCCGCTTGGTATAGCCGACGACAGTTGAACGGCCTGTTGTTCCCGAAGACGCGTGCAGACGGACGACACTACTCATGGGCGCGGCAAACATTCCAAAGGGATAATTATCCCGTAAATCCTGTTTGGTGGTAAAGGGGAATCGCTTAAGGTCATTAAGATTTTTGATGTTATCCGGCGTTACTCCCGCTTTTTCAAAAGATTTTTTATAAAAACCGACACTGGAATAGACCCTACTCACAACTTGCTGTAATCTCTTTAATTGCAATGCTTCCAAGGCTTCCCTGGGCATAGTTTCATATTCATCATTGTAGATCATCGATCCATTCTCCCGTTATTTTTTTTGTCCTATAGCACAATCTGAAATAATACAGCAAGGAGCAAACAATAATATTTTTTTAGAGGTCTGGCAGGTGTACATTTACTAATTGATGCCGATGCAAAACCTTTCGCCTGAGCTGAAACTCGCAGTTGACTTTCTACCCTTGATTGCGTGCGCCTCTCTTTTTACTGTTTCAGCGTCGCTACAGAACAGCGCTGCGCGAATGATACCTGTCTGGTCAATGGTTTAGACATAAAATCGTCCATGTATCTAGGGTTACATAAGAAAGTTCTCCATCAGGCATCTACGACAGCATCGTCGTAAATTGTTCCACGGTTCCCCTCTATCTCTGCCAAAGCCATATCGATACCTATGCTTGGACTATAGGGTCTGTGTGAGGCCATGGCTTCAATCACATCGGCCACGGCAAGGATGCGGGCCTCGATAATAATGTCATTGCCCTGCAACTTTCTGGGATAACCTGAACCATCCATTCGTTCATGGTGCTGATAGACCATTTCGGCCAGGGGACATGGTGATTCAATATCTTTAAGTATTTCGTATCCACCGCGGGCATGTTCTTTAATCAGGGCAAACTCAAGCTCAGAAAGTTTTGTGGGTTTGGATAATATCTCCGCGGGGATGTACAGCTTCCCGATGTCATGTATGTCAACGGCCATGCGGATGCCTTCGACCTTTTTCTCGAAATCAGTCAATCGTTTTGAGTGGGAAAGAGTGAGCAGGCAATTCCGGCGAATTTACGGGCATCCACCAATTATATCATCTTACATTTCTACCCGAGTTACAACGCCATGCAGCTTTCTGGCGGGTAGTTTGTGAAAGTGAACAAAATTCGGGGAGAGTTTTTTGATCACACTGAAGATTTTCCAGATCGGGTTTCTAGTAGAGATTTCCTCAACGCCGTAGAAAATGATCTTTTCCTTGATGCCGTTTTCAATCAGCAACTCTTCAATGTTTATAACCGTCATGTAACCGGCCAAAATTTCAAGAATATGTAATCCGGAGGCAAAATTGGTCTGATAGCGGCTTTTGATGCCGAAAGGCTCTTCTGTGCGGGTTATTGATACGAAGATATTATTTTCATAGATAATGTTGCTTCCCAGAATGCAATGGATGACATAGGGAGAAACGACCATGCCCTGGCGGGTAAAAAAGAGTGCGGTGCCAGTGATATTTTTTCCTTTTCCGTACACCTGTTCATAGCTGAGCAGAAAGGTTTCCATATCCAGTGGCCTCAATCTCCGGTAGAGTACCTTCTGCCCCTTTGTGTAGATGACCATGACAAGGAAAGGGATGGAGGCAATAATCAGTGACCAGTAAGCGCCGTTAGGAAGTTTGGTAAAGGTCGAGGCTAAATAGATAAAATCGATCAGGCAGACAGCCAGGGCGATGGGAACTTTCCATCTGGTGGTATGGGAAAAAACCATGATCATCATCAGGCTGGTAATGGTCATGGAGCCGGTTACCGCCATGCCGTAAGCCGCCGCCAGGTTCGATGATTTCTGGAAGATGAACATGACAAGGATGACGCTGATCATGAGCGCCCAGTTAACGGCGCCGATATAAATCTGCGATTGCAACTTGCGCGAGGTATAGTCAATCTTCATCAGGGGCATCAACCTTGTGGTGATGCCCTGATAGACGATGGAGAAAACTCCGCTGATGATGGATTGAGAGGCAATGATAGTAGCCACAACCGTCAGCAGAAGGAAGGGAATATACAGGAAAGCTGCCTGACTCTGGACCATGCCAAACAAATAGTGTTTGGCCTCCGGATGCCCGATGGCGAATACTCCCTGCCCCATGTAATTGATTACCAGGGCGACAAACACAAAATACCAGGCCCGAAGGATGGGCTTTCTGCCCAGATGCCCCATATCGGCGTAAAGGGCCTCGCCGCCTGTCGCGCAAAGGATGACTTCCGACAGGACAAAAAAAGCGGCAAATCCATGTTGCTGGAAGAATTTAATGGCATACCAGGGATTAACTACCTTGATGATTTCCGGCATCGTCAGCATGGAAGCAAGACCGGATATAGCAAGAGCGCTAAACCAGATCAGCATGATCGGCCCAAAGGCTCTGGCAATTCGATCCGAACCTCGCGACTGAAAAAAGAAAAGGGTCACGGTAATGGTGGCGGCAATTATCAGCAGCATTGTCTGACTAATATTTTCCATGCCGGGAATGATTAATATGCCCTCTACGGCAGAAAGAATTGTAATGGCGGGCGTGATGACGCCGTCCCCCAGCAGCAGGGATACACCCATAAATGTCAGAAGCCCTGCAAAGGCAATGGCGCGGCCGGATTTAAGGTGGGATAGCAAAATCCCTCGTAACACGATCTCGCCGCCCTGTCCTTTGCTGGAAAGACTGGTAGCCAGCCAGGCATATTCAACGGTAACAAGGATTGTCAATGTCCAGAATACCAGCGACAGAATTCCCATGACGTTATCGTATGTGGGTTTCGTCAATACAAAAATTACGGTAAGGGTATAAATCGGGCTGGTGCCAACATCACCAAAGACAAGCCCCATAGACTTGATCATACCACCCAAAAATGACTCTTCCCCAGGTTGTTCCAAGAAATGCTTACCTTCCTCTGAAAATTCCACATGGTACCAAACAGAATTGCTTGTTCATTGGGTGGACTATAAAATTTCCGGTCTTGTATGTCAAGGTAATCTTGGGCGAAATATGAGGCGTGCTGTTTTCTTCAGTCTTCGGCTGGGTATCCGGTGATCTGGGAGATCCGGCGGTAAATCGGTTCCATAGTGCTAAATGACTTCTTGTACAAATCATTGAACAATTGAGTGTAGATGTGATGGCTTTGAGCGTTGGGAACGAAGGTCTTGCCTTTGCTCACCATGGCTGCCACCGCTTTGTTTGTTACACTTACCTTTTCCACTTTTCTCCTTTCTGTTTTATTCTACCGGATAATCTATCCTATGCCTTTTTTTGATAAGAACTTGCTTTCATTATTGAAAATCATATTTATAAAAGCAGTGAAATTCTCCGTCCTCTTAAAGTTATTCCATATTCTTAACTTTTTGGTGGATAACCGGTTATATCTCTGATTTCTTTAAACAGAGGCTTCAGGCGTCCATACATCTTCCGGTAAACCCTATTATAAAGTTCATTGTAGAGTTTGTGATTCTCAGAAGAACTCTCAAATACCCTGCCTGTTCTGGTCATGCTTTTAACAGCGGAAGGAAAATCCGGATATAATTTAAGACCGACAGCCGCGTCAATTGCCGCACCCAGCGCGGATGTCTCGAAGGTGTGAGGTCTTTCCGCTGTCATTCCAAAAATGTCTGCAGTGATCTGCATTGCCGCGTCGCTCTGCGAACCGCCGCCGGAAACCCTGAGTTTCCTTACCGGCACTTTTGTTTTTCGCTGTGTGAGTTCAGCGCCTTCTCTCAGGCCATAGACCAGTCCTTCAAGTATAGCGCGGTACAGGTGTGCACGATTGTGCACATCGCCAAAACCAATAACTGATCCCTTAGCATAAGGGTCTGCGCCAAATCCCGGAGACCAGTATGGCTGAAGCATTAATCCCATAGAGCCAGCCGGTACATTCTGGATTAGCGAATCAAAAAACTTTTCGGGAGCCTCATTCTTTTTTTCAGCAAGAATACACTCTTGCAGGCCGAACTCTTCCTTGAACCAGCTTACCATCCAGAATCCCCTTAATATTGAGACCTCTGTATAATAAGTGTCCGGTACGGACGCAGGAAATGGTGGTATCATCGGGAGGAGTTCAATATAGTTGGGGCTGGCTACATCAAAAGTAGCGATAGTCCCGAAGCTTAAACATCCTATTTCGGGAGTGAGGCAACCGGCACCTAATATCTCACAACCCTTGTCTGATCCCGCAGCAAAGACCGGCAATCCCGCCGGTATTCCTGTTTCCAAGGATGCTTTTTTTGTAATCTGCCCCATAATTTCCGATGGTTTTACAAGATCGGGAAGCTTTTCCTGCTCAATCTTAAAAATCCATCTCTTAAAATCGTATTTTCCCGCCCATTGATATGTCTTGTTGTTGAACGGTACATATCCTATGTTGTTTGCAACCGAGTCTACAAATTCACCGGTGAGCCGGTGAGTGAAGAATCCTGACAAGTACAAAAACTTGTGAGTTTTCTTCCAAATATCAGGCTGCTGCTGGCATATCCAGTTCGCTTCACAGTTCTGTACTATTTCCTCGAATGTATCCAGAAGATTGATCGCTTTTAACACAGGACGCAATGCCCCTGGAAGAATTTTTGAAGAATCAGCCTTTCTCTGGTCAAGCCAGACAATTGCCGGCCGGAGTGAATTTCCGTTTTCGTCCACATTTACCATTGTGCTCCGTTGCGTTGTAAGTGTAACTCCTTTTATCTCTTTTACAAGCGTTTCTGCATTCTGCAGCAGTTGACTGGTTGTCTTGCAAAACACCTCCCAATAGTAATCCGGCTGCTGTTCCGCCCAACCGGGATGCTCTGAAAAATAAGGCTGGATTGGCATCTTAACTATATGCAATATGTTTCCGCTTGCATCTATAAGGGCAGCTCTTATTGACTGAGTACCCGCGTCTATTGACAGGATTAATTCTTTAGATTTGTTGTTAAGGTGTGGCATATGCACCTCGCTACATTTTTCTTAACGGTTTTATAATAGCTACTAATTATTGAGTAGCCCCTATCCCTAGTTTTCGATCTTCTTGATTTTTCTATCCCCTGTTCATCTCCGTTGGGGAATCTCATCCAATCCGAGTTGCCCGCCCGGGTTCATAATGTTATGCGGATCGAAGTGACGCTTCAATGCCTTCAGTACCGCCATCTGTTCCTTACCCAGATGCTTTTCCATCCAGGGCGCGATGAGGCGGCCCACTCCGTGGTGATGGCTCAATGTGCCGCCGTATTTCACCATCTGGTCGATAATTCCGTTCTGGAAGGTGACGTATTCGGCCACATCCATGCGGGCAAAAAAGATAAAGTAGAGATTGGTCCCCTGCGGGTAGAAGTGCGAGGCATGCGTCATGCAAATTGTATCCGGACGACTTTTGATATAGGCGCGCACGCCTTCATGCAGGCGGTGGATGTTGTCCCAGGTAACGCCGGCTTCGAGGGTATCAAGCAGGATGCCGTAATCGTTCAAATCCTCTCGCATGTAAGGTTCGGTATAGCGGGTATGTTCCCATTTGCGAGCGGCATAACCGCCCAGGGATATGGCGCCATATTTACGGGCGATGCGCTTGATTTTGCGAGCAACCAGGCGTGTGTAGTCTTTATCGCCTTCGACATTGCCCAGGCTTAGGCAGCGCTGCATGGGCTTAAACCCACGCAGCGCAAGAAACGAATCCACGATGCCCGGCATGTTGTAGAGCTTCAAGCCACGATCGGTTTCCTCAGGGTCGGAGATGCGGAAGATGGCGGGCTTGCCGAATTCGGATTGCATGACCTCGCGACTGGCATTCACGGCGGCCTCCCAGGTTGGATACATAAAACTGAAGCGCGCACGGTTCTGGGGCATGTAACGGAAGATTTTCATGGTAACCTCGACCAGGATGCCGAATGTGCCTTCAGAGCCTTTCATAATGTCGTTTACTTTGGGGCCTGTGGCCGTAGCCGGGTAATCCAGTGTTTTGAAGGTTCCTGCCGGGGTGACGTATTCCTGGCTGAAGACGATATCGTAGGCGTCACCGTAATAGGTCGATGCCTGGCCGGAGCCCAATGTTACGATCCAGCCGCCCACGGTGGAATACTCGAAGGACTGAGGGAAATGGCCACAGGTATAGCGAAGCTTAGTGTTAAAAAGCTTTGGGGATTGGTTTAGGGCTTTCTCGTAAGCCGGCCCGAACATGCCCGGCTGGACTCGTGCCGTCTGGTTGAGCTCATTTACCTCGAGGAGTTTGTTCATGTGCGTGCTTAGTACCAGCGAGATGCCACCCTTGAATGGCCGACAGCCGAAGTTGCAGGATGAGCCACCACTGAAGACCGTGATGGGGATGAGTTCGGCATCGCAGTATTGCACGATCTTCTGCACATCGTGCTTATCGCGTGGATGCACTACCACATCGGCCACCTCACGGACAATGCCCTTACGCAGCTCGATAATCTCCTCGGATGTCTTGGCCGAGGAGTACTTAACGCGGGAATAGTCATCCAGTGAAACGTTTTCTTTGCCCACGATGGCCACGAGCGCCTCAATCTGTCCGGACTTAAGCGCCGGCGGGCGGTTCAGGACCACAGGGGTATTACCCTCATTTTGTTTTTTTGAGAAATCGGCGTCGCTCATGTGGAAATCATCTTTCATCATTTTGACCCAGGCATCACTCGGATGCTTGAAATGATTCGGATCACCGTATTTGGCAATGGAACGGAAAGTCCCTGCCGCCGGTGCTTCCTCTGTCCAGTCCGGTCGAAAATTTTTTAATTTCATCATGTCCTCCTTTTTATCTATAGTTACCTTTATTGTATTATGCCTCCGGCAGCTTCAGCAAATTATTCACAGCCTCAATTTCCTGCTTAACTTTGCCGGCATCCCAGTTCAATTCTTTTGCGGCAATGGCAGCGACTTTTTGTAGCACTTCATCGCCGGGATTACCAAGAGTGCCGATTCCGGTGCGTCGCATGACAATATCGATCAGGGTGCGCGCCATCTCATTGCGGACGGCATACGTGACCTGCGCCAAAATCTCGCCATCGGCGTTAACTGCTTCGCCCAGGGCCGCGTCTTGGCGTGCTAATTTGAGGATGGCGTCGTACTCGGTGCCGTAATTTTTACCAAGATAGTCCAGGGTGTGTCCGGCAAAATCCTTGTTATCGCGCCGTACATTAGAGATGAAAGTGTTCATGTCAGGTATGGCGCATCCGGACAAATGGTGTTTATCGGTAATGCTCTTTCCCAGCGGGTGGTTAAGCTTGACGGCCACAGTCTTGAGGCAGTTTTCAGCCAGCCTGCGACTGGTGGTGTATTTGCCGCCCTCAACCGTAATCAGGCCGTTTAGTCCTTCTTCAGCGTTATCATAGATCTCATAGCG
>Ga0247841_10004654_pt1 | contig 23252 bp, 24 predicted proteins | sample LaCruzMarch2015__2_FD_192410 | JGI IMG/M metagenome (GOLD analysis project Ga0247841, IMG submission 192410) | Freshwater microbial communities from meromictic Lake La Cruz, Castile-La Mancha, Spain - LaCruzMarch2015_18m | ecosystem: Environmental > Aquatic > Freshwater > Lake | place: Spain... | reverse complement strand
AGACGTCGTAAAGTCTCAAATACTTTACGAAGCTGATGGTATACCAAACTACATCTATGTAGCGGTAGCTGATGCTAATGGAACACGTTTGACTAAAGGATTAGTTTATTCGTATTATGAGTTCACCGATAAATTAACCAAAAGACTTACTGATCAAGATTGGCAGAAGTACAACTACTCAAACACGATTAAAAGCCTTCAAATGCCATTCTGGACCAAGAGTTTAGTGAAATGACGAAGGTGAATAAAAAAGTTGTAATAATATTAGGATTAATAATAGTCGCTGTAACAACAGCGGCTATTTGCTATTCTTTAAAAGAAAATATATTAGATAAAAAGGACCAAACGTTTTTAGCTAGCTTGTTTAATAACAAAGAGTCGTACGATAAAATATTCTCGCAATTACCTAAGGTTGAAAAGATTGATGCTAAGTCGTGCGTGGTTTCTCACCACTTTTTAGCAAATGAATTAATAGCTAATACATATAACCAAGTATCTAGCAACAATGTTTCTACTGTATATATTCTTTCTCCTGACCACTACAATACATTCTTTTCAGAAGGAGTCTTAGGTTTTACTAGTCTTTTGCCCTGGCACACGCCCTACGGCGATTTAAACGCTAACGGCGAGGTAATAGAAGGGCTTTTAGATGATAACATCCGAACAAACGATACCGCTATTGCATTAGAACACGGTATATATGTTCAAATGCCTTTTATCAAGAAGTTTTTTCCTTCTGCGAAAATTGTTCCTTTGATATTGAGAAACGATGCTTCTCTAGAAGATCTTAAGTCTTTAGGGAATAAATTAAAGTCAGATAATTCATTTTTAATAATCAGCAGTGATTTTTCTCATAACGCCTCAATAAATCAAGCTCTTGCTAATGATAAAAAGAGTATACAATATTTAGATAATCTCGAAGGTGATATTAACGACGTTACAAATGATTGTAAACAGTGTTTAATTGTTTTATCTGGATTTTTAAATGACGACGAATACAGTTTCACTTTAGTAGATAACAAAAATTCGTTTGATGTTTCAGGTGAAGATAAAAGTTCTGTAACTAGTTACGTATTCGGATATTATTCTAAAAAGGATTACGTTCAAGTCCTATTCACCGGCGACTTGATGTTTGATAGGGGGATCAGAGCCGTTGCAGAAAAGAACGGAAACAACTTTATCTTTTCAAAAATATCAAACAGATTGAAAAACAATGATTTAGTTGTATCTAATCTTGAGGGCCCGATTACAGATAACACATCCGTTAGTCTAGGAAGCGTTCCTCAAAGTCCTGAAAACTACATATTCACGTTTGATAAAAGTTTAGCTGAAACTCTTTTTTCTGAAAACATACGATTAGTTAATTTAGGAAACAACCATACGTTGAATTTTGGAAGCAAAGGATTAATATCTACAAAAGAATATTTAGATAAAGCTAATGTTGAATACTTCGGCAACTATGTTAACAGAAGTATTATAAAAGATATTCAAGGAGTAAAGATAGCTTTTGTGTCGTATAACGAGAATGTAGCAGATCTTGAAATTGAGAAGAATAAAGTTGTAGATGAGATTAAAAACGTAAAGTCACAATCAGATATCGTCGTAGTTTTTAGCCATTGGGGTTCAGAATACACAAAAACAGCAATTGAAAGAGTAGAAGTGATAGCTCACGAATTTGTAGATGCGGGAGCTGATTTAATAGTCGGGTCTCATCCGCACGTTGTTCAAAACGTAGAGGAGTATAAGGGTAAAAAGATATACTATTCCTTAGGGAACTTTGTATTTGATCAATATTTTAGTGAAAATACTAGAAATGGTCTCGGAGTGAGCGTGAAGATAGATAAAAAGACTAAAGAAATGCAATTTGAAGAAATCCATTTCTATTTAGATAAAAACGGACAAACAATTGAAAAATATTAAAAAAAGTGATATATTTCAATAAACAGTAGTTGGCGTTTGATATATTCAAACTATGTTGGTATAATTAAGATAATATATACCATAGTTCGAATATGTTAGCAAAAACAGAACAAAAAAATAAAGCGGTAGATTTAAGGAAGCAGGGTTTCTCATACTCAGAAATACTAAAAAAGATTCCTGTATCAAAGTCTAGCTTGTCTTTGTGGCTCAAAGATGTTAAATTAGCTGGAAGCCAACAACAAAAATTAACCGACAAAAAACTAGCAGGAATGAAAAGGGGATGGGAATCATGTCATAGAAAACGCGTTTTAAGCACTGAGAAAATTAAAAATATATCAGAAGCTGAAGTTAAAAACTTAACCGATAGGGAATTATGGCTAATCGGAATCGCATTGTATTGGGGAGAAGGACATAAAGAGAAAGAAAGTAGACCAGGATCTGGAGTTAAATTTTCCAATTCAGACCCGAAGATGATAAAGTTGTTTTTAAGGTGGTTGATAGATATAATTGGAGAGAAAAAAGAGAAAATCTATTTAGAAATATATATTCACGAAAGTTGTAGATATAGATTAAAAAAAGTTGTAAGCTATTGGTCTGATTGCACAGGATTTTCTAAAGATAACTTCGTTCGTATTTATTTCAAAAAGAATAAAATACATACAAAAAGAAAGAACACAGGAGAGAACTATTACGGATTGTTAAGAATCGGAGTTAAAAGTAGTTCAATTTTACAAAGAAAAATCGACGGATGGATTAGTGGAGTGTATAAACATTGCGGGATCGTCTAATGGTAGGACAACAGATTTTGGATCTGTTTATTTAGGTTCGAATCCTAGTCCCGCAGCAAACTCAAAACAAATGACTACAAAACAAAGTATTTTAATAATTCTAACCGCAATACTGGTCGCCGTAGGGTTAGCATATGTAAACCAAAGAATAGATGATAGTTTAGCTATTCAAAGCGGAACCTATCAATTTGAAGAATTTGTTCAGCCTAATCAAAATTGGTTGTATAAGATTACTCTTTCGAACACTGACGGAAAATGGAATGCACAAATCAGCATAGATGGTTTTCAAACAATTACTAGATTGAATGCTGTGGGTAATATCTCTGGTAAAAGCTTAGAAATTGTTTTAGATTCTTACGGAGCAGATAATATAGGAGAAAGTTTCGAGGGCAAAGGAGATCTACTTTTTGTACTTACGCCAACTCGTAAGGGTCTTCAAATTGATTGGATAGAATTAAAGCCAGTTCTACCAGAGAACAACCAGTCAAGTATTTTGACTAAAGTTTCGAATTAAATATTAAAACGTCGCCGATATGTTCGGCGATTTTTTATTTAAATCGAGTTAAAACAAAAAGCCGAACGTAAAGTCCGACTTGCTTCCTGATTTTCTAAACCAGGACCATTTTCTTTTTCTTCGCCCGCTTCACAGCCTTTAGAAGAGATTCCATTTTCTCAATGTTGTTTTGAATATTTACGACAATTTTGTCGTGGTCTTCTTCCTCACGGAATTGGAACATCTTGTCTATAAAACTCTGTGGCATTCCCTCAAAGATTTCAAGCTCTCGCTTGATTCTTCCTACAAACCTACAAAGGTTTTTGTAGTCTTCGACAGGAGTTCTCTTGGGGTCGCCGACTTTAAAGCCCATCTTTTCAGCTCGGCGACGAATGAGACTTCTTGCTTGCGTTACTTTCATTTTCTCGCCCACAATTGTGTCGGCGATTTTCTTTTGAAGATCCAAAGGAACATCAGCAAGCATCAGCGCCGCCGAAAAGCCTAGACGGTCTTCCTCTGGGATTTCTGGTGACATCATTTGTTGCACTTCAGCAGTAAGTTGAAAGACCTTGAGATGGGTGTAAACCCACACACTAGATCTAGCAAAAACCTCTGCAATTTGCACAACAGTCATGCCGTTATTTCGAAAACGCTGGATGGCTTTGGCTATCTCCAACGGGGTGTGCTCTGCTCTGCCAAAATTCGAAACGACAGAAATCAAGAATTGTTCTTCAGCATCTTTTACGTCTGTTACGATAACTTTCATTTTGTCGAGACCAGCCATAGCAATCGCATGCCATCGGCGTTGGCCATCGATAAGTTCATATTTCTGCGGACATCCATTACCACTGATTTCTTTCACGAAACCGGGTACTTTTTGTCCGTAGGTCTTGATGCTAGCTGCTAGATCGCTCATCTTTTGCGGATCAAAATATTCTCTGGGTTGGCCGAGAAACGGCCTTATCATGTGTCTTGGCACGAGAATTACCTCGCCAAGTTTTTCGATCATGGAAGCGACAGAATTGGTTTGACTCATGGTATTTTCCTTTCTTGCTAGAGAAGCAAAGAGTCCTTGATCTTTTGAAGAGCCCAAGTGTGCATTTGCGAAACTCGACTTTCAGACAACCCTAATATCTTTCCTATCTTCCACATTTCAAAATCATCTCTATGGTATAGGGTAACTACTATTTGTTCCTCATCTGAGAGGCAGGAAATAAGTTCCCAAAAACCAGCGTCTCTAGAAAGTATTTGATCTGGTCTCAATGTTTTTGTGTCTAGAAGCTGACTCGAATCAACAATATGATTATCTTCGCTTTCTGAGTCTTCACCCCTTGGTTTTCCAGCCATACGACAAAGGTGTATGATGGGGGTATTCCCTTGTTGTTCGATTCTTTGTGCCTCATCAAGAGGAATCTCAAGAAAATCTGCGACTTCTCGAGGCGTTGGCGTATGCCCATTTCCATTTCCGTTTCCGTTTCCGTTAGAATGTTTTAAAGACTCTATTACCTTTCGGTATTTGCTAGACTGAGATCGCACGAGTCTCGGAACCCAATCTATGGCACGTAATTCATCAAGCATTGCTCCTCTGATTCGAGGAACGCAATATGTCTCGAATTTAACCCCACGGCTAAGGTCAAAGGCCTCAACGGCGTCTATAAGACCGAAAACTCCCGCTGATACGAGGTCGTCTACTTCGACGGACTCTGGAAGTTTTTTCTTCATTCTTTTTGCGTTATATACCACAAGCGCCAGATATATTTCCACGAGCTTGTTTCTTAGATTAATCGATCCTGACTTTTTGTAATCTTCCCATAGCTTCTGATAACCAGAAGGGGAAGAGGTGTCTTTCAAATCCATTTTTACGACCATGTCTTCCTCCTTTTTGTAGGTGCGGACTATTCGAATTTCAAAGGACAAAATACATATGATAACATAATTGTTTTCAAATATTGACAAAATATCTTAAAGAGATAGTGTAAAGATGATAATTAATATATATAAAAATATGAATAAGATAACATACTGCGTAGTAATATTTGCTACTTTGTTCTGTTTATCGTTAGGAACAGAAACTTTAGCCGGTCAGGCTCCTACGGCTAACGCTGGCCCAGAAGATCTTTATGTCGATTCTAATGGAACAGTTGTTTTACAAGGTTCAGGATACGATCCTGATAACAGCAACTTAACATATTATTGGAATTGTAGTGGGGGATCGCTATCTAACTCTGGTATAGCTCAGCCAACGTACACAGCTCCAAATACTAATACTCAAAACAGTTACACTTGTAGTTTAACCGTAACAGATAACACGTCTCTTTCTGCTTCAGATACAACGACTATACATATTAACAACTCGGTTGGTGGTATGAGTGTGCAAACTAACTCAGCTACAAACGTTTCGTATTATCAAGCTACATTGCAAGGTAATTTAAATATTCCATATATATCAGGAACTAACTACGTATGGTTTCAGTGGGGGACAAGTACAAGTTACGGAAACGAAACAACTCACCAGGGTCAAAACAGTTCAGGATCATTCAATCAAAACATATCAAGCTTAGCTTCAAATACCACGTATCATTACAGAGCCGTAGCCCAGAACAACAACAATACTCTTTATGGACAAGATATGACTTTCTACACCTCAAACTCTGGTTCTTCAAACAGTAGTCTTACAATCACCAAGCAAGTGATGAATATATCATCAGGCAGTTTAACTTGGTCTTCATCTGTTAACGCTAACCCAAATGATGTATTAGCTTTCGCAGTCACAATGCAAGTCAATGGGGGACAAGATGTACATAATATTGTAGTAAAAGATATTTTACCAAGCAATTTAACATACAGAGGTAACTTAATGATTAATACAAACTTGAATCAATCTGGCAATATTGCTTCAGGAATTAATATCGGTAATATTTCAGCTGGAGGAGTAGCAGTAGTTTCATATCAAGTAACGGTTGCAGATTACAATAGTTTTTCCTACGGAACAAATACCTTAACGAATAACGCCACGGTAACCAGCAACGAAACAGGTTCGCAAACAGCTTCCTCGTCAGTTTTCGTGAATAAATCAATAATACAAGGAGTATTTGATATTCCAACCGGTTTAACAAACAACTTTCTAGCTGATTCATTCTTCCTACCGCTCTCAATCATATTACTAAGCCCCTGGCTATATTTCTCAGGAAATTTGAACAAAATGGTAGACAAGTTGAAGGTTAGAAGTAGATAATTAAAGCAGAAAACCACCCAAAAGGTGGTTTTTGTTTTAGAATATTATCCATTGACAATATATCATATTTTTGGTATATTATTGTATAAAGTTCGTTGAAAATATTGATCACAGCCTATAGGAAATCAATTACGCAAGGTTTCTTTTAGGCTGTGATCTATTCAATGTCTGAATAGAAGGATAGCAAAATCACGAAGATGTAAGGAGGTGTGCGGTGTCTAGCAGTAAAACGGAAAGTCAGAACAAGTGGAGCAAGGAAGAAGTTTGGACCGGCATTGGTATCTTTCTGGTTGTGCTGGTCGCCATTGGCCTCGTCTGCTTGTTCGTCTTCTACATGTTTTGGGTGACCCACGTGGAGAACTATGAACTCGCGTTCGCGTTCGACAGGGTCACCGGCAAGATTGAACGCATCGACAAGCAAGGTTGGATTGTGCGAACCCCGTTTCGTTACGCAGTCCACCACGTCGATTTGCGTCCATACCAGTTGACCATTTCGGCCAACCAACGTGTTCTGAACGCGAAGCTGGTCCGATTCAATCCCGAGGGTCTCGAAACCTTCGTGGAATGGCACGGTCGAAGTGCGGGCGACAGTTCATTCGGTCTTCAGGAAATCCTGAAGTGCTACGCATTCGACTTGGCCAACGGCAAGGATTGTCCGTTTCTGGAAGTGATCCAGGAGATCGCGCCCATGCAAGGAGCAGTCACACCCCACAACGTCAAACTGGAAAAGGTGGATAAATGAAGATTCCTCGAGTTCCAGCGATGGCTAAATGGGTAAGCAAAGTGCTTCGCAAGAAACGCATTGCGATTCCCTTGTCCATCGCACTCTTACTTTTCCTGTTGTACAACGGTTTCGTTAACTATAACGAGCCGACCCAAATCGGAATCGCAAGAAACCTGGTTTCGGGCAAGATGTCCCTTCAAGAAGGTGGCGGGTTCTTTTTCGCTCCGCCATGGGTTTGGGTGGCTCGTGTAGACACTCGCCCAATGCGCATAGCAGTAACCTCTGGAGGTCGTGGATACAGCGCCAAGTTGGTTCAGTTCGACAAGAACTACTGGGAAGAATTCGTAGCGACCGAGGGATGGCGATACTATTGGTTGTCAAACCGCATTTCTTTCAACCTCAGTTACGATGATGAGTACAGGGGCATGAAAGATATTATGCGGGGGTACGCCTATAGCGCCAAACATTACCCCTTTGTCGTCGTTCTCGAAGAATACGAAGTCAGATAATTTCAGGCCGTAGTGATAATCGGCAATACCCGGAGTAGAAATACTTCGGGCTTTTTCATTATCTTTTTGCTTGACAAATATGTATAAAGTGTGATATAGTTGATATAGCATAGTTGAGAATATAACAGTTAGATAACGTTTCCAACAGAAAGAATTGATTGCCATGAACGAGAAGCAAGACCAGGGCGCGCATTTTGGTAAGGTAAAGTTTTTTCTCGAGGACCGTGTCGAGAACTCGGTTTTCGACCAGTTGAGGGCAGAAGACTCAGCTGGCAGGAAACAGTTCCGACTGGCGGGGGTCCGTCCGTATGTTCCCCACAAAGGTTGGGAACTTGCGCAACTGGCCGCCTTCATTACCGACGATGGTGAGGTTATTGACCTCCTTCCCCTGACAGACGAAGACTTTGTCTTTATCATTGACGAAACTCTCGATCATATCGAGGTGGACGCAATGATGGAGGACAACGGCCTTTCAATCTGTTGTGGGATGGCTCGAATTCGGGGTCCTCGGGTAAAACTCGAGGAAATTCGGAATTTCGTTCAGAACGAACTTTCCGAAACTCCGATTGAGGGGACCACCTTCGGTTGTGTTAGGTTCGAGAAATCTTGACCTTCCCGGAGCCGTTGCTGGGCTCTGCTACTCAACCAGCAATCACTGAAACGACGAGAATGGCTAAGATGCTAATAGCCAGCATGCCAAAATCGCGAATTGTCGCGACGTAAGCTGAAAGCATCACAAAAGACCAATTAAAACTTGGTCTTTTCGCTTGTATAAAAATTTGCTAACACAGAAAGATTATTGGTAAGATGAATGACATGAGTTTAGATTTATCAAAATTAAACAACGAACAAAAGGAAGCTGTGGTGCACGAAAAGGGGCCACTTTTAATTGTAGCTGGAGCTGGAACGGGTAAGACAACTGTGATTACTCAAAGAATTGTAAATTTGATTGAAAAAGATTTAGCTAGGCCCGAAGAAATACTAGCTGTTACTTTTACAGAGAAAGCAGCTTCTGAAATGGAAGAAAGAGTAGATAGGTTGCTACAATACGGATATATTGATTTGTGGATTTCTACGTTCCATTCCTTTTGTGAAAGAGTTTTAAGAGATCACGCTTTAGATATTGGATTATCTCCTAGCTTTAAACTTTTAAATCCTACAGCAGGTTGGCTGTTAGCTCGTCAGAATTTAGACAGATTTGATTTAAAATATTACAAAGCATTGGGAAATCCTGTAAAGTTTATCCAAGCTTTAATATTCCACTTTTCACATTGCAAAGATCAAGAAATATATCCTGAAGAATATTTAGCATACGCAGATAAATTGAAAACTAGAGATGACGCTCCAGAAAGCGAAGAGATTGAGAGGATAAAAGAGGTGGCTAACGCATATCACGTTTATCAACAAATATTATTAGAAAACAATTCTTTAGATTTTGGTGATTTAATCAATTATTGTTTAAAACTATTCAAAAAGAGACCTTTGATACTTAAAAAATATCAAGAAAGGTTTAAATATATATTAGTCGACGAGTTCCAGGATACAAATTGGTCTCAATACGAGTTGATTAAGATATTGTCTGCGCCGAATAACAATTTAACAGTTTGCGCTGACGATGATCAAGCTATCTACCGCTGGAGAGGAGCGTCGTTTTCAAATATCGTGCAGTTTAAAAACGACTTTCCTGAATCAAAACAAGTTTCTTTGATTAATAACTATAGGTCTTCTCAGAATATATTAGACAAATCATATTCCTTCATATCTCAAAACAATCCAGATAGGTTAGAATATATTAACAAGATTGATAAAAAGCTTGTAGCTAATATTAAGGAAGAGGGGATTGTACAACATATTCATGCTAAGAATCTCGATCAAGAAGTCGGTGAAACTTTAAAAAAGATATTAGAGATATTAAAAAGAGACAAAGAATCTAATTACAGTGACTTTGCTATTCTAGTAAGAGCCAATGATCATGCTGTGCCGTTTATCAAAGCTCTAGAAAGAGCCAATTTGCCTTATCAATTTCTAGCTTCGCGTGGACTTTATGCAAAGCCCGTTATTTTAGACGTAATCTCATACTTTAAGTTATTAGATAACTATCACGAGGGTTCAGCTGTGTATAGAATACTCAATCTACCGTTTCTCGAAATATCAGACGCAGATATTTCAAACATTACTCAATACAGTCATAAAAAAACAAAATCATTATTCGAAACATTGCAGGAATTACCTTTAATCCACGGCATTTTGCCTAAAACCCAAGAAAACGTCTCGTTTATACTAGGATTAATTAAAAAACACGGTCAATTAGCTAGAGAAAAGGGCGTTTCCGAGATATTAGTAAGCTTTTTAGAAGATTCTGGATATTTAAAACACTTGGTGGATAAAGCAGATAAAGATGGTATTGATCTTTTAAATCAATTCTATAAAAAGGTAAAATCCTTTGAAGAATCTGTATTAGATCCAACGTTAAAGAATTTCGTTGAACAAATGGATCTAGAATTAGAATCTGGTGAAGAAGGAAAACTCGAATTTGACCCAGAACAAGGACCAGACATGATAAAAGTGATGACAATACACGGAGCTAAGGGTTTAGAGTTTAAATACGTATTCTTAGTGAATATGGTAGATAAAAGATTTCCAACGATAGAAAGAAAAGATCCGATAGAACTACCAGAAGAGTTGATAAAGGACATACAACCAAAAGGAGACGCTCATTTACAAGAAGAAAGAAGAATATGTTACGTAGCTATGACAAGAGCTAAAAAGGAATTGTATTTTACGTCAGCTGAAGACTACGGAGGGCAAAGAAAGAAAAAGATATCTAGGTTTTTGTCTGAAATGGGATACAAAACAAGCGAGATTAAAGACAACAATGAAAATCCTCTACTCGCTGAAAAATTAAAACCGAGCGAAAGGTTGAATAAAAAAGTAGAAACACACTATCTTCCAGAACATTTTTCATATTCTCAATTAGCAGCCTTTCAAAAGTGTCCTTTGCAATACAAATTCGGATTTATTCTCAAAGTACCAACACGAGGAAAAGCAGTTTTTTCTTTTGGAAAAACTATGCATAATACTTTGCACGAGTTTTTAAAAGAAACTAATACAAAAGTAGAACAAAAAGATTTGTTCGGTTTCAAAGAAGAAACAGATAAAAACAATCTCTACAATGAATTGATCAAAATCTACGAAAAGAATTGGATTGACGAATGGTATGAATCAAAAAAACAAAAAGAAGAGTATTACAGAAAAGGAAAGGAGATATTAAAGGAGGTGTATGATAGTTTTTCAAAGAATCCGCCGAATATATTGAAAACAGGTAATCAATTGGCCCTAGAGATGCCGTTTAACTTAAAGATAGGGAGTTACACCTTTTTTGGGGTAATAGACCGCATTGATCAATTAAAAGACGGCATAGAGATTATAGACTACAAGACCGGACAAGCTAAAGATAAACTTGATTTTGACGCTAAAGAACAACTTTTAATATATCAAATAGCTGCAAAAGAGGTTTTAGGTTTAAATCCAGAAAAACTAACATATTACTATCTCGAAGAAAACAAAAAAACGTCGTTCTTGGGAACTGACGCAGATCTTGAGAACCAAAAGATAAAGATAGTAGAGGAGATAGAAAAGATTAAGAACAGCGAGTTTACACCTACGCCAGGATGGCACTGTCAGTATTGTGATTTTAAAGACATATGCAATTTCGCTCAAAAGTAATAGAATTAAATAATACAATTAATACATATTGTGCGACAGATGAACAACAACACAGAAACAGCTAAAAAATATTACGGGCAAACAATATTATACATATTAACATTGCTACCTGTATTTTTTTGGTTAATTCAAAAACCAATATCACAAAGATTTTCTAATTTAAATATTATTACACTAAGCCTTGGACAGGTGAGTGGGTTAGTGGGTATGGCTCTTTTTTCTTTAGCGATGATATTAAGCGCAAGATTAAAAATATTTGAAAGGGTTTTTAATGGGGTAAACAGCGTGTATGTAGATCACCATTTTATAGGAGGAATAGCTTTTTCCTTGTTATTAATACATCCACTATTGTTAGCATACACATATCTTCTAATTTCATTTAAAGAAGCTGCTCTGTTTTTGCTTCCATCTGTTTTTTGGCCCCAAAACTATGGAATAATTGCTCTTTGCATAATGATTATTGCTTTAGTCATAACCTTCTATATGACAATAAAGTATCAAGTATGGAAGTTTTCTCATAAATTCCTTGGACTAGCGTTTGTTTTTGCTTTTGTGCATATGATGTTAATCGGAAGCGACATTGCTTTAAATCAACCGTTGAAAATATATCTATTTGTATTAGGAATGTTAGGAGTTACATCCTTCTTTTACCGAGCTCTATTCAATAGGTTTTTCGTCAGAAGATTAAAATATGTTGTAAACGATATTGTTTCTTTGCCCGATAACACAATCGAAATTGAAGCAACGCCTAAAGATAAAGCACTAAACTTTATTCCCGGCCAGTTTGTTTTTATGAATTTCGTTTCAAAAAACGTTAGTAATGAATATCATCCTTTTTCGATAAGCTCGGCTAGCGGAAATCCTATCAGAATAGCGATTAAAGAACTCGGAGACTATACTAACAAGATTAAAAATATACAAAAAGGTGACTTAATTAATATTGAAGGACCTTATGGTAATTTTAATTTCAAAAACTATTCTAAAAAACAAACTTGGATTGCAGGGGGCATAGGAATTACGCCGTTTATGAGTATGTTGAGATATATTAAAGAAAACAATTCAGATTACGATATTGATTTATACTACTCAGTCAAAGATGAATCAGGTTTAATATTCAAAGACGAGATAGAAAAAATAGCTCTAGATAAGAAAGTAAACGTTGTATTATGGCGTAGTAATATAAATGGTTTCATTTCAGCTCAGTCTATAAAAGACAAAACAAAAGATCTTTTAGATCGAGATATTCTAATTTGTGGACCTTTAGTAATGATGACCGCTCTTAAGAAACAATTTGTACAACTGGGTGTAAAAAGAAACAAAATACACTCTGAAGAATTTCAATTATATTAACTATTCAAAACATGATTAAAAATATAGTTACGATTTTTTTATCAATTTTCATAATCGCAGTAATCGGTATCTTAGGAGCTAGTGTTCTAACTAATCAAAAAAGCACCGTAGATAGTAATACACAGCAACAAAGTCCGGTTGTTACTGAAACCAACGTTAATCCAACTAATTTTACAGATAACGATAGCGACGAAAATGAAAGCGACGATAATGATGACGACGCATATACTAGTGTAAAGAATACTACAAACACTACGAGCAACAACCAGACCACTAATACCACGACAACCAATACGTCGGGCATAACATCGGCTCAATTCGCAAAGCATAATACTGCAAGTGACTGCTGGATTAAAATAAATGGTAATGCCTACAATATGACCAACTATCTTAAGGCGCATCCTGGCGGAGCTAGCGCAATCACTCCGTATTGTGGTAAAGGAGATGCTACAGCTGCTTTTGATACAAAAGGTGGACAAGGGTCTCATTCTCCTAAGGCAGAAAGCTTATTAACTAATTATTTCCTAGGAAAAATCATAAATTAATATGGAAAACATATCTTTTGAAGATTTTAAAAAGTTAGACATTCGAGTCGGAAAAATATTATCTGCAGAAAAGGTTGAAGGCTCAAGTAAGTTATTAAAACTAGAAGTCGATTTCACTGAAGAAAAACGTCAAATCGTAGCTGGTATCTCTCAGTTTTACGAAATTGATTCGTTGATAAACAAAGAAGCTGTATTCGCTTTTAATTTAGAACCAAAATCATTAAAAGGAATAGAATCTCAAGGAATGATATTAGCTGCCAGTTCTGAAAATGGACCAGTTTTGCTGATACCAGACAAAGAAGTTCCTCCAGGAAGCAACGTAAAGTAATTAAATATATTAATATATGTCCCTAATCTCCGTTTCAGTTAATTTTATTAAGAAAATTAAGGTGTTTGCTTTTAAGCACAAGGTTATATCCACCATAACCCTTATTGTTTTAGCAGGAATATTGTTCTGGATTTACAAATCTTTTAGTTCAGGAACAATTCAAAGTAAATACGTATTAGTAGAAGCAGAAAAAGGAACAATAGTTTCTTCATTATCCAGTTCTGGCCAGGTTTCGGCTTTAAACCAAATTGATATAAAGAGCAAGGCTTCGGGTACCGTAGTATATGTTGGAGCTAAGGTTGGTCAAGAAGTTAGGGCCGGTCAGTTCATAGCCCAAATAGATAGCAGATCAGCCAGACAAGCAGTTGCTGATGCTCAAACTAATTTAGAAAAAGCTCAGTTGAACCTTGAAAAGATGCGAGGGCTTTCAAATAGCTCTGGTACTTTAAGAGGAAGCAAGGAAGTAGCATCAGATGATCTGCAAAAAGCTTACGACGATGGATTTAACAACGTATCTAGCGCATTTTTGAGTATACCATCTGTTGTTTCCGGTCTTCACAGTGTAATCTTTGATAATACAAGTAGCCAAAACCAACAAAACAGTGATTGGTATTCTAATTTAATAAGCACCGTAGACTCTACGGGTAGAGCCGAACAATACAAAAAAGATGTTGCTACTGCGTATAACACAGCTGAAAAACAGTACAATACAACTTTTGACTATTACAAAACAATTTCCAGAGAATCAGATAATGCATCAATAGAAAAATTAATCTCAGATACATACGACACGACAAAACTTTTAGCCGACAGTGTTAAAACCACTAGTAATTTTTTAGACTACATTAAAAAAACACTCGGCGACCATAATCTTCCAATACCTACAATATTGACCACTCACCAAAATTTACTCAGCGGATATACCAGTACTACCAACAGCTTTCTAACCTCTCTCTATTCTTCTAAAAACACAATCCAAAACAACAAAGAATCTTTAGTAACTGTTGATTTTGATATTAAAGATCAAGAGATCGTAGTATCTCAAGCACAAAACTCTTTAGCAAACGCAAAAGAAACTTTGAGTAATTACTACGTCACAGCTCCTTTTGCTGGAGTTTTAGCTGTAATGAACGCGAAAGTAGGAGACACGGCTCCAAGCACGGTAGCCACAATAGTCACAAAAACCCTTGTAGCAGAAATTAGTTTTAGCGAAACGGATATAGCAAAGATAAAGGTTGGACAAAAAGCTACTTTAACATTTGATGCCGTACCCGACTTAACAATCACGGGAAGTGTTTCCCAGGTTGATATATTAGGAACGAGTTCGCAAGGAGTCGTTTCATACAACGTAAAAGTTGTTTTAGACTTACAAGACGATAGGATAAAGCCCGGGATGAGTGTTTCAGCGGTGGTGATTACTGATACAAAAACAGATGCTTTGTATGTACCAAACTCTGCTGTAAAAACTCAACAGGGTAGCTATTACGTCCTTTTAGTATCAGATAAAGTAAATGCAGAAGATATTCAAAACACCGCAGGTGTTGCTCTTAAAAATACTCCGACGAGGCAAGCAGTTGAAATTGGTCTTGCGGATGATCAATCAACAGAAATATTGTCTGGTTTAAATGAAGGAGATATTGTTGTATCTAGCACGGTTTCTGCAACTACAAAAACAACCACTAAGACAACTAATCTTAACACAAGAGGAGGATTCGGTGGCATGCCGGGGCTTTAATTTTAAAAATCATGATTGAATGTAAAAATATAGAAAAAGTATATAGAAATGGAGAAATAGAAACAGTGGCTTTAAAGAATATTAATTTTCAAATAAAAGACGGGGAATTTGTAGCCATCATGGGGCCATCCGGTTCGGGAAAATCTACTTTGATGCATATCATCGGATGCTTAGACACTCCAACGGGTGGAAAATATTTTGTAGACGGCCACGATGTTTCTAATTTATCCGATGACGAATTAGCAAAAATTAGAAGCGAGAAGATAGGATTTGTTTTTCAGGCATTTAATCTTTTACCAAGAGTCAGTGTTATTAAAAACGTAAGTTTACCACTTGTGTACGCTAACGTTGAAAAAGAAAAAAGAATTGATTCAGCAAAGAGTGCTTTAAACGCATCTGCCTTTCCTGAAAAGTTTTGGCAACATTTACCAAATCAATTATCTGGAGGGATGATGCAAAGAGTAGCAATAGCTAGAGCTTTAGTGAACAATCCATCTTTAATTCTAGCTGACGAACCAACTGGAAACCTAGATACTAAAACTGGTGAAATAGTTTTAGCAACATTTCAAAAATTACACGAAGAACAGGGTCGTACAATTGTTTTGATTACTCACGAGCCGTATGTAGCAGAACACGCTCAAAGGATAATACATATTAAAGACGGCGAAATCATCAGTGATGAAAAAGTTAAGAACCGACGCTTAATTAAACCATGAAGATACAAGATATATTAGAAGAAACATATTCGTCATTGGTTTCTAACAAAGTTAGAACCGGCCTTACAATGCTTGGTATTATCATTGGTATTGCCTCTGTTATCGCTATGGTTTCTGTAGGTAGCGGAGTACAAAGTAATATTACTTCGAATATCGAGAGTTTAGGTTCTAATTTGTTAACTATTAGACCTGGAGCAACGCAAAGCAATAGTAGGGGGGCTGTTGCTGGCCAACGTGGATCTCAGCAGACGTTAAAAAATGAGGATATAGATGTGATAAAATCTATCTCTCAGGTTTCATACGTTTCGCCAGAGATACAGAGCAGATACCAAATAGTATCTCCATCGACCGGGAATAACTCTAACTCGAGCGTCATAGGATGCGTATCTGATTACGCTACGGTTCACAACATGACCATTCAAGAAGGCTCTTTTCTATCAGATCAAAATGAGATAGGAATGTCTAAGGTCGCTGTCATAGGACCCACTGTTATGACAGATCTTTTTGGAGACGGCACATTATCGTCCGACGTTGTAGGAGACGTAATTAAGATAAATAAGATTCAATTTAAAATCATCGGAGTTCTAGCTGAAAAAGGAGGAACGAGTTTTTCGAGCACTGACGAAATGATTTTCGTTCCATTATCTGTAATGCAAAAAAACTTATCTGGTCAAGATTATCTATCAAGCATTTCAATAAGCGTAGCGGATAAAAATCAGATGGATGCTGTTTCTGCTGAAATATCGTCAGCTTTAATGATAAAGCATAATGTTGCAGTAGCAGACTTCTCAATTCAATCACAAGCAGACTTGTTATCAAGTTTAAATTCAGTAACAACAACATTAACATTATTCCTTGCCTCAGTAGCTGGAATATCCTTAGTGGTCGGCGGTATAGGAATAATGAATATGATGTTAACAGCAGTAACGGAAAGAACCAGAGAGATAGGATTAAAGAAATCTATTGGAGCTAGGAATAAAGATATAAGTAGTCAGTTTTTAACCGAATCGATTGTACTGACGTTCGTAGGAGGATTAATCGGAGTAGCTTTAGGTTGGTTGATTGCGGTGCTAATATCAAAATTCGCAGGAGTTAGCACTCAGGTTTCAATTCAATCGATAATAGTAGCATTCGGCGTTTCAGCCGCCATTGGAATAATATTCGGATATTATCCAAGTCGTCGTGCAGCTTCCTTGAATCCAATTGAAGCATTAAGATACGAATAAAATATAATTAAAACAAAAAACATGCAAAAGAAACAATTAACAATTATTTCAATAATAGTATTAATCGTTGTCGGAGGTGGCGCTTTCTACGGAGGAATGGTTTACGGACAAAACCAAAGAAAGAATTCATTTGGCCAACAAGTTCCCGGAACATCGATAAGAGGCAATCGTACTGGTGCTGGTGGAGGATTTAATTCAGGAGAGATTATTGCAAAAGATGATAAATCGATTACAATAAAATTACTAACTGGCGGTTCAAAGATTGTGTTCTTTTCTAGTTCTACGGAAGTCGGCAAGTTCGTGAACGGGAATTCTTCAGATTTAGTCGTCGGGCAATCAGTTTCAGTAGCCGGGGCTGCAAACCAAGACGGATCTGTTACAGCTCAATCTATACAAATACGTCCAGCTATGCCAAAATAAGTAATAAATAAAAAGAACCATGAATAAAACATTAATTGTCGTTATAGTAATAGTATTAATCGTCGTAGCTATTCTTGCATATTTTCTTTTGCAACCTAAAAAAGTAGAACCAGTAGAACAAAATCAGCAAGAGCAAACAAATACTAATAGCTTTGACATCCAAGGAATGAAAGTTGAAATATTAAAAGAGGGAAGTGGAGATCCTGCAAAATCAGGAGACACAGTTACAGTAAACTACGTAGGAACACTACAAGATGGAACAAAATTTGATTCATCTATCGATAGAAATATGCCTTTCGAATTAATTCTCGGAAGAAATACCGTAATACAAGGTTGGGAATTAGGATTACTAGGGATGAAGGTGGGTGAGAAGAGAAAATTAACTATTCCACCAGAGCTAGCTTACGGAGTAAACGGTTATCCTCCAATGATTCCAGGTAGTGCAACCTTAACATTCGAAGTAGATATGTTAAACATTAAAGTGCAGGGAAAATAATATAATTAAAATATATAAGATATGTTTTTTGCAATAGTTCTTATAGCAATAGGCGTAGCCATATTACTTAACACACTAGGATGGCTAGCAGGAAGTTTCTGGGGATATTTCTGGGCAATATTGTTCATCGCCCTAGGATTCAGAATGATGATGAAAAAAGGAAAATGCCCAATGTGTGGATGGCATTCTTGGGAAAATGGCATGCACGGCAAAATACACCAAAAAATGGAAGGACACTGCTGTGGTCACGACCACAATCACGAGGAACAAGAATAAGATACATAAAGACCGCCCTCGGGGCGGTTTTTTGTTGCAAAAACGTTAAAATAGGGGTAGAATATAAAACATGCGCTTTAGAAAGGATACACGCAAAGCGTATCTTCTTTTCTATGGTGACTAGGAACATGATGTTTCTAGTCATCCTTCGGGGACATAGCTCAAACAGGGAGAGCGCCTTGGCGAGTGTACGGCTGGTTTTTTACGTAGCGTTACGGCCCGAAAGCCAAGGAGGTTGTAGGTTCAAATCCTGCTGTCTCCTTTCTGCACCTTGAAAGAGAAACTTTGTTTCTAACTGCTCTTCAACGGAGGAACGGAATGTGATCACTCCAATGCAGGCAACCACTTTTACAGATGACGAATTATTGCAGAAGCTAGCTATCCATCTTGCTCTCCAAGACGATGGTATGGCTATCATCAAGCAAGAGATACTCAACAGAATCGATAGAAGGGGTTCGCTCCAAGATATCGATATCCAGTTAGTTGATGATATTATTGCCAAGTTGAATGAGATCGACGAAACTGACTCAGACCTGAGTCACCAATCCGAACGATCTCAACGCTTGAGCAGACAATATTTCGAAATGAAAGAGTGCCTCTTACAGAGAATGATTACCGAGCCGTCAGCTGATGGCGTCATAACCTGTGGCATTGCCTAGAAACACGTATAGCCTGAATTCGTTCGGGCTTTTTATTTACTTATCACTCTTGACACAAGACCGCTAATTTTATAGAATACCCTTATCAAGGTTATGGAATTAACTCAAAGACAAGAAAAAATACTAGACTGCTTAATCAAAGATTACATCAATCGAGCAGATCCCGTAAGTTCAAAGCTCTTAAAGAAGAGTGCGAATTTGGATATATGTGAAGCTACAATTAGAAATGAATTTCAAGAATTAACCGATAGAGGATATATATCTCAGCCACACACGTCAGCTGGAAGGATTCCTACCGAAAAAGCATACAGGTATTTTGTAGATAAAATGATGACTAGAAGGGAAGAGCTCATTTCCGAATTCATCTTTAAAGAAGCTGAATCTGTGAGAAAACAGATAGAAAACGAATTAAGATTGGCCGAAGAACTAACTAGATCTTTATCCCAAATGTCTTCAACTTTAACTATCAAATATACACTAGAAAAAGACGACCTGTTCGACATTCTAAACATATTAGGATCTAAAACATCACACGAGAAAAATATGAATTTGATTAATAACTTAATTAAAGAATTAGAAAACTTTTAATAATATGGAAGAAACACAAGATACAAACAAAGAAGTTGAAGAATTAAAACAAAAATGTGAAGAATACCTTAACGGTTGGAAACGAGAAAGAGCAGATTTCATTAATTACAAAAAAGATGAAACAGAGAAGATGAGTAATATGTTAAAGTACGCAAACAAGGAAACCGTTTTAAAGATTATTCCGATATTAGATAATATATATTTAGCAGAATCTCACGTACCAGAAGAATTAAAGAATCATCAATGGATTGAAGGATTCCTACAAATCCAAAACCAAGTGATAGATTTCTTAAAGAAAGAGGGGATTGAAGAGATAAAAACAATAGGAAGTCAATTTGATCCAAACCTTATGGAAGCTGTAGAAGAAGTAGAAGGCAGTGTTGAATCAGGAACCGTAGTAGAAGAAACACAAAAAGGATATACGATGAATGATAAATTGATTAGACCGGCTAAAGTTAAAATTAGTAAGTAAATTTTATGAAAACAGAAAACTCAACAGAATTTAAAGAATTTCCTGTAAAAATACAATCATTTGAAGAAAAATATCAAGAAAGTGCGTATGAATGTATTGTAGAAATGAAAAAAGAAGTAACTGAAGGTCGGGAAGACAAACCGAAAGAAAGATATAAAAATATTCGTGAAAATTGTCAGAGATCTGACAAGGAAGATTTCTGGATTGCCGTTGATGAGAATACGGATAAAGTTGTGGGCACGGTCGGATTAAGATTTCTTAAAGATGGAGTTGGCCAACTAATAAGAATGGGTGTTAGAAGTTCGTCCCGAAACCAAGGAGTAGGACATCACCTGATTGATGAGTTAATGTCTTTTGCAAAAGATAAGAAGTATAAAGAAATTTATTTAACAACCGAAGCGGACGATTATCACAAAAATGCGCGAGATCTTTATGAAAGTTATGATTTTAAGCAGGCTAAATTCGATGATTTGAGCGAGGATACTAGAGCCTTAGTTCTAGATAAAAGTGAAGTAGCGGGCGCGAAAGAAGGTAAAACAATAATCTATAAATTAGAATTAGAAAAAAATAAATAATTAAACAATATAAATAAAACATATGTCAAAAATATTAGGAATCGATTTAGGAACAACATTTTCAGCAATGGCCGTCGTAGAATCAGGCGAGCCTAAAGTAGTGGAAAACAAGGAAGGAGCTAGAACAACTCCCTCTATTGTCGCTATGTCAAAATCAGGTGAAAGAGTAGTCGGAGTTTTAGCTAAAAGACAAGCTGTAACCAACCCTACAAACACAATATTCTCTGTAAAGAGATTAATTGGTAGAAAGTTCACGGATGCTGAAGTCCAAAGAGATAAAAAGCTTTTACCTTATGAGATAAAAGAGTCAGCTGACGGCGGAGTCGATGTTAAAATGGGGGATAAATGGTTAAATCCGGCTGAGATATCAGCTATGATATTACAGAAATTGAAAGCTGATGCTGAAGCTAAATTAGGTGAACCTATCACCGAGGCCATAATAACGTGTCCTGCGTATTTCGACGACTCTCAAAGAAAAGCTACTAAGATAGCAGGAGAAATCGCTGGATTCAATGTAAAAAGAGTTATCAACGAACCAACAGCAGCTGCTTTAGCTTACGGTTTAAACAAAAAGAAAGATGAGAAGATTGTTGTTTATGATTTCGGTGGAGGAACATTTGATATTTCTATACTAGACGTTGGATCAGATACGGTTGAAGTAAAAGCTACTGGTGGAGATACTCACTTAGGAGGAGACGACTTTGACCAAAAAATCATGAACTGGGTTGTTACTGAGTTTAAAAAAGACAACGGCGTTGATCTGTCAAAAGATAACCTAGCTTTACAAAGAATTAAAGAAGCTTCTGAAAAAGCTAAGATTGAACTATCCTCAAGCTTAGAAACAGAAATCAACCTCCCATTTATCACCTCAGATCAATCCGGACCAAAACATTTACTTTTGAAATTGAAAAGGGCTGAATTTGAAAACATGGTTCAAGAATATATCGACAAATCAATTGATTTAGTAAAGAAAACTCTAAAGGAAGCTAACCTAGAAGCAAAAGATATCAATGAGATTGTTTTAGTCGGTGGACAAACAAGAATGCCAAGGATGCAAGAGGAAGTTAAAAAGCTATTCGGTAAAGAACCGAACAAAGAAGTAAACCCTGACGAAGTTGTAGCTATTGGAGCTGCTATCCAGGGTGGAATAATGCAGGGGGGAGTAAGAGACGTTTTACTTTTAGATGTTACTCCATTATCACTAGGAATCGAAACACTAGGAGGCGTTAACACAGTTTTGATTTCTAAAAATACAACTGTTCCTACGGCTAAAACACAAGTATTCTCAACTGCAGCCGATAGCCAAACATCTGTAGAAATACACGTATTACAAGGAGAAAGACCAATGGCGCAAGATAACAAAACCTTAGGTAGATTTATCCTAGACGGAATACCTCCAGCACCACGTGGATTACCACAAGTTGAAGTTTCGTTTGATATTGATGCTAACGGAATATTAAATGTATCTGCTAAGGATAAGGCTACTAACAAAACTCAATCAATTAGAATCGAAGGATCTTCTGGAATATCAAAAGAAGAGATTGAAAGAATGAGGAAGGAAGCTGAAATACACGCAGCTGACGATAAAAAGAAACAAGAATCGATTGAAGTTAAAAACAATGCCGAGGCTTTAATATATACCTGCGAAAAGACTCTAAAAGATGCAGGGGATAAGGTTCCAGCTGAAATGAAAAAACCTATCGAAGAGAAGATCGAAACATTGAAAAAAGCCAAAGAAGGTGATAATATAGAGGAAATTAAACAGAAAACTCAAGAATTATCCACCGAAATACAGAAAGTGGGAGCTGAGCTATACAAAAACCAACAAGCACAAGATCCAAAAGCGAACCCAAATCCCGAAGAACCTAAAAAAGAAGGTGACAACACAGAAGAAGGAAAATACACCGAGAAATAACGAGAGGTATCGTAAATTATGAACTATTACGAAATATTAGGCGTTTCAAAGAGCGCCACACAAGAAGAAATCAAAAAAGCTTTTCACAAATTAGCTCATAAATATCACCCAGACAAAGGTGGTGATGAAAAGAAGTTTAAGGAGGTAAACGAAGCTTACCAAGTGCTTTCTAATCAACAAAAGAGAGCACAGTATGATCAATTTGGAAGAGTTTTTGAAAATGGTGCACCAAATCAAGGTGCAGACCAGAACTTTGATTTTAGTTGGATGTGGGGTAATAGGAGCCAAGGAGATACTGAGTTTGATTCTGAGGATTTAGGAAACATCTTTGAAGAATTCTTAGGATTCGGTGGTGGACAAAGAAGAGCTAAAAAGGATTTCAAAAAAGGAAAAGATATACAAGTAGATATTGAGATACCTTTAGAAAATACTTTAAAGGCAACTATTGAAAGAGTTAACCTATCAAAAAACATTACCTGTCACAGATGTTCGGGTTCTGGAGCCGAACCAAATAGCAAAATAAAAGAATGTTTTTCATGTCGTGGAACAGGACAAG
>Ga0247841_10004652_pt1 | contig 23258 bp, 21 predicted proteins | sample LaCruzMarch2015__2_FD_192410 | JGI IMG/M metagenome (GOLD analysis project Ga0247841, IMG submission 192410) | Freshwater microbial communities from meromictic Lake La Cruz, Castile-La Mancha, Spain - LaCruzMarch2015_18m | ecosystem: Environmental > Aquatic > Freshwater > Lake | place: Spain... | reverse complement strand
GAAGCCACCCGCCAGATGGACCCGCGCGCCAAGCTGACAGTTGTTGAGTGTGACGGGCGCTTCTGCACCGATCACACAGCCGGGGCCGATGGAGAGCTCCTCACCCGAGATCCTGCAGCCAGGATAAAAGACCACATCCGGCGCGATGCGTTCGAGATGCACTTCCGGTCCGACAAAAAGTGCGCCGCTGTCTTGAAGCTCATGCAGTGTATTCATGGTTTACCCCTTATTCATTAAATTGAGAGTTAAACGTTGGGAGCTGAGAGTTTGACCTGTCCGCCGTAGCCTTGGCAGAGGTGGAACTCTTAACGCAGAAGTTTTAACCTCAATGCCTGAAGCTGCGCTGGCCGGTGAAGACCATGGCGACATTGGCGTCGTTGCAGCAATCGATCACATCCCAGTCGCGCATCGCGCCACCGGGCTGAACAATTGCGCTGATACCTTCGCGGATCCCGACCTCCGCACCATCGCGGAAGGGGAAGAAGGCGTCGGAAACCATGCTGCAACCCTGCAGTCCGCCGTTCTTGGCCTTGACCTCTTCATCAATCGCGGCCATGCGCTTTTTACCTTCATCGCCGAACTTCATCACCAACTCGTTGTACGGTGTTGTATATTTTTCCCAGGCGATCCAGTCGGCCAACTTACGATAGGCCTTGTCGCGCGCGATCTCGGCGACACCCACGCGGTCCTGTTCGCCCGTGCCGATACCGACCGTCACGCCATCCTTGATATAGAGTACGGAGTTGCTGGTCACGCCGGCTTCCACGAGCCAGCCGAAAATGAGATCATCATACTCCTGTGCAGTCGGCGCACGCTTGGTCTTGTGCACCACACCATCCTTGGTCGTGCACTCCGCCAGCATGAGCTGAGAAGCTTTGCGCGCTTCTGGCACAAAGGACCACTGGGCAACGAGGCCACCGTCAATCAGCGATTTGAAGTCCACAACGCGCTGGGCTACGAACTTCGTGAGCTTCGCCATGTTGTTGATGCGCATGACACGCAAGTTTTTCTTGGTGTTGAAGATCTCCATCACACCAGGAGCAAATTCAGGGGCCACCACCACTTCAGCATACGCGTCAGCCACAAGCTTTGCGGTTTCAATATCCACTTCACGGTTGAGCGCAATACAGCCACCAAAGGCGGCCAGACGGTCTGCCTTGTTCGCACGGAAATAAGCTTCGGCCAGCGTGGAGGCCTTGGCCACGCCGCAAGGATTGTTGTGCTTCACGATGATGGCACAGGGCGTGTCATCGAGATAGCGTAGGATGTTGAGGGCATTGTCTGCATCCGTGAGGTTGGTCTTGCCAGGATGCTTACCGGACTGTAGCAATTCAGGATCAGAGGCAAGATAATGTCCAGGCGTCAGTGCAGTCACATCGCCGAGAACGAGGTTACCATTGACCAATTTGTACATGGCAGCTTCCTGCCCTGGATTCTCGCCGTAACGCAAACCCTTGTTCTCGCCATCGATCACCCACGAGACCTTCTCATATTTCAGAGTCTGGCGTTTCGCTCCGTCAATAAAGGAAATTTCCATCTCGGGTGTAAAATGGTCATCCATGATTGTCTTATATGCTACTTTGAGGTCTATGGCCATAGTCTAATTCTCCTTTTTTTCCCACGAAACACACCCACCTTCGCCCTCCGGGCTACGGCGGGCAGGCGAAAAAAATCTCCTCTGCGCCTCAGCGTCTCTGCGGGAAAGGTTATTCCTTCGTCTCTTACAAATACGGATTTGTCTTCTTTTCCTGCCCGAGGGTGGATTCAGCGCCGTGGCCGCAGATGATACGGGTCGCGTCAGGCAACTGTTTCAACCTTGCCAGGGAGGCCTCCATCTTATCCATACTGCCACCCGGAAAATCGGTGCGTCCGATCGAGCCTGCAAAGAGCGTGTCGCCGGTCACCATCAGATTCTCCGCCTCAAAGCGGATGCACCAACTACCGGGAGTATGGCCCGGTGTGTGGAGAAAGCTACCGGTCAGTCCGCCGCAGGTCAGCATATCACCATCGCCCTTCGTGATGTCGAGAGAAGCAGGTTTTTTCGTGCTGGCGTAAGGTGGCATCTGATTCATCGGCGAGAAAGCCATCGGGACATCTGCCGCATGGAGATAGACTGGCGCGGGCTGATCTGCGAGAACATTGTTGACGGCGGAGATATGGTCGAAGTGCGCATGCGTAAGGACGATGACGCCAAGCTTCAAATTCTCCTTCTTCAGCGCCGCAAGGATCGTCCCCGCATCATATCCCGGATCAAAAAGCCAAGCTTGCTGCGGATCCTTCCAGAGAATCACGCAATTCGCTCCATATACACCTAACGGTAATACAACTTTATTCATCATGTCAGCATTGCCTTATTGCGTTATTGCCTTATTGCGTTATTTTTTGAATCCACGCGTAATCAGCTTCTCGACGGAGAAGTCGGAGAGGTCTTCAAGGATCCAGTCGGCGGGCGAGAGGTCCTGCGGGTGCTCGACTGGACGCGAGAGCGCAACACAATACATACCTGCAGCCTTTGCGGAACGAACACCTGCGGTTGAATCTTCAAACACGACACAGTGCTGAGGGGCAACGCCAAGCTTCTTTGCACCAAGCAGGAAACCATCTGGCGCTGGCTTACCTCGAGGGTAATCCTCTGCGCCAAGGACAAACTTCACGCTTGCCTCCGCCTCCATGAGACGAACAGCATTTTCCACATCGTTATGTGGCGAGCCAGATACGATAATCACGGGGTAGTCCTTGGCAAGCGCCTTCAGCAAGGATACCGAGGTGGGAATGAGAATACTTCCTGAATCCTCACACTGCTTCACATAGTAACTCCGTAGCTGAAGGGCCATCTCCTGAATCGTGACGGCTGCCAACACGGGTGCGAGCGCGATTACTTTGCGATAGATATCAAACCACGAGTGGCCCACCACAACCTTCATCATCTCCTGGCGCGAGGTGATACAGCCATGATCTGCGAGATAGGCAACCATCGCAGCAACCCAGAGCATCTCGGAGTCAATCAGTGTTCCATCCAGATCAAAAATAAAGGCTTTAACGTCCATGACTCACCCTTTGTTAGCCACAGCACTTTTTAAATTTTTTACCACTACCACACGAACAGGGATCATTACGACCGATTTTTGGCGTCTCGCGACGGAGGGGTTCCGCACCGAAAATCTGGCCATCCATAAAGAACCACTTGTTGTTGATCTTTTCAAAAGTGGCTAACTCATGATGGTCGAAATCATTTTCCTTCACGGCATAATGCGCAATGAACTCAACAGTTCCAACAGTATCTGACTCAGCGCCCCCCTCGGCCTTGACAATCTCCATACCGTTCCACTTAGCAGACTCCGCCCACTTGCGGCTGTTCTCAGCGTCGAACTCCTTGCGCACGCTCGGTCCAGAGGTCTTGTACAAATAATCGATCACGCCCATAGCGTATGCGCAATAACGCGAACGCATCAACTGCGCAGCCGTCTTGGGTTGAGCCTTCTCCATTAAAAAGGGTTCACAACAGACATCAAAATTCAAGCCACTCCCACAGGGACAATTATCACTCATCGGTTTCTACTCCTCACTGTTTCAGGTTGGTAAATGAAGCTGGATACGGCAAGCCGTACGCACACTTTGACAATATTTTTGAGCCGTGAGTGCAATGTCTCGATTTGCACTTGCACCAGGATATCGGAAGGCTACAGAATACGCATCTAACAACTGTAACTGCTCTTTATGAGCTCTACATTCGCGACGGACACAGACAAGATCACCTTCCGCTTTAGAAATCCATTCTTTAACGAGTGCATTCATAAAGCTTTTCGCCTTTTGTAACAATGTTTCTTAAGAAAAAGTCACCTTGACGCAAGCGGCTTTTTACCTGCCTCGTTGAATGAACTATTAGATCAACAGGAAACGAAGGCTTTAGCTTTCCAATGATGAGCCCAACTGTTTCCAGCCCATTTAATGGCTCTTTTTTCATCTCAATCAACAAGTCTACATCCGAAAATTGATTGGCCTCTCCGTTGGCATATGAGCCAAACAAAATAATGCGTCGTGGATGAAATTCTAAAACAATCCCATCAACAAATGACATAATGTTTTGTTTTAAAACCATAACCCAACTCTAACACATTCTTGTTGTTTGATTCAATTGAAACTCTTAAAAGTCTACATCGTTCATGTTACACTGAACGTCTTGTACAGCTTCTCGAGCCGTTCGATGGTCTCGGTCAGCTCCTTTTGTTTGGCGCGCTGATTCTCGATCACCTCCGGCGGCGCCTTGGCAACAAAGCCTTCGTTCGAGAGCTTTGCACTCACACCCTTCAGGAAGCCTTGATTCTTTTCAATCTCTGCCTTAACGCGAGCCATCTCAGCCTTGACATCGATGAGTCCTTCGAGAGGCAGATAGATTGTACCAAGCTTGCAGAGCGTTCCCGGCATGGCCTTTTCGCCGCCCCCCGAGGCAATCTCTAACGGCTCTGCACGAAGTTGCTGCTTGAGGCTATCGCTGTCCGCAACCAACCGCTGGGCTGTCGCGTCATCAAGAGCCTGAATCACGTATTTCACAAACTTTGAAGGTGCCACGTTGGACTCTGCACGCAGGGCGCGTCCGGCGGTTACCAATTCGCGCTTCTCGTTGACATATGCGGTTGTCTCAGCACTTAAGCCCCATGCCTTACGTTGTTCCTCTGCGTAGGGGGTGGGCCACACGGCGCGCATAATGCTCTCCTCCGGTTTGCCGTAACCCATTTCGTGCCAGAGCTCTTCCGTGATGAAAGGCATGTAAGGGTGCAGCAGCTTGAGCGCTTTGGAGAAGACATCATCCATGACCGCCAGCACCTGCAGGCGACGTGCTTCGTCTGTGCCATAGAGATCCAGCTTCGCATATTCGAGATACCAGTCGCAGAAATTACTCCAAATGAAGTTGTAAATGGCAAGGGCGCCATCCTGCAGACGGAATTTTTCCAGATGCTCAGTCATCTCAGTAATGGTCTGGGAGAGAGAATCCAGGAGATGGCGGTCATCATCGCGCAGGAGCGCGGGATCCAGTACAAGGTCTTGACCAGATAAGGCGGACGACTTATAAGTCGCCCCTGCGGTCGCTTCCGCGACCTTTTCACGCTGCATCTGCATGAAGCGAGCAGCATTCCAGATCTTGGTGCCAAAGTTACGACCGATCTCAAACTTTTCCATGTTCACATAGACGTCCATACCGGTGGAGGTAATGAGCATCAGACTGAAGCGCAGGGAGTCCGCGCTGTAGGTGGAGATGATGTCGAGCGGGTCAATCGAATTACCCAAACTCTTACTCATCTTGCGACCCTTATCATCGCGCACCGTGCCGTGAATGTAAACATTGCTGAAGGGAATGTCGCCCATGAACTTGCAGCCTGCCATGATCATGCGTGCCACCCAGAAGAAAATAATTTCCGGTGCAGTCGCAAGGTCATGAGTCGGATAATAGAACTTAAGATCCTTGTTCTTATGTGGCCAGCCCAAGGTGCTGAAGGGCCAGAGCCACGAGGAGAACCAGGTGTCCAAAACATCTTCGTCCTGCTTGATAGTCGTTGCGTTGCACTTGGGACAGACGGTCGGCACAGACTTAGCAGCCCACTCGAGTTCGCAGGTTTCACACGTAAAGACTGGGATGCGGTGACCCCACCAAATCTGGCGTGAGATACACCAGTCGCGGATATTGTCCATCCACTCAAAGTAGGTCTTTTCCCAGCGTTGCGGAGTAAAAGTGATCCTGCCGGAACGCACAGCCTCGATCGCAGGCGCGGCAAGTGGCTTCATCTTCACGAACCACTGTTTCGAGAGGCGTGGCTCGACAACCGTGTCGCACCGGTAGCAGTGGCCGACGGCGTGCGGATGGGGATCCGTCTTCACCAGAAGTCCGAGGGCCTCAAGGTCGGCAATCACCTGCTTACGACAGGCGAAGCGATCCATCCCTGCATACTTGCCAGCCTCGGCATTCATGGTACCATCACCATTCATCACATCGAGCATGGGCAGGTTATGACGCTTGGCGACCTGGAAGTCATTGGGATCATGTGCAGGCGTGATCTTCACGACGCCTGTTCCAAAAGCGCGGTCGACATAGTCATCTGCAACCACAGGGATCTCGCGATTCATCAAGGGGAGGGTGACGGTCTTGCCGATGAGTGCCTGATAGCGTTCGTCGGCGGGGTTGACTGCCACGGCTGTATCACCCAACATCGTCTCGGGTCGAGTCGTGGCAACCACCACCTCGCCGCCGCCAGGGATCGGATAACGAATGTGCCAGAGGTTACCCTGCGTATCCACGTGTTCGCTCTCTTCATCTGAAAGGGCTGTGTGGCAGCGCGGACACCAATTCACAATATAATTGCCACGATAGATCAAACCTTCTTCATACAATCGACAGAAGACCTCTGAGACGGCCTCGCTTAATCCTGCATCCATCGTGAAACGCTCACGCGACCAGTCGCAGCTTGCGCCCAGTTTGCGCAATTGACGCACAATCGTGCTGCCATACTCCTGCTTCCAATCCCAGACGCGAACAATAAATTTTTCGCGACCCAAGTCACGCCGCGAGAGCCCCTCTTTGCGCAGTGCCTTTTCCACGACATTTTGCGTCGCAATACCTGCATGGTCAGTTCCAGGAATCCAGATCGTATTACGTCCCTGCATCCGGCGCCAACGCACCAGGACATCTTGAATCGTGTTGTTCAAAGCATGGCCCATGTGGAGGATGCCTGTCACATTCGGCGGTGGAATCACGACCGTGTAGGGAAGACCCCCTTGGGAGGGGTCAGCCTGGAAGTGTTTATTCTCTTCCCACCAGGGATACCATTTTGCTTCGACTGCTTGCGGATCGTAATTCTTTTCCATAATCCATTCACCGACTTGTTGTTGTCTAGCTCTGCTTTAAAGGTTCAATAAAGAAGAGGTAGTATTTAACCAAAAATTGACCCACTTTTGGAGTAAAAAAGTGTCCCCTTGAGACTCTTTATTGTTTTTGGTATACTCACGCACCATGAATGCACAATTTGCTCAAGACTATTTTGATAAAAACCGCCAGACTATTCTGGACGAGTTGTTTGAACTTTTGCGGCTTCCCACCATCGGGACAGATCCCAAACGGCTGGGCGACTGCGCGCGGTGCGCGACGTGGCTCAAGCAGTTTTTACGCCCCCTCGGCTTTGATGTCGAGCTCCTAACGCCCGATTCCGGGCGTCCGGTGCCCGTACTTTTTGCCGAACGCCTCGGCGAGAATACTGCCATGAACGTCCTCTTCTACGGGCACTACGATGTCCAACCGGAAGACCCCTTGCCGGAATGGAAGACTCCCCCTTTTGAGCCTACGCTGATCGATGGTCGCGTCTATGCGCGTGGCGCGCAGGACAACAAAGGGCAGGTCTTCGGCGTTCTCCAGGGTATCAAAGCGCTGATCGAGGCAGGCAAGCCCCTGCCCACGCTGAAAATCCTCCTCGAAGGGCAGGAAGAGAGCGGAAGCGAAGCACTTTCTCTCTTAGCACCCCAGATCGCCTCACGTCTTCAAGCCGATGTCTTGATGGTCTCTGATACCTCGAGCGGCCCCAATAAGCAGCCTTCGATTGTTGCCGGGCTTCGTGGCGTCCAGCACTTCACCATTACCCTGACAGGCCCTGAGCACGATCTGCACTCCGGCGTGCATGGCGGGGTCTCTCCCAATCCAGCACAGGGCATGGCCGCGTTACTCGCCTCTTTGCACAATCCCGATGGCTCCATTGCTGTCGAAGGATTCAGTGACCGTGTGCGTCCCCCCAGTCAGGAGGAGCATGACCACGCGATTAAGGCTGCCCTCTCTGATGAACAGTACGAGCAGGAGGTCGGGTGTCCTCCTGCAGGCGGCGCAGCGGGAGTCAACATGATGTTACGCGGCAGTTTTCAGCCGACCATCGAGATTAACGGCATTCACACAGGCTATGGTGGCCCAGGATCCAAGACCGTCATCCCCGCCTCAGCTTTGGCCAAGATCAGCATGCGCCTCGTCCCAGATCAAATTCCTGCCGAGACCTATCTCGCGGTGCAGAAACATCTGGAGTCCCATTGTCCGCGTGGCATGAAACTTGTGTTTTCTGAAGCATGCCGAGGGGCTCCAGGTTTTAGGCTCCCCCTCAATTCGCCGATCTTCCGCTTGGCCTCTCAGGTACTGGGCGAGATGGATTCTCGTGGTGCGCTTTTCCGTTGGGAGGGAGCCTCGATCCCGATCGTCGCCACCTTACAACGTGTCTCAGGAGCTGCACCTCTCTTAGTCGGTTTCGGCCGCGAAGAGGACAAGATTCACTGTCCAAACGAATCGTTCGGCATTGATCAACTGGTGCAGTGCATGACGTGGTCATCCCTCATGGTACAGGAATTAGCACAGTAATGGAGAGTCCAAGATGATCACAACCAAACTGAATCGTGAGTATGCGTTCCGTATACTGGGTGTGGGGGCCATGATGGTTGGCATCTGCCTCTGGTCCATCTATGACGGCGCCAAAGCCTATCCGAAGATCAACACAACCCTGGAGTCGCTTCGCCAAGAGTTGCTCGCGACGAATCTCACGGTCACGGCTTGGCTTGACCGCGACGAGGACGGCAAGACGCCCTTGGATCTCCTCTTTGCAAAGGAAGGCGCGAGCGCACCCTCCAAGCTCGTCAAAAAGATGGGCGAATTAAAGTTGTCCAAGGAGCTAGCCAACGACACGGCCGCGCGTGAGGCGCAAGCCAAACACTTGACAGACCTTTTTAAAAAGCCCGTCTACTCTGAGCAAGATCTCACAACGCAATTTGTACAAGCAGGGATCACCCTTGTTTTCGGACTTCTAGCCTTTGGTGTAATCGCCTTTCGGGCGACGCGGCAGTTTAGTGCGGATGAGCAGGGTTTGAGCGGAACAGGCATCGGTTCCCAACCTCTTGACTACACCGATATTGTCTCTGTTGACTGGTCCCAGTGGAAAGAGAAGGGCATTGTCCGTCTCGTATGCGCCAACAATAAGAAGCTCACGCTCGATGGCTGGCACTACGCCGGCATCACCCAGATCGTCGAGGAGATCGTGAAGCATCGGACTGACCTCGCGCCCGTGGCAGCGCAGTAGGCAGTAGCAGTCGGCAGTGGGCAGAGCCCTTTAAGAATGTACAAATTAATTTTGATAAAAGGATAGCAGGACAAAAGGACGCAAGAGGTGACTGCCTACTGCTACTGCCAACTGCCTACTATCCAATCCCGCTCTCGCGCACAACGTAGACCTTGTCGCCTGTGCGTACGCGCTGCTCACAGGGGAAGGTGATCCACGTGCCGCGTTCAGCGCGCGCAAGGACTTCTTCGTCGCGCCTTAGCTCCGTGATGCTCACCTCCACCACGCCTGTGGTCTCGCCATGGATTGCGAGGGTGTCTCCGAGCGTGATCGCTTGATCCTGGATCACGACCTGCACCATCTGAGCTCTTGCATAGTAATTCTGAACTAACCCGACGTAGAGTTTCTTTTGGGTGGCTTGATTAAGGTCTGTGTTGGTGAACTGGCCCGCGCCGGGACGACCATAAAAGAGGCCGACGCCGAACTCGCGATGATAGACCTTGGCGCACTCCGCCATCAGGGTCTCCGCCAGGGGCGCATCAAAACAGCCCGCCTGCACCGCCTCTATGGCTCGACGATAGGCGGTCACCACGGTCTTTACATATTCAGGGTTACGAGCACGTCCCTCGATTTTGAAGGAGGTGATACCTGCCGCTATCAACTTGTCCATGAAGGGGAGCGAACAGAGGTCTCGTGCCGAGAGGACGGTATGAGGTTGCACAATGAATTCCGCATCCGCGTTCTCTCCCTCGCGAAGCTCCTTAATCAAAAACTCGCGCCGACACGGTTGATGACACTCACCTCGACTGCTGGAACAGCCATACGCCTCATGGGAGAGCAGGCAGCGTCCGGCGATGGCCACGCAGATCGCGCCATGCACAAAGGTTTCAACTTCTATGCCGCTCTGGGCAATGGCTGCGACCTCGTCCAGCGAACACTCGCGTGCCAAGACGATACGACTGGCCCCCTGTTCGACGAGAAAGCGCGCAGCAACCGAGTTGGAGCAGGACATTTGCGTGGAGATATGAAAGGAAACTCCGAGACGCTTGCACACGGTAATGGCGGCCCAGTCTGCAACAATGGCCGCATCAATCAAAGGCTGGGCAAAGCGCAGAAGCGACTCCAGTTCGGGAAGCTCGTCTTCGTAGAGGATGCTGTTCAGCGTCAAATAGAGCTTCACCTTTCGGGCGCGACAGCGAGCCGAAGCCTCTGGTAAAGTCTCTCGCGTAAAATTACGCGTGGCCAGTTGGCGCATGTTCAGCGACTCGAGGCCAAGATAGACAGCGTCGGCACCTGCATCGAGGGCCGCCTGAAGGCAGGTCATGTCGCCTGCGGGTGCGAGCAGTTCCAAGCTCATTCGGTCAGGAGCGCTCCTGTATAAAGTTGTTTTTGCCAGACGACCCAGAAGGAGAAGGACCCTGTCCACGATTCATAGACGCGCAGGTTTGTAACCTTTTTAGCTCCTGTCTTCTGGGCGGTCTTCGCGAGCATCATCATATTGTTCTGAGGAGTCACTGAGTCGCTGAAGAGCGTACACAGCGGCGCATTCGGATAACGAGGTTCGCCAGCGATCAGCGGGATAAAACCAAAGAGGTAGTAGCCATAATTCTCAATGGCCACCGAGGCAACGGGTTTGGCCCCATCATCCACGCGGAGTCCTTCAAAGTTACGGGCCATCTTTACCGTTGCACAACCCGAAAGGCAGAAAAGAAGCGGCAAGGCTAGAGCACTATTCAAAAGTTTTTTCATGGGAGGGGCTCCTTATTTCTTGGCCTTTACGAGAACAGCGGAGAGGTCTATTTGTTTGTACCAGATAATTCCCAATGAGTTCCCGATATAGGGAATTACGCTGAAGAAACACGTTTCATACGAGTGCGTCTGCAGATTGGTCACTAAAGGCTTTTGCTCCTTGATCTCTCGTATCATGACTCCCTGTGTCCGTTCGAGTGTTACATGATTCTGAAACCAGACCGTGTTACCGATACGTCCCTCCATGGTGTTGCCGCAGAAGATCGGAAAAAAATTGAAGAGGTAGTAACCATAGTTGGAGACCGTGATGACCTCTTGGGGCTTTCCCTCTGCTTCAAGAACCTCTAGGTTGTACAGAGCCGCATTGCTAGTCTTCTGCACGTTGACACAGCCTGTCCCGAGTAACAAGAGAAAAAGAAGGATCCCTCCGGCACGACTATAATTCATAAACCCTCCTGCTTGTCTGATAGCTTGTTATTATGAAAAAAATAATGTGCGTAGTATACGCCCTTCTTCTTGGCGATTGCAAACGAAAACTTATATTTAGAACGCTCAACGCTGAACTTTTAACGCTCAACGCTGAAGTATCAAATGCATCCACTTAAACGTTTAGCGTTAAGCGTTGGACGTTAAGCGTTTAGAATCTTTTTTCGGGACGGTGGCAGTAGGGTTGCTTGCCGGTAACAAAATAGTAGTCCTGATGGCGGCTCTCAGCCTTCCAGAAGGTTTTGGCTGGCTCGACACGGGTCGCCACCTGGAGCCCCTTTTCCTTGAGCAAACCGATCAGCTTCTCGGCCACTGCCTTCTCTTCTTTGTCCTTGTAGAAGAGGACTGAAAGATACTGTTCCCCGAGATCAGGCCCTTGCCCATTCGCCTGGGTCGGATCATGGATCTCAAAGAAGAGCCGGGATAGAGTCTCATAATTAGTCTGCTGGGGATCATAGAGAACCTCGACCGCCTCGACATGGCCCGTCTTCTTGCGACAAACCTCTTCATAGGTTGGATTTTCAACCGTACCGCCTGTATAGCCACTGACGGCCTGAATGACGCCCTTTGCTTTTTGCAGATAGTACTCAACACCCCAAAAACAGCCCCCAGCGAAAACAGCACGTTTAAAAGGAATATCCAGATTTTTTTCTGCAACAAAATCCATGGATATTGAGTTGACGCAATGACGAACATTCTTCTTTGTCAGCGCTTCGCCCAAGAAGATGTGTCCCAAATGGCCACCACAGGATGCGCAGAGAATCTCTGTGCGCCGGCCATCCGCATCCACTTCGCGACGGACCGCGCCTGGGATCTCGTCATCAAAAGCTGGCCAGCCGCAATGAGCGACAAACTTATCCTCAGCGCGATAGAGTGCCGCGCCACACTGTCTGCACGTATAGACGCCGGGCTCCTTAGCCTTCTCATACTTGCCGGTGAACGGGGCTTCCGTTCCTTTTTTAAGAATGACGCGCGCCTCTTCCGAGGTCAACTCGCGATATTTTTTTTCCATACGTTTCTCCTCTGCACCTTGTGCTGAAATAAGACCCAACAAGACGATCAGCATCGCCTTCGTCGCTTGTGATTTTAAAAGGTGGTTCATAGACTCCTTGCTGATAACTTGGCTAAATTATCTCGCACAAAGCCACGAAGCCACAAAGAAATTCAAGACTGAAGCTTCATTTCTTAACTTTGTGGCCTTGTGACTTTGTGCAATACAGTTATTCCTTCGTTTGTCCCCTGGGCATTAACTGCCAACTGCTACTGCCTACTGCTACTTCTCCGCCCCCGGGCGGCAGGCTTCACGCGTACGTATGCATGCCTGAGAAGAGCCGTGAGACATTAATCCAGGTCAGTGTCAAGACGACAAAGAGAAAGCCGATCCAGAGCAGAATCGCGAGTAGGAGTGGATTGCGAAGGCCGTTGCGGAGCCTGAGATGGAAGTAAGCCGCATACATGAACCACGTCGCCAGCGACCACATCTCTTTGGGATCCCACTGCCAGTAGTGTCCCCAGCAGATCTTGCCCCAGATGGAGCCGAGAAAGAGTCCGACCGTCATCAGCACAAAGCCCATGGCCGCGGTCTGACGCGAGACCGCATCCGCCCGCGAAAGCTCACGGAAGCGCGGATGATCCTCCGTCAATGGACCAGCACACCTGAAGAGCGGGATGGCCATGAAGGCGGAACGCGCGAGGATAATATAGGCCGCCACATAGCTCCCCACATGCGGGATGAAGAGCGGACTCTGAAGTGCTGGCGGAAGCATGCGCGGTTCCTCGTCAAAGACAAAGCCCGCAGGAACGAGAATGAGGAGCCCCAAGAGCGCATCCTGAAAATCCGTATCCGAGCCGGTCTGATAGCGGCTCAACTGGGCCAAAGGCCAGAGAAAGGCTGCCATGCAGAGGAAAAACTCAAAAAGGTTCTGCATCGGAGGATGGCCCGTATGAATCCCGCGAAAGACGACCGCTGCAGTTGCAAAAACAAAACCCGAAAACCAAAAACCGCGGCCTAACGCCTTGCGCTCTGTCCTGAGGAGGATAACGGCCAACAAGAAGGCGGCCATGGTCGCATAGATTAACAAACCTTGGGGTGTCCATTTTACAGACATGCCACACCTCCTCGCTTAAGACGGAAACAGCGCGCAGCAAACCAGAACGCACCCACAAAGAGCAGGCCAAAGCCAGAATAAACACTCAGAAGTCCTGGGTCGCGCTTAAATTGCAGCACCGTATAATTCACAGGATTGCCCCAACGATCTTGTGTTTGTCCCCAGCTCATCTGGTAAATATAAAAGCCTTGGACAATGGCAGGATGGTTTACACGTATATTCTCGACACGTGCGGGTTTATTACGCTCTTGGATAGTCACGCGACTACTATACTCGCGTACAGGAGCTTCGTGTTGAGGATCCCGCGCGGGATAACGTTCCACTGTGAATTTTTCAAGTTTGACCGTAAAGGGAACACGGCCGACAAGCTTTTCGAGTCGAGCCCCTTGGAAGAGCTGATCCGACATTTCTCCATCTATCATCGCCATGAGACCATTCGCAGGGTTCTCTGGCGAGGCGACACGGAGGGCGACCTGCCCCACGAGCCAACCCCCCATAATTAAGACGCACCCACCATGGAAGAGCGCAGAATCAAAACGTCTTCGGAAGAGCGCCCGTACGCTAGTGATCGCAATGCCCAAGGTCAAAACTGCAATACCGATCAGATTGGGGAGTCTGGACATCCACTCCCCTGCCCGAGTCGCACCCAGACACGCCAACGCGATCGAGCCGAATGAAAGGAGGATGCAGAGCCACGCTGCAACGCTTAGGCTCAGAAATCTGTTCAAGAGTCTCTTCATCACGCTCACACGTTCTTTTTCACAGCATCCAATTCAAGTTCCACCAAAAGATCATCCCGGCACACATCTGCCTCGATGGTCACCATCGGCAGGGCTGTCAGGTTGTTCCTCTGAAGCCATGCCTGCCAGATGGGCATATATTCCGGTTTCTTGAGATACATAATGGCGCGGGTTGTATCTGCCCAGCTCATGCCACGCGACTCTAAAATAGCCTTCACCACATCCATGGTCAACTGGATCTGGTTCTCAACATCATCGACAAAGGCTGTTGCGCCTTGCGGCTCAATGCTGGCCGTGCCAGAGATCAAGAGTGTCCGATAGTCGGGCGTAGCAATCTCAATCGCGCGGCTGAACGAGCTACGATAACTTAAGGCCGAGCACTGCAAGGGCGATTCGACAACCTGAAGTGTAGTCTGATTGTTCTTGGGTTTAACCGCGAGCGCACAAGCGGAAATAGCCGACCCATAGAGGTTCGCACTCCCGATTCCCGTACTCGCAGGCACACGGCCATCATAGATATGACGCGAGGTGAAGAAAGCATCGCGTGCACGGTTGAACGGGTCATACCACTCCAGAATATTGTCCATATAGAGCCACGTTCTGGCGACATCCGAGAAGGTCATGCCAGCCTCTGCAAGCGTCTCCTCGATGCTCTCAAAGAGCGACGTGGTCTGATCAACACGCGAGGCCGTTAGGTCCTTGGGAAGCACACCCGTGAGCAGGCAATAGTCTGCATGGGCATCCGAATAACAGACGCCGAGCGTCAATCCGTTACGCCGAAGTAGCCGCGTGGGGGCTCCAGACAAAGACCACCGAAGCCAGATCGGAGGAAAAGCCTCTGAATGGTTACAGAGCCATAATTGAGGAACCTCGGTTCCCTTTATTTCTAAACCTGCCTGCTTCACCGTAGTAGGGGTTCCCCACCCCACAAACGACAAAGCCGTCCCTTCACAAGGAGGGATTCCCTTTGCGAGGTCCATCTCTCCCCACTCTTGCGTCCGTGCGACGCCCCCATTAACTAAAGATACCTTCATCATCCCCCCCTTTTTTAGCCTCATTTTTTAATAGGATAAAATATATTCCGCCAATTCATTCAGTTCTGTTTTTGTTAATTTTTTTTTTGCCCCGTGAACATCTCCAGGATTACAGGTGGTGAGAACCTCTTCCATGGTCAAGGCGCGGCCATCATATAAATAGGGCGCTGTCCGCCAGACCTCCACCAGCGTTGTCGTATCAAAGGCACGTCCCTCCTCATTCCCAATACCGAGGAGCGGATGCGTCTTTAAATCCGTAAAGAGTGGAGTCCCGTCGGGCGCCTCCTTGTTGGTGGGGTGGCAGTCTATGCAACCCGCCTGCTGAAAGAGCTTTTTACCACGCTTCGCTGCCTTGGAAAGTTCACCGTTCTGGAGATACGGGCTGGGAACAGGCTTGAGCGACATCACATACGCATCAATGCAGAGCGCATCCTCTTCGGGACGAACAACAAATTGGATATGAGTCAAGCCCTTGCGATTACACAGCGCCATATCTTTGCGAATCCCCGTCACCATGGTCGGTGGTGTGAGATGGGAGTAAAGCATGTTCTTTGTCTGCTTCGGGTTGCCGATCCCATCATTAATCAGATCCCAATTCAAGCCATCGACTCGCGCATCTGGATGGCAGCTCGCACAGCTCTGCCACTGTTGAAAGCACATCGCCCCGTCATTGAAAAGCATCTCTCCACGACGAACGCGATCCTGGGCGAGATCGAACTTCTTAGAAAGCTGGATTGTCTGGAGTTTCGATGTGCCCTCCTCAAGGTTCACTTTCACGAGACTCTCTGAAAAATAACAGGCCACAAAGACGTAGGGTGCGCAGGCAACGACACCACGCGGACCATCGCCTTCAACCTTGAGTCGCCGCCGGATCGGCACAAGAAAGGAGAGATCATTTGGAACATCTGAAGCAGAACGGGTTACTTCCGTCACTTTTTCGTTTTTCGCAGCCTGCTCAAGTCGACGATGAAGCGCCTCGCGATCAATCACGCTGATCTCGCGAGTCCCCGCATGGGCCACCACCAAGGTTTTTCCATCTGCTGAGACCGTCACGCCCCACGGATTTGCCGCACCCAAATCAACATCATCCAGAAGAACCGTATTGATATAGTCACCGCTCTCTCCGTCAAAGACACTCAACCCTGCCGTATTCATCCAGCCGCGCTCCAACTGTGTGGTGGGAAGCTGGTAACGACCAAAGGTATGCGTCACATAAACCATTTTTCCATCAGGGGAGGCTGCGATGCCACGAACGCCCGTGCTACCATTGGGGAGCATCACACTCTTGAGCAGGGTCCGTTTCGTAGTGTCAATGATGGAGACCGAGGCCGCCACGACATCATCTGTTGACTTCACGTTGGGCAGATGATTCGCCACAAAGAGCAACTTACCACCAGAAGCCAAAACCGCAGCATGGGGTTCACGCACCACGGGGATGGTCTGCACGAGCTTCAAGGTTGCTGTCTCTACAACCATCACATTATGGTTAAAACGGTTGAGCAGATAAACGGTCTGACCATCAGGGCTAACAACCGGAGAGAGAGGGGTATGGCCAACCTCGATTTTATCCGTGGTCTTTCCCGTAGGGGTCACCTTATAGAGCACGCCTTCCTCTGCGCCAGCGGTGACATAGAGCATTCCATCTGGCGCAACAGCAAGTCCTGATGGATTCTTTTTTAGCGACCACGTCTCCAAGACTTGAGCTGTCTCAGGCACAATCTTTAACAATTTTTTGTCTGTGGCCGCAGTGACATAAATTGCCTTCCTGTCCGGCGAGACCGCCAAATATTCCGGCGAGAGATAACTCGTCGCCATGACCTGGCAAGTGAATAAAAGTGCACTTAACAGTATGGGATTGCGATATTCCATTTTTTAGCCGTTCCTTTCCCCTCTTCTCGTAATCTTTAGTCCTATGTCCCTGTAACTCAAATACGTCACACGAGCCATTCCCCTTTTAACTAGCTCATGCCGACGTTTTACAACGTTGTCGTGATATGACAAAATTAAGGCGTTTGACGCAACTTGTAGATGCGCTCCATACGTACGCCAATATCTTCAAAGCCGATATCCGCACCGTAAACATCCTTGTAAAAGCTGAAGGCCTTCTCGTAATCCCCGGACTCCTCAGCCAAGACACCGAGCTCGAACATGACTTTTTTCTTGAGGTCGTCCATAATGGGCAACTGGTCGTTCGCTGTCTCCAACTGCATGACCGCCATATCCCGCTGTCCCTTTTTCGCAAAACACTTAGCCAAATAGTAGAGTGCTTCCACGCGCTCCTTGGGACTGCGCTGCGCCAACTGCAACTGGCCGATTGCCTCATCAAAATACTCATACTTGAAGTAGAGCAAGCCCAGCTCGAAACGAAGCTTGAGATCATTCGGATACCGCTGGACACGTGCGGAAAGGTCATCAAAGACGAATTGATTCATCTCGTCTTCCATTTCCGAGGCGGCAACGACATTACCTGAGGCCTTCAGGGCATCAATCTTGGCCTCGAACAGAGAGATCTTCGCCTGCGTAATGGCACGATCCAGTTCAGGATCAGTTGCATTGATCTTACGCGCATCCACGAGTGTGGCGACCGCCTCCTCAAAGCGCTTGTTCTGCAAATAGACACGCGCGAGCGCGCGATAGAAGTTGAGATTGTTCGGCTCTGCGACGATGCGCTGCTTCGCCTCTTCGATGAGATAGTCAGCGTCGGAACCCGACTGAACCGACTTCGCTTGCATATCCAACTTGGTGGCTTGATCCTTATTTGCAATAAGATCGCGATAACCGTCCTTCTTGCCTGAGGCATCCTCCCAGCCAGCAGCCATGGTCACGCGAGCTTCCACGTCCTTCAGTTGCTTGAAAATGAGCTGATCGTTCGGCAGAAAGGCATTTAACTTTGCGTATGCGTCGCGCGCCTTGGTATAGTCACCGAGCTTCAAGTAAAACTCCGCGACGCGGCGCAAGAGCTTTAAGTCGTCTGGATTATTCTCATACGCCGCCTCCACTGTGAAGAGCGCGGCATCCGCATGTCCAGAGGCCTCAGCGATCTCGACTGCCAGCTCAACATTTAAGGGGTGTAATGGGTTAGACACCAATAATTTCTCGCATTCAATCAGAGCCGCCTCAAGATGGCCACTCTTTTGGAGTGTCGAGATCTTCATCCGGATGAGCATGGCTTTGAATTCTTGAAGCTGAGCAGCAAAACCCGACTTCCTCTCGCGCTTGAACTTGGTGATCTGAGCAGCTCTCAGGAATTTACGCGCCAAAGAGAACCCTGGAGAAAGCGTCACGCATTGCATCAGCAGGTCAATCGCGATATCGAGATTGCCTCTCTCAAATGCCGCGACACCCTTCTTATAAAAATTCTGCGCCTGCTGAGCTGTTAAATCACTTTTTACTTCTGCCATACAAACCTCATGCCCTCAGGTTAAAACGGATACCAAAATGAGTGTGACATTATAGACTGTATAGGGAGGCACGTCAAGCCCTGCCATGCGCTATCGGCGATTAACGGTAGAGCGGTGATTTCTGCTGGCTGGTCAAAATATTGTAATGGCGCATCGCCATGGTCCACCAGGTCGGGAGCAGTCGATTGGGCATCTTCCACAGCAGGTCATGGGCAAAGGCCATCGAGTCAGCATTGCGGAGCAGGGCGAGGAGCTCGCGTCGGTTTAACGCTTCTGGTCCGCCCGTCAGGAGGCGATCGCAGAGGCCCTTGTAGTAGCTGGTCATACCATGGGTGAGCTTCTGCTTAACGCGCATGAGCGAGACATGGGCTGCGTTGATATAGGGATCGAGCAAAACCTGAGCAATGCCTAAGTGGCGCTGGAGCCACTCGGGCGGAGGCAGTTCATTACGAATCGCCTCGAGCCGTTTCTCCATCTGGGCGACCAAGGGGGACTTGTTCGTCTCCGGTGGCGTGCAGAAGAGACCGATGTGCGAGAAGAGATGTCCCATTCCTTCGTGTGAGAGAAGTGCGGAGATCGGAATGGAGAGTACCAAACCCACGGTGATCGGGAGCATCCAGAGGAAGAAAACGGGATTGATCTGATAAGCAATCATGGCCACTGCGGCACCGGTCAAGGTATGCCAAGTATGGGCCCGCAAGATCGAAGGCCAGTCAACACCGCCAGCGTCACGGCACTGGGTGCCCCAGGAGATCTCACGCCCGATCACAACAAAGAAGACGGAGAGAGAGGTGAAGAGCATAAGGATCGGAGACATCAGCGCTGAGAAGAGATGTTCGACGACCACACTCAGGGTCACGCGGAAGCCTCCTCCGAAAGAGAGTCGCTTGGCACGATTCCCCATAATCAGGAGCCAAGCCATTACCTTAGGAAAACTCAAGAGCACCAACGTAACGATGAAGAGCATCCATGCAAGCTTACCCCCACCAACATCGAGATAGGAGGAAAGTCCGATATCGGCGTCAAAGGGCTGAATCGTACGGGCCTCGTCGCGGTGGTATTGCAGAATGCCGAGTCCCAGAAAGATCAACCAGAGAGGAGAGCAGAAGTAGGAGAGGATTCCAATCGTCAAATGTAGCCGGTTAATGGGCTTGAATCCTTGGGCCAAGAGTAGCCAACTGTGCTGAAAGTTGCCACGGCACCAGCGACGATCCCGCTTGGCACAGTCAATCATGGTCGGGGGCAAGTTCTCATAGGAACCTCCCAAGGTGTAGGTGAGCCAGACCTGATAGTTGGCTCGACGCATCAACGCCGCCTCGACATAGTCATGACTCATGAAGCGCGCGCGGCCCGAACCCGGCAGAGAGGGCAAGGCGCAGTGCTCAATGAAGGGTGCTGTACGGATAATAGCGTTGTGTCCCCAGAAGTTTCCATTGTCCGCCTGCCAGTAATTCAAGCCTGCCTGGAAGATTGGCCCATAACAATGGCCAGCAAATTGAAGCATCCGTGCAAAAACTGTCTCTCCTTGAATGGGCTGGGGCACAGTCTGCAAAATACCGGTCTGAGGATTCGCCTCCATCACTTGCACCATCTTGATCAGGGTCTTGGCCTCCATGATGCTGTCCGCATCCAACACGACCATGTAGCGGTAACATTTGCCCCAGCGCCGGCAGAAGTCGCTGATATTACCACTCTTGCGATTGATTGGAATATGGCGCTTGCGGTAAAAGATGCGTCCAAAGGCATTGAGCTGCTTGCAGAGGTCAATCCACTCGACTTCCTCTTCAATCCACTTGTTGGGGTCTGTTGAGTCGCTGAGGATAAAAAAGTCGAAACGACGATGAACTTCAGCCTCTTTGAGGGCAAGAAACATGGCACGTACGCCTTCGTAGACACGGGGCACATCTTCGTTGTAAATCGGAATCAGCAACGCTGTGGCGGGCAACTGGCTGAGATCTTGTTCCTCCGAGGGTAGCGTCACCATGATCTCGCCTTTGTCTTTCCCTCTTTTCAATAACACAAAGAAGCCAATGGTCGCCTGAACAAAGCCGAAGGCCACCATGCCGAATAGCGGGACAAAGAGAGCGAGCATGGCGGTTTCAACCCCTGTCAGTCCACCGCGCCAGAGAATATCAGCCATCAACCAGATGGCCATCGAGGTGAGCGCCAGCACGCAGGAGAAGAAGAAGACGCGCCGTTGCGCCGAGTGACGTACGGGATTAATGACTTTGATGGGAATTGGGGGTACTGAAGAGGCTTCGTTCATAGTTTTCCGGGAAAAGTTAGTGGGTGTACCAGAAGAGGAAGCCCAAGAGTCCTAGAAAGATACACCAGGCAAAGACGGTTCGAAGGACAGGCACATCCTCAAAGCTCTCCATGGCGCTCTCCATCAGTTCCGGCATAAGGCCCAAGTCAATTTCACGCGGGACCATGCTGGAGAAGGCGAAGTCTGGCCCTGTTCGGACAATACGCGCACGGATCACTTCGGCAAGCTCATTCGGAAGGTTGGCAGAGTCGAGAAAGGCATACGGCCAGCGCGTGGGACCATCACCCAAATAGAGAGCGAGCATGCTGTTTCCGAGAGAGATGCTCTTTCCCTGTGTCACCTGCTGAGGGAGGTAATGGCCGATCCACTCTTCAATGCGGTTACGAACCTCGTTGATAGCCGTACCGGGAATGTTTTGATCCCCTTCGCTCGGATCAGCTTGAAGACGGTCATGAACACGCTGCAAGACCAAGGCAGTCAAGCGCGCGCGTTGCAAATGGCTTCCCACGCGACAGGCACGAAGATAGTTTTCAACCTTTTCGTACGCTTCGTTCCAGTCATCTGCACGAGCAGGATCCCAGGGGGGGAGGCTTATGGATTCCAGAGATAAATCCATGTTTCCGTCACCGGCTTCCCATTACGATTGATAAAGGCTCTGCTCTCGACAGGGGCGGCCCCCTTCTGTGCAGCAACCTTAAAAAAGACACGCCAGGTCCGGTCATACGCGTTATACTGCTGTACAGGCTTGCCGAGCAGGGTTGCGTTCTGGACACTGACAATCGGCGCCAACTGATTAGTGGAGGAGGCATCCTCCATAACCTCGGGCCACCGGAAGTCTAACACGAATTTACGGATGACGGTCTTGCCATCCGCCACACGATCCTTGTCCTCGGGATCAGGCACATCGGCCACACGCGTCGTGACCGTGCGTCCGGCATCCGGCAATTTAGGATTGTCGTTGAACCACTGAATATCATAGGCGAACTCTGCATTCTGGCCCGCGGAGAGCGACTTCTTCGACTCCCAGAAGGCGACGATGTTGTCGTTGAACTCGTCAACCGTCGGCAACTCGAGCAGGCGGACAGAACCCTCGCCCCAATCACCGATCGGAGTGACCCAGGCAGAGGGACGATCCTGGTAGTGCGCCTCTAGGTCGGAGTAGGAGGAGAACGAACGGTCACGCTGGAAGAGGCCAAATCCCTTGGGATTGTTGTCGACAAAGGAGCAGAAACGGAACTTGCCTTCATGAGCGAGGGGCCTCCAGAGCCATTCGCCGGCTCCGTTGTTCATGAGCAGACCGTCTGAATCATGAACTTCCGGACGGAAGTCTACGAAACGCAATCCCGTCTGACGTCCATACCAGTACATGCTGGTCAGGGGAGCAATACCCAGGTGAGCAATCTTCTTGCGCGCATAGATCGCAACGCGCACCTTGACTGTCGTGATGATCCCGGGAGTGACGACAAACTCCGCAGCACCCGCGAGGCTGGGACTATCCATCAGCCCCAAGATGGTGAGCCGATTCTCCTTGTCTGCTGGCCGGTTAAGCCAGAAGGCCCGAAAACGAGGAAACTCTTCGGTCCCAGGGCCCCCACAATTGACCGCAATGGTTCGGGCCGAGAGGCCGTAAACCAGATCCTTGGCCAGCGCACGGAAGTAGGTTGCGCCCTGAAAGACAATCAGCTCATCCAGATAATCTGCACGATTGATGGGATAGTGAACGCGGAGTCCGGAGAACTTCATCTTGCCCTCTGGCAGGACGATATTACTGTTCGTGCCGAAATCAAAGAAATCCTGACTATACCGGATGGTCTCAACGCGTCCACCCTCAATGAGATGGATGTCCACCTGATCGCTCTGGATCCAACCCGGATGAAAAAGGTGCACCTGGAACGGAATATGCTCATAACGCCAGAGCGCCTTTTTCGGATTAAAGCGAATGTCGCGATACTGGTCGTAGGTCAGCTTACGGATCTCCTTGGGAGGCTCCTGACGCCAATCTGAAAAAGAAGCATTTGCCAACTGCTCAGCATGCGTCTTGAGCTGGTCGTAGGTGAAGATGTCATCTTCACGCGCCTCCGCCGTACAGGCCACGAGGGCAAAGGTGACGAGAGCAAAAGCGAGAAATGGTCTGAATTTCATCATATTTTTGTTCCACACACTAACAAAACGACAAGGGTTAAGCTTTTTCAGGGTTTATTATGCAAGATTACGCATAATAAATCAAGAGCGCTGTGGTCTTTGACAGGTCAAAAGACTGACTACCCCTCGAAATTGTTTGGAGTTCCGCCTTTAGACAAGCTATTATCAAGTAAAGCGTAAAATGATAAGATCATGAGCATTTATTTTCTCCCAAGGACGGGGGGTTGAACGGCATACCGGACTTGTACATGCCGCACAGAA
>Ga0247841_10004650_pt1 | contig 23264 bp, 20 predicted proteins | sample LaCruzMarch2015__2_FD_192410 | JGI IMG/M metagenome (GOLD analysis project Ga0247841, IMG submission 192410) | Freshwater microbial communities from meromictic Lake La Cruz, Castile-La Mancha, Spain - LaCruzMarch2015_18m | ecosystem: Environmental > Aquatic > Freshwater > Lake | place: Spain... | reverse complement strand
GGCAGGGGGCAAGAACCTACTCTAAAGCACTGGTAGTCAAGATAAAGAAGATTGGTCTTGACAAGAAGAATATCCCCTAAAAACATTAAAGTGTCAACTCAAATCAGGAAACATCAGACTATCTGAACGGGCGGAATATTTATCGAGTTTATTCAAGTATACACAGATTTCTGGGAAGTATGTAGTACCGCATTTATGCGGTTTTGTTTTGAGGATTATCGAGTATCATTTGTGAGCAAGGTGTAGTTCTGCATTTATGCAGGTCCGTCTTGGATAAACTCGCTTTCTGACTTGAAAAACCTACCTGAAGGCTGAACTACACGCGCCGTGCAAAGCTTTTACGAAAACGGATTTCATACTGCAGAGCGGGATGCTCTACAATATAGCTTTGAAACTAAAATCGGGCATTAATCAGGGGGTGGGCGGTAGTTTTTTGCCGAGGCTTGCCATATAGATGACGAAAGCGTCTTTGCCATCCAGACTGAGAATTTCGTCCATACCTTCATCGTAATAAGCACCAATCATGCAAGCGCCTGCTCCGATTGCTTCGGCAGCCAGATGCAGGTTTTGCCCCACGTGCCCGGCATCGATATAAAGATAGCGGTATCCTCTCTGACTATAGCGGAATGCAGTGCGATTGGGAATCGCTACCCAGATGAAGGTTACAGCACTGTTTTTGACCATTTCCTGGTCAAAGGAGGCGGCACAGACGATATCTGACCACTCCGAGCCTGCTTTAAACAGTGCCAGACCGTGCTTGATGGGGTGATAGTAATAAATTCCGGGTTTGATGCCTTCGACTTTGTTTATCAGCAGATAAGTCTCAAATGGGTGACGCGCTCCGGCAGAAGGCACATTGCGAAAGGCAACTTCCACTTTTTCATTGGAGCGGAAGTCACGCACCCACTGGGTAGCCCATAGTAAAAAAGAAAGCTCGTCCTGTGTCATTGCCTCTTCGGAATAGGTTCGGAGGCTGCGTCTTTGTTCTATAGCCTGCCACAGACTCATATCCGGTTTGGGGATGACTCCCACGGCAGGCAGGGAAATGATATCGCCAAAGTAAGGATTAACCGCATCAGGGCGGTAAACGCCTTTTTGGGCATCAGCGGTGGGTTCATAGATATAGCGTGTGAAGCGGACAAAATCAGCACCAATATCGGTAAGATTGGCACGCTCAGCTTTGAGGAGATTAACCTCGTCAGCCAGCTCTGCTTCAAAGCCGGCATATTCCTCTTCAGTCAGGTGAGTTTCCTTCAGAATTACGTCTTTGGCTTCGTCCCTGACCTTGAAATATAGGTAGTAAAACTTTCTGGTATCCATACTTTCTCCGACTAATAAATGTATTTATAAGCATCAAGGTTATTTGTCAAATATCTGTTGCTCTTGTTTATTGTTAAAAGAACTGGATTCCTGCCTGCGCAGGAATGACGGATGAGCAATCCGTTCTCCAAATGGGATTTGGAGTTCATGCTTCCGACATCATTTTTCACAAGCAGAATTGCTAAGGGAAGCTTGGACTTCATATCCCGTAAAGATGTTTAATTTCAATGTGATAGGTCGCATCATGAAGTCCAGGTTGCCCTTGGGTATTGATAGAATGAATAATGCACACCGGCAACGTGGACTCCAAGATGCTTAGTCCCATTGAGCTATTTCAGTAATAGCATCTTGCGGGAAAGGCTGGTTCCCGATGTCTGCAACCGGTATAAATAAATGCCGCTGCTGACCTGAATGCCGTTATCGTCTTTACCGTTCCAGGCTAAATTGTGGCTGCCTTTGGCTGAGTTGCCCTGATACAGGGTTTTAACCTTCTGCCCTTTACTGTTGTAGATAATCAGGCTGACCTGTTGCTCAGCTTTGGGCAGGCTGAAACTAATCTTGGTCTCAGGGTTGAAGGGATTGGGATAATTGGCAGCAAGGGCTATTTCTGTGATTGCCACTTCGTCTGAGTTTCCCACAAAACCTGTGGCAGCATAGCTTCCTTCCCGGCTCAGGCTTCCTCTGTACACAGTCCAGGCATCCAGATTACCCAGAGGGCGGCGCAATTTGATGACCAAAACACCATTGGAATAGCCCGAAACCAGCTCATAATTGCCGTCTTCGTCAAAGTCGGTCAGAGTGGCGGGTGTGCTGCCGTTATATGACATTGGGAAAGGAAAGCCGGTGGCGATTGAGCCGTTATGATTAACTATATAAACAGAATTAAAGTTGCTTTGCAGGATGATTTCGTACTGATGGTCGCTATCCACGTCAGCAGCTAAGGGCGGACAATTGAAGAACCCGCCGATGCTAAGCGGAAATCCCGGTAAATTCGTACCATCCTGACGGCAGGCATAGAGGTCTCCGCCGATGGTCACAAAAGCTATATCCAGCTCTCCATCAAGGTTAAGGTCAACCGGAATGGCGCCGCTTGCCATATCATCTTCGATGGTTTTAGTGGCAAAAATGGTTCCGTCCGGTGCTATGACATACATTTTGGTGTCTGTGCCAACCACAATTCTGTTATTGTTCAAGATAATGGGTGAGCCTGTGATTGAGCCTGATAACTGCACAGGAAAGCCGTTTTTGATGACACCGTTGTGCTCAATAACCCAGAGCTTGCCGTCTGTCGTGCCGGCAATAATTTCTTTATAGCTGTCGCCATCCAGGTCAGCCACTGCCAGTTCACAATTGAAAGGAGCGGAAAGCTCGACCGGGAAGCCCGGTTTCAGGATTGTCCCGCCGGTCAGAGCATAGACTTTTTTGTTGTGTGCAGAAGCAATAATATCCAGATATCCGTCATGATCTATATCAGTAGCAATAGGAGTCCACAGGCAGGTACTATTAGTTGGATAGTCGCCCCAGATACCCAAAGTGTCTGTCATTGACCAGATTTGCCCGGAGCGGCTGGTAAAGACATACTGGTTGTGATATTGCACATCGGGGGTCATTCTGGTGACAGCAAAGCTTTTATTGATGCTTTCGCCTTCAATCGGCATAGTAAAACTGTCGATTAACTGCCCTTCTGCATTAACAAAATAGCCGTTGCCGGTCACGTCAACATACAAAACTTCCCGGCTGCCGTCAAAGTTGTAATCCAGCACTGCGGGAGCGGATTTGCCGGAAAAGAAACAATCCCAAGGGAAATGGCTGTCAAGCAGGGTGATGCTCATCGAAGCAGCATAACTGCGGTCGCAGACAATCGCACCGGAACTTGGGTCAGACGCCCTCAGCCTGATGGAGAAATCATAGGTGCCAAAAGCCATTTCAACCGGTAACTGGAAACTGATATACATAGTTGTATCAGCGTAAGCTCCGCCCTGGATTTGAGGAATACTCAGGTGACAGATTTGGGCAAGCACTCCCTCAGGAAGTCCTTCCGTATTTATCATTACATTGCTGGCAGCACCCCAGCCGGGGAGATTTTGGACTTTGACATAAAGGCGGATAAGCTCGCCGGGATTGAGGTTGCCGTCCCCATCGCCTTCGCTGTCGTCATAACGGTAGCTTTCCAGACTCAGACAGGGCAAAGCAGGGTCTGCGGGTTTCACAGACGTAGTTGGGTCTCCAAACAGGATTGTTTCGTAATAACACCAGAGCATCACATCTTCAGACATGGCATAGTTGAGGTTTTGGAGCAGGGAATATTCCATTGCCTTGCCAAGCTGAGGCAGATTCTGTTCAAACATGCCGACAAAGAACTGCCTGTCAAAGTACTCGCTTGGACCATCAATGCTGCCGGGTGAGTACCAACCGTATCTGGTGTTACCAATAAAGGCATAAAGCGCGCCATTAGCTGTAACCAGATGCTCGCCAATCGATTCGCCAATTCCGCTTGTACGTTGGTCAAAAGCGGCAGGATAGCAGCCTTGCGAATAGAGAAAGCCATATTCAGTATTGGTCAGAGCTTCAATCGTGCTATTGCCTTGCCCCAGCAGGAAAGTCTGATTGGCGTGACCCATGTGGTTCATAATGCCGGCGCCGCTGTTTATTGTGTTGATGACCACTTCGGGAGAATAGGTGCCGTCCCGCTGGTAATATGTATTCTTCATATAAGTATTGGGTATGTGCAAAGCTACATCATCTTTGTAGTCTCCGCCCCAGGTGAGGGGGTTCCAATTCAGGTTTTCACCATACAGGTTTACGATGTTGTTGCTGAAAGTGGCGTTATCAGAATAAAACTTGGTTTTATCCATGATGTGTTGAAATTCTGCTTGTGTTTCAGCCGGAAACCTGCCTACATAAACTTCGGGCAAGAGGTCAGGCTGGTCAGACGGATATTCGCCCCAAAGGTTGTCTCCGTCAGCATTCCAACTGCCATCAAGGCAACCGTAGTAGAGGTCGCAGGGCATCCACTCATCCAAAGTATCGCCCACCTGACCATAAACGCCGCGAATGGGGATAAACTCATCATCGCCGCCCAGGATGACATATTCCAAGGGCGTGGTGGTCTGATTCCAGGTTGTATAAGCATCCAGAATGAAGCTGCGCAGCTTGGCAGGATTGTCCACTCCGGTGTATTCAGATAAAATATCTTCGATGGCAAAGATGCCGGTCGAAATACCTTTGCTTTCTTTCCAGGTAACGTAGTCCGTAAACCAGCTAATCCTGCTTTGGGAAGTGATGATAATCAGCTTTTTGGGATTAGCAGGATTGACAGTTCTGCTGCTATGATTTGAGGAAGTTGTCTTTGAATATGTACGAATCTGTTCAGGATTGGCAATTGTCCTGCTCAGCAGGTCAGAGAAAGAGCGGTCAGACGTCAGCATGACGTTTTGGCTTGCCCTGAGGTCGCTGTCAGCCACAGTCTCGATTTCAATCTCTGCACTTGTGGCAGAAACAAGCTGTTGGGTGACAGGATTGTAATGCCAGGCATAGACATTGATGATGGCAAGCTCATAGCCTTTGTACCGCTGAGTGCCAAGATATGTGTAATCATCCGTGGGATAGCTTGCATCTGCCAGCCAGACTGCCAAGTTCTTTTGAGTGATGTCCGGCACAGCTTTGGAAACCGGCTGCGGGGTGCGCACATAATCAAGCGAGACATTACTTCTGGCTGTTTCACCATTATTGAGCTTCACATAAATGCCGGTAATCTTTTCACCCATGGGAATCAGAACCTTCACCGGATAATAGGGTAAAGCGGGATTGCCCGGTTTCATCAACAACGGCAGCATCGCATCCTGACCGGAGCGGGTCAACTGCCAGACCGGAACGTCAACTCCGGCTGAAAACTTGGCTGCCATTAGCAAAGGCAGCAACATCATAACGAATGTAATCCATTTCTTCATACTAATTCTATTCCCCTAAAGTAAATTATCCTGTTTGGTTTGAGTGAGAGCATCCACGACCTGTTTCACCTCTTCACTGCGTTCTTTTGTGGTAATCAAAAGCGCATCTTCTGTCTCTATCACGCAAAGATTGTCCACTCCGATGAGGCTGACAAACTTGCTTGAGTTTATATAGTTGTTATTTGAGCCAATAATGATACTGGCTGCCGGCAGGAAATTGCCCTGTTCATCCCGGGCAGAAATGTCTGCCAAAGCTTTCCAGCTACCCACATCGCTCCAGCCGTAATCTACGGGTATGACTGCTCTCTTTTCGGCAGGTTCCATAATCCCGATGTCAACCGGTGTTCTGGGCATTTTGGCATACAGGTCAACAATGCTCGCCTGCAAGCCCTGGTGTTTCCAGACAAATCTGATTTCTTCCAGCAGGGAGGTCACTTGTGGCAAATATTCTTCATAAGCCTTCCAGATAGTTTCCAGCTTCCAAAAAAACATCCCGCTGTTCCAGTAAAAGTTGCCTTGTTTGAGAAAGCCTTTGGCAGTCTCGACATCAGGCTTTTCCTTAAACCTTTTGACGTTGTAAATACCTTCCTCTTGCATATCCCCCGCTTCGATATAACCATAGCCGGTGGCAGGATAATCGGGAACTATGCCAAAAGTGACTAAACAGCTCTCAGAAGCAGGTTTTTCTGCCAGTTTCAGGCTTTTTAGAAAAGCATCCGTATCCCTGATCACATGGTCGGCAGGCAAAACGACAATGCTTTCTGAATGAGGAATTCTATTCAGCAGATACGCAAGGCTCAGACCTATGCAAGGAGCGGTATTCATGCCAAACGGCTCGATAATGATGTTTGCATCAGGCAGCTGAGGAAGGTGCTCTTTGACAAGCGCGACCTGTGATTGGGCAGTAACGATATAGATATTTTCGGGCGGAATCATGCCGTTCAGACGGTCAACCGTCAGCTGCAGCATGCTTTTCTCACCGCTAATCCTGAGAAATTGCTTGGGTCTGCTCTTTCTGCTGATGGGCCAGAACCTGGTTCCGGTACCGCCAGCCATAATGAGAGCAATCATACTTCCTCCAAATTCACCTATAGTTACTGCTTGTTAACTATGTTTGAACTGCTGATGCAATCTATGTTCCGAAAAAATGCTATCACTGCTCAAAGACTTTGGCGGTCTTGGGATAATTGAGCTTCCAGACCGAGGCAGGGATAGCTTTATTTACTTTAAGTTTGGTAAAAGCAATAGAGACCGAATTGCCCTGTTTATCGATGTAAACAAGCTTGGTGATATAGCCTGATTGGGTGGCAACGGTGGCTTTGATTTCTTTGATTTGCTCGTCTGCTTTGGGCTTGATGCTCAGGATACAGCTCTGCTCCGTGCTCTGAATAACCGCTTTGTCGGATTTCTGCCAGTAGGTTTTCACAATTTCCACGGGGTTCAGGGATTGAACAGCTGAAACTAAGTGCGATTTCATCACGGTATTGCTGCCTTTGTCGTACATAGTAAGAGCACCGTTCTGGATTATCAGACTTTGCTCGTTGGGTTTATTATAACGAATGGCTGCTTTGCCTTTCTGGTAATAGAAAGTGCCGTTCGAATTGAGACTGGTTTTGGTTTGAATATAGTAATTGGTTTGGTTGATGACTGCCTGCCAGGAGGTTAGTTTTGAATATGCCTTAAGCATTTGTTGGTAGGTCGTTTCCACCTTATCTGCCTGCAGCAAGCCGCAAAACAGAATCAGCACAATAGCAATCAGAAGGATTCTAATACCGGTCTGTGATACCATAAACTTTCAAGTCCTCCATGGTTGCCATTACATCGCGGGATTTGCTGCCTAAATGCGGTCCGACAATGCGCGCCTTTTCCAGCATATCTATAAGCCTGCCGGCGCGGGCATAACCTATCTTAAAATGGCGCTGCAGCATGGAAACCGAAGCCATATTGGCAGAAACCACCACTTTGGCGGCTTCCGGAAACAATTCATCGTCATAATCCATAAAGCCCATCTCGTCTCTATCAGTGCTGACGATGGTAATCTCGTCCTTGGGTTTGGGTTGCAGACGCAGATAGGCACAGACCCGCTCAATTTCGTGGTCACTGACAAAAGCGCCGTGAATGCGCTCTGCCACTGCTTTTCCGGGTGGCATAAAGAGCATGTCGCCCTGTCCCAATAGTTTGTCTGCCCCAATCATGTCCAAAATAACTCTGGAATCCACTTTGGAAGACACCTGAAAGGCAATCCGGGCGGGAAAATTGGCTTTGATAATGCCGGTGATAACTTTGATAGAAGGTCTTTGAGTGGCTAAAATCAGATGAATGCCCACGGCACGTGCCATTTGCGCCAATCTGGTGATGGGAAGCTCTATATCTTTGCCTGAAGTCATAATCAAATCGGCAAATTCATCAATAATAATGACGATATAGGGCAGTTTATTAAAGTCTTCCGTGTCCTCTGCCTTTTCATTGAAAGCAATGATATCACGCACTTTGACTTCCTGCAGCATTTCATATCTGCGCTCCATTTCTTTAACAGCCCAATACATGGTTTCCAGTGCTGTTTCAGAATCCGTCACAACAGAGCCAATCAAGTGCGGCAGGTCATTATATCCGGCTAATTCGACCCGTTTGGGGTCAATCAGCACCAAACGTAAATCTTCCGGTTTGGTTCTGAGCAATAGACTCATGATAATGGCGTTGATGCAAACGCTTTTACCGCTGCCCGTCGCTCCTGCAATCAGCAAATGCGGCATGCGTGCCAAGTCTGTTACAACCGGTTTGCCGGAAATTTCCTTGCCCAATCCGAAAGCAAGCTTTGATTCAAAGCTATCCATTTCATCAGAAAGCAGAATATCTCTCAGGTAGATAGTGTCTCTGGTCTGATTGGGTATTTCGATGCCTATCAGTCCTTTACCCGGAATGGGTGCTTGCACTCTGATGGATTTTGCCTTGATGGCAAGGGCAATGTCGTCTGCCAAAGAAGCAAACCTGCTTACCTTGACGCCCGGAGCCGGTCTCAGCTCATACTGTGTGATGATGGGACCGATATTGACGTTCATCACTTCTGCTTCTATACCGAATTCTGCCAGCTTTTCCATCAGGATTTTGCTGATAGCTTTTATTTGGCTTTCCAATTCATCTCTGTCACGTCTGGACAGCTTGACGGGGCTTTCCAGAAAATCCGCAATCGAGGGCATGATATATTCTCTGGCATCGTCGTCATCATCGTCTGAAGGCTGGGGAAAAACGACGTGTTCTTTAGTTTTGGGAGGCAGGATAATAGGTCTGGGTTCTTCTTCCTGAGCGGGTTTAGTTAAGCTCTGTTCTTTTTCTTTTTTGGGTTCGGTTTGGTTGAGCAACACATGGTCTGTGATAGAAGGTCCGTCCGGATTCTGAGGTGTAAAAGCACTGGCAGCCTGAGCAGGTGAAGCAGCTTTTTCCATGTCTTTCTTTTCTTTCCAGCGCAGATAGCTTTCCCAGGCTTCCAAGAGCTTTTGCCTGATAACGTCATATTCAAAGACCAGTACAAAACCCAATATTGACGTGCCAATCAGAATAATAATACCACCAATTCTGCTGAACAGGGACTTTAAAACAAACCAGGCACCCCAAGGCAGCCAGCCCAGATTGAAACTATGCTCCGTTTTACTGTTGAGAGTTAGTATCTGCACACAAAACATGATAATTATCAGCATAAAACCCTTAAAACGGGTATCCCGCTTTTCTGGAGTGAGGAAACCGTGCAGTGAAACGATGATTAATATCACCATAGAAAAGAGGGTGAAGAGTTTCCCAAACAAGCCGATGAGCACATAGCTGGTCAAAACCCCGCAGATGCCAACCGGATTCTTAAACTCTATGGCATTCTCTCCAAAGACACCCGAAAGAATATTACCACTATCTTCAAGGTTGGCAATGTCCGTATTAAGACTGTCACTGCTGCTCCATAAAGACATTAAGCCCAATAGGGAAACCAGGGCAACAATGCCCCAGAGCAGTCTGACCCGCCATAAAGGAGTTTCTGATTTAGCTCTGGCTTTCTTTACTTTGCCGGTCTTCTTTACCGCCATTTCTATATCCGTCGTTAAGGTTAAACATTGAACCGGATGGAAAGGATATCACCGTCTTTCACGATGTATTCCTTGCCTTCCAGTTTGAACAAACCCTTTTCTTTCAAAACCTTTTCTGAGCCGTGCTGAATCAGGTCATTGTATTGGAAGCACTCCGCCCTGATAAACCCGCGAGCCAGGTCTGAATGTATCTTCCCGGCTGCTGCAACGGCATTATCGCCTTTCTGGATTGTCCAGGCACGCACTTCATCCTCGCCCACCGTGAAAAAGCTGAGATAGCCCATCAGTTCGTAGCACAGATGCGTCAGCCTGTCCCGCACAGATTCTTTGATGCCGATGTCTTCCATAAAAACTGCTGCGTCTTCAGCTTCCATGCCGGATAGCTCTTCTTCAAACTTACCGGCTATGGTTTCTGTCAGATAGCCCTGCGCCTTGATTTGAGCCAGAATATCGTCCACCTGATGGAAATTGTCTTCGGAGCAATTGAGCAATGCCAAAACAGGCTTCTGAGACATAAACTGAAATCCCCGCACAGCTTTTTCTTCATCAGTGCCAAGCTCCAGCTTGCGAATCGGCTGCCCTGACTGCAAGGCTGGAATAATGTGATGCAGCGCTTTTTCTTCTAATTGCAGAGCAGGGGTTTTGATGCCGCGCTTGTAGCTAAGCTCTATCTTTTCCAGCCTTTTTTCGGCAATAACCATGTCCTGCAGCAGCAGTTCCTCTTCAAATCTGGCAATGTCTTTGAGAGGATTGGCAATGCCATAAAGCTCGTCCAGTTCATCATCTGGAAAGCATCTAAGGATAACGGCAAAACCGTCCATGGTCTTGACTTCGGAGATGAGAGTATTGAGGTTGATATCTTCATTATGCACTGCAAACAGAGCCGGGAAATCATAGTATTCCAGCTGGGCATAGATAGTTTTCTTGGGTTTGTAAATCTCACTCAGCTTAGTGACTCTTTCATCCAAAACCTGCACCACCCCGATATGGGCTTCGTGATGAGCCTGGATGTATTTGTCAGTTGCTCCGCTGTTACCGGTCAGGGCATTGTATATTGTGGTCTTTCCTGTCTTGGGAAAGCCTATCAGTCCTATTTTCATTGCACACTCCGTTTCTGTTTCAGGCTTAGAAGATAACTTATTTCACTGCGTGAACATAATCTCCACATCCCGACCGGTAGTTTACCCAGCTCAATTTCACCGATCTGGATGCGTCTGAGATTGATAACCCTTCTGTCCAAGGCTTCCAGCATCAGTCTTATCTGTCTCTTTTTGCCTTCACTGATTATTACTTTCAGAACTACATTTCCCGGCTTATTGTTTTTTACAAAAACGCCGGCAGGCTTTGTCATGTAGCCTTCTATGACAACTCCCGTGCGCAATTCTTCCAATTGCCTTTTGTAAAGGGGTAAATCAACTTCCACCCGATAGGTTTTCTCTACTTTTTTAGTGGGATGCGTCAAAACCTGCACCAAATCACCATCGTTAGTCACCAGCAGTAAACCTTCAGAATCCATATCCAGCCTGCCCGCCGTCACACACTTCTGGGCAAAATCAGGCAATAGCTTATAAATAGTCTTGCGTTCAAACTCATCCTGCCTGGTGACGACATAGTGTTTTGGCTTATTCAAAAGCAGATAAACCTTCTGCACATCAGGTTCTACAAGCTTACCGCTGATGGTAACTTTATCATGATGCGGGTCAACCTGAGTTGCCAGTTCCGTTACTTTTTCCCCGTTGATAAAGACCTTGCCGTTAAGGACAAGTTCTTCCACCTTACGTCTGGAGCCATAACCCGCCTCGGCTAAGAATTTATTGAGCCTTACTTGCTTCACCAGGACTCCAAAGTATTCTGCATGATGGTTTTGAATAGTTTATCACAGATTTCATTAATTGCCTCTTCCTTTGTTTTAAAACGGCTGGTGCTTTCAGCTGAAACAGCATACATTTCAGATACTTGCAGGATTTTGTTTTCATAGACGACCTTATTATTAATCAAGTCAGTAAATATGAGACTGAATGAAATAACAATGATATAATCCTGCACGCTGTTCGTCGTATCGTATGAATAAATCTTCTCGCTAAAACTGACAATTGAACCTTCCACCTGGCAATCGGGTTGCTGTGTAACAAGCCTGAGCCTGCCATCGTCTCTAAAATCAGCAGAAAGTCTGTTGTAAACAATATCTCCCAACGCATATTCACTGCTTTTATTGTCGAACGCCATAAGCTGAACCCTTTTCAAATGAGGGTAAGCGTTACTATAGACTGAATAGCTGCAACCCATCAGCATAAAGATTGTAAGCAAATATATAATAATTCTCTTGACCATACATCCATAGCAATAAAAATTAAGTATCTTTGTCAAGACAAAAACAGAGACGTTAGACCCGTGTGTTAATTATCTTATGCAGTAACATATAATTAGACAGGAGTATTGTCATGGCTAAAAAGTATCTGAGTAAGAACGAAGCTGCCAAATTACTAAAAGTATCCGAGGACGTAATCCAGGAAATGATCAATACAAACGTCTTTGAAACTAAGATTGTTGGCAAAAGCATGAAGATTGATGCAGATTCAATGAACGAGTGGATGGAAAACTTAACTGAAAGCGAAGAAAAGCTACTTGCCTTGAAAAGAGTGATTTGTCACTTTGAAGAATACATGCGACCAGACAATATCTTTCTGGATTTCCATGCTGAGAACAAATATGAGGCAATCCGGGTGCTAAGTGAAAAAGCTAAAGAGCTTAAACTGGTGCGTGACGCACGCTGGCTTTATGAAGTAGTCGTAGCCCGTGAAGAATTGATTTCGACGGCTATCGGCAATGGAGTTGCTTTACTGCACCCCAGACATTTGCATCCCTCTAAGATTAAGTCTCCCAGTATAATCTTCGGCAGAACTGATGAGGGAGTTGACTTTGACGCCCCTGATAACAAGCCCGTCAATATCTTCTTTATGCTGCTCCTACATAACGATAAACAGCACTTGTTTTCTCTGTCCTATATATCCAAGCTGATGATAAATCTGGATATCCTCAAGGAATTGGGAACTGCCAAATCCATGCCGGATATCCATAAAATCCTTACTTATTTGCCTGAAAGCAATCAAAGTAAGTAGTTATCGCTGTTGTTATATTGCCATTCAGATGCCACATGTTTCATGTGAAACAAAACACATATAATAGAGGACATAAATGTCTGACAAATTAGTAAGAATTATAGTAGGCAGCAAATCAGATTTGGAGGAATGTCAACCTATTCAACATCAGTTAAAAGAGTTTGGCATTGAATCCGACCTTTACGTTTCTTCAGCACACCGCAATCCAACTCAAACTGTCGAATTGGTTAAAAGTGCTGAGGCAGATGGCATCAAGGTTATCATAGCTTGCGCCGGTATGGCTGCTCACCTTCCGGGGGTTATTGCTGCACATACCATCTTACCCGTGATTGGAGTTCCGCTTAAAGGAAACTCTCTTTCAGGTGAAGATGCTCTCTATTCTATTGTCCAGATGCCCACGGGTGTACCTGTTGCCACAGTTGCAATCAACGGTGTAAAGAATGCAGCAATCCTGGCAGCACAGATATTGGCTTTGAATGATATAACCATCAGAACTCTATTGCTTGAGTTTAAAGAAAAGCTTGCGGAGAACTAAAAGACTTCTCTTTGTTTCACGTGAAACAATCTCTCTTTCATTGTACCGGTTTTCTTACCATCCACATAGTTCACCCTTCAATATCCTAATCTTTGTTAGACTATCGTTCGTGTATCCATGATTAAGCTATGCAGGCTGAAGCAGAAACGGGATATCCTAATCTTGTATATAAGCGGTCAGCAGCCTTAAAGTATTCTCCACTCCCAGCCGATGGGTTCGTTCATAACTATGTGAAGCAAAAACTCCCGGTCCAATCAAGCCATGCTTGAGATCATAGCCTGCGCTTAAAGTAGCTTCCACATCGCTCCCATAAAAGGGATAGATATCCACGGCAAAGTCCAGCTTTTCCTTTTCTGCTATCTCGATTAACTTACTTGTGACATCAAAATCATACGGTCCGCCGCTATCCTTGGCGCAGATGGAAACTTTGTATTCATCGGTTTTGAGGTCATCGCCCACAGCACCCATATCGACAGAAATCATTTCTTCTGCATCAGCAGGAATACCGGAAGAGGCACCATGCCCCACTTCCTCATAATTGGTGAACATGAGATATACTTTTCTCTTGGGTTTAACCATGCCTTCCGCCACTGTTTTTGCCAATCCCAGCAAAACTCCGGCGCTGGCTTTGTCATCCAGAAATCTGCTTTTTATGAAACCTGATTTGGTATAAACAGTGCGAGGGTCAAAGCTGATAAAGTCACCCGGCTTGATACCCAATTTGATGGTATCTTCTTCGTTCTTAGTAACTTCGTCCAAAACTACTTCCATGTTTTCTTCTTTGCGTTCCATGGTGGCAGTATCACGATAAGTATGCGCAGCAGCATTGATGAGGTGAATGGTTCCGCTGAATTTCTTGCCCTTGCGGGTATGGATTGTCACATTCTCATTTTCCACAAAGCCGCCGGCGTATCCACCGATAGGCGTATAGCGAATTCTGCCATTGCCTTTAATGCTCCGAATCATCGCCCCCAGCGTATCAATGTGGGCTGCCAATACCAACGGTCTGCCCTTGCCCCCGAGTTCGCAAATTACCGCGTTTTTGCGTGTCGTATAAACTTTGAGTTTCATTGCAGATAGTTCAGATATCAGGTATTCTACCACTTCTTTGGTATAGCCGCTCGGGCTGGGTATCTTGCAAAGTGCCAAAATGTTTTTCACTGCGTAGTCTGTGTAAATCTTGGTATCTTTCATTTGTTTCCTTCCTGGTCTGTTATTTGAATTTCGACGGTTGTTTCATTGAGCAGGTCATATCTGGTTCGGTGAAATTTATCGGTCATAGACATGATGATTTTGACTCCTTTGCCACCAACGGCATAGACATCCCTGTCGAAGTTATAGGGGTCTTCCGAGTTATATTGGTGTTCTTCGGGTTCCCATTCAATGCCTTTATCCCAAAACTTGATGAGCAGTTTATTGTCCTGCACGATAAATTCCACCACGATGGCAGAATCCTCGGCATAGGTGTAGCCATGTTTGATGATGTTATTCAGGAATTCATCCATTATCAGTTCTACTTTGGCTGCCAAAACAGTGTTTTCAGTCCAGTTCAAAATCAGCCTTTCGCATTGCTGGGCTGTCTTCCCCACTTCTTTGAGAGCTGCTCGCAAAGTTACCATATAATGCAGAATTTGGCTATCCACAAAGTTGGTGATTGGACCGGGTTTAAGCAGGTTCTTTTGTTTCTGAAAAGCCATGAGGGTGTAATCGTCAGACGAAACCCGGTAATGGTGGTCAGTCAAATGCTGTTTGATTCTATAAGGCAAACTGATGCAGCTTTCGATTGGAATGTCCCGTTCCAGCAATTCCACTAAACCTTCTATGCCAAATTCCATGTTTCCCTGATTTACACATTCATATATTCCGTCGGTAAACAGCAGAATTATATCGTGTTCTGTGAGAGGGATAACGCCTGTTTCTTCTTCTTCATAAACCAGTTTCGGCATCCATCCCAGTGGCATTGAACCCTTGCTTTCAATGGCAACTGATTTCCTTGTCAGCATATCAATCACAATAAAAGGCGGGTGACCGGCATTCAGAAAACGGAATTCGTTTTTACTCATATCAATCACACCAATCAGCAGTGTAAGGTAATTGTTGTTTATAAACAGTTCGGCGCTGACGCGTTCATTCAGTTTGGTAACCAACCAAGCCAGTTCAAGGTTTTCTCTATCGTTTTCCACCATTATTTTGATGATGGATTTAATGGCAGTCATCAGCAGCGCTGCCTGCACCCCATGCCCGGATATATCTCCAATATATATAACATACAAGTCTTCCGTGAGTTTAATCCGGTCAAATAAATCTCCGCCCACAGACTGCGAAGGCTCATAAAGAGAAGAAAACATCACTTCTTTATCCAGATAAACCCATTTGGGCAACATAGCTTCCTGAATATTGGCAGCAGTTTTGAGGTCTTTGCTTAGTTCACTGATCAACTGCAAGTTGCGCTTTTCCGAACGTTTGAGGTCAATGGTTTTATTCACGCGAGCCAGCAGCTCAAGTTTGGAAAGCGGCTTTTTGATGTAGTCACTCGAGCCGGAGATAAATCCTTTGTTTACCGATTCATCATCCTGATTGGCAGTAACCAGAATTATCGGCAAGTCCGGATTTAGCTTAATCATTTCTTTGCAAGTCTGATATCCGTCCATGCCTGTTCCCATCTGCACGTCCAACAACACAAGGTCATATTCTTTTTCTTGAATCATTATCAAAGCAGTTTCTCCACTAAAACAGCTATCCGTTTTGAATTCGTTTTTGGTGAGAATATTAGTGATTATCTTAATAATGACCGCATCATCGTCAACTACCAAAATATTGGTATCTTGCATCATAAACTCCATTTTCTTGTCGATAGCACTGTTTACAGCCTATTCTTTTCAGGTCAAGCAATATTTCCATCTTGACAAACAACGGGCAGTAAATTAGTGAAGTCTGTGCGTCCAAATTATGCTTATAGAATGATTTTGCGTGATATATTTAGCCTTGAGTAACAAAGAGAGGTAGTATTTATGACATATCCCGAAGAACAAACCGGGCAAAACCCGCTTTTGGTTGATTTGCCTTTCAAAGAGGATAATGTCCCCGTCATGAGCTTTAGCGAGTGGCTCGTAACCTTGCTGATTATGATTGTCCCTGTTCTCAATTTTATTATGCTGGTCGTCTGGGTTTCCGAGCGCAATACCAATGCCAACAAAGTCAACTGGGCAAAGGCTACTCTCGTCCTGATAGGCGTTCAGCTGGTTTTGGGCATGTTTTTTATGGGAGCTTTTATCGGAACGTTTTCAAAGATGTTGTCCGGTCTAAACCAAAGCGGTATATGGTAAAAAAGCTATTCAACCAGATTTCTTTGACCACACGCCAAGGTGGGAATAATTTTATGCAACGTTTTATCCTTGTTCTATTGTTGTTTCCGTTTTTGTTTAGCGCCTGCTCTCTGTTTAAGACTCCCAAATTTGAACGCGTAAACAATGTTCAGCTCAAAGACCTGACTGCCGACCACACCAATCTTGATTTATCCATCGTCATCAGCAATCCCAACGGTTTTTCCATAACAGTGCAAAGCCTGAACGTGGAAATTTTGGATAATACCGGCGACAGGATGGGCATTGTCACTATGACCAAACCTCTGATTATGAGGAAGAATTCTGCTGATACGGTCTATTTTGAAATCCAGATTGACACCCGCAAAGTAGCTAAACTCATCAGCCATTCCTCGCAAAAGGTCGAATTCATTGTCCGGGCGCAGGCAGTTGCTAAAGTTTATGGCGTTACCAAGCAAGTAACCAAAGAGCTGCCCAATGAGATAAACTTTACCAAAATTCTGGAAGCAATGCTGCAAACCATCCCCTCGGATTTTGATATTCCCACTATCAAAGCCAATAACAAAGCGGGCAAACGGGTTGTAACCGATCCCAAAATTGCTGAGAAAAGCGGTTCTGCCATCAAGCCCGAAATCTTCAAAATCGTTAAAACTTCCATCACAGACTTTGGCTTCAAAGATACGGAACTGACAGTTAAATTCATCATGTTTAATCCCTATGGGCTTAGCTTTATGTTTCGGGACTTCCCTGCTGAAATACGGATTAACGGGAAATATGCCGGAAAAGGCAGATTAGACAAGCCACTTGTTTTTGATGAAAACGTGTTCAGTGCTGACGGAGAGCTAAAATTTGACCTGAATAACTTCAATTCCGTCCAGCTTGCAGCCAAAGCCCTGGTCAAAATTGACCTGAATTATCAGGTGGACGGCACACTTTTAGTGGACGGTTTTGACACTCATATCAGCAAACCCCTGCGCTTCAAAGGCACGGTTGAGATAGGCAAGAAAGATAAATAACTCTATGGCTTAGATTTTCTTAGTAATTATAAAACGTGTCCGGTGTTATTATTCCGTATTCGGAATGAGGATAACAAGATGTGAATCCCTCAGGTGGTTTTCGTTTACCTGATACCTTCCATTTTATCTCATAAGCGCTCATAGCGTCTGCGGTAATTTCTATCAAGTCTATTTCCTGTTGGCTTTTCGTTCTCCAAAAATAGGATTTTAGATAGGGATTTGACAGTTGGTTAGTCTTTTGACGCTCAGAGATAACATAGTTTTCCCATAGTGCACCAGCATCTGCTCTAAGTTCAATTGGCTGAAAAGACCCTAATATTGCATTACGAATGCCTGTGTCATAGAAATATATTTTCTTGCTTTTCTTAAGCTCATTCCTATGGTTTTTGGCATACGAAGAAAGCCTGAAGATGACGAAAACCTTCTCTAATAAGTCTATGTATTTTTCCACTGTCATAGAAGAAACTTTGAGCAGGTTTGCCAACTCCAAATATGAAACCTCCTGTCCAATCTGCAAAGCTAAAGCTATCAGCAGCTTGGAAAGCAAATCCGGCTTGCGTATTTCATTATATAGCAATAAGTCTTTATAAAGATAACTTTGCACTATATCAGTAAGAATCTCTTTTTGCAGATTGGTTTTGAGCACGGCATCCGGATACATTCCATAGATCAGGCGTTGGTTAAGAAGACGTTTTTCCGTCTGGAAGCCATGGTAATCAACCATTTCCTGCCATGATAAAGGTGGTAAGTGAAAGGTGAATTTCCTGCCGGCTAAAGTTTCCTGAATTTTATCTGCCAGCTCTATAGCTGACGAACCAGTTACAATAACTTGCTTGTCAGGCATATTATCCACGAGTAATTTTATAGTAATGCCAATGTTTTCTATGCGTTGTCCTTCATCAATCAAGACCAGCTTGCTCTTACCAAGATATGATTGCAGGTGAGTGGAAGTGACATTCTGTAGATTTTGCCTGATGTCGGGTTCATCACAGTTCAAATATAGTGCCTCAGAAAAATCAGACATTATCATTTTTAACAAAGTCGTTTTGCCTGTTTGGCGCGGTCCTGTGATGATGATGGCTTTGCCTTGAAACAAGTATTTTTTCAGGTAGGAATATAGCATGCGCTGAATCATAAGGCTTACACTCCGTAATCTGTATTAGTAGTGCCTTTTTTATATTACATTAGAAAATAGTCAAGCAATATTTATATTATCAACTTAGCTGAATTGATAAAACTCACTCTATAAGAAGCATTTGAACTCATTTAATGTTCAACCCCGTTATTGGGAGTTGTAATCACCTCTTCACTTTCTCACTGTTTCGAGTTCCAATTAAACTGGACAGCGTATCTCAAATCCCTATCGAATGTTTTCTATTACTACTTAGCTAAAGAATAGTGTTTTGCTGTAAGCTTTGCTGTCAAGAACAAGTTTCACCTAAGTGAAACTGTTTTACCTCTCTTCAATCCCCTCAGTCTGTGCCTGACCTCCGGCTGAATTGTGCCGCCCGGGCGTCACATATTGAACGGTGGAGTGGCACATATTGCCCGTAGTGAATTGAGGAGAAATCAGCCTCGTGCTTGCCATTGTTCTTGACAGAAATTACGCTGATTTTCATTAGTTCACAATATCCTGTTTTTATCTTTTGAAAATGAACTCCCAGCCCTGCATCATTGCTTTTTATCTTTTCAGAACTAAAAATAAGGAGTTCTACTCATGAATGACATTCCTCAAAAGCCTGCCTTAACGGCAAAAAATCCCTCTCCCGCCTGGAAATTAGGTTTAATTGGCATTATCATCCTTGTCCTGATGATTCCCGTCGCCTGGATTAGTACTCTGATTCATGAACGTTACAGCCGCAGAGACAGTGTGATAAGTGAAATTGCCTCAAAATGGGGTTCGGCACAGATTGTCAGCGGACCTTTTATCAGCGTTCCCTATCCTGTGAGTGTGAAAGAAAAAGACTTTAACGGTAAAGAGATGACAATCTTTCAGACCAGATATCTGCATATTACCCCTGAAACCCTAAACGTCACAGGCAAAGTGCAATCCATCATCCAGCACCGGGGAATTTTCAAAGTCCCCGGCTATAAGGCTGAACTGGATTTAACCTCATCCTTCCCTGCCAATATTGATATTTCCGGTATGCCTGAGGGCACAGTATTGGACTGGAATAACGCTATAATCTCTTTTGATTTGGATGATGAAAGAGGTTTGAAGGAACTGACCGGCGAAATGAACGGAACGCCTTTGAAATTTAAAAAATCAGCAAACATTATCAAGGTTTCCCGTCCGGTTGAAACAGAACCAAAGCTAAAAGCGCGTGAAACCTATATTCCCGACTCAGAAAAAAACAAGGAGTACTGCTTCAAATTTGAGGCAAAAAGCCCCATGGATATCCGCACCGGCAATAGTCAGATAAAAATTCATCTGAACCTGACCGGCACTCAGAAACTCAGCTTCCTGACTTCTGCCATCACAGAAACCATCAAGTTAACGGGTGATTGGCTTTCTCCCAGCTTTACGGGCGACATTCTCCCTGATAACAGAACAGTGGATGCTAAAGGCTTTACGGCATCCTGGAAAACCAATTATCTGAATACAGGCAATAAGCCTTCCTGGACCAGCGATGAGCCGACCATCAGGCTCTCCAGCCTGGGTGTGAATTTCCTGATAATGGTGGATGCCTATCAGCAGACAACCCGCACTTTGAAATATTCCATCCTCTTTCTGATGCTGACCTTTATGACTTTCTTTTTTGCGGAAACAATCACCAAACAGCGCATTCATCCCATTCAATATTTGATGGTGGGATGCTCTCTAATCCTGTTTTATCTGCTGCTGCTTTCGATTTCAGAACATATCGGTTTTGGCTGGTCATACCTGATTGCTGCCTTTGGCGTGGTCATGCAGATAAGCCTCTATTGCTATACAATCCTGAAAACGAAGAAATTTGCCCTGCAGGTGGGCAGTATTATTACCGGAGTCTATGCTTTTCTCTATATTTTGCTGCGCCTGGAAGACAGTGCTTTGCTGGTCGGCAGTATCAGTTTGTTTGTGCTGCTGGGTATTGCTATGTATGTAATCAGAAATGTGAACTGGTATGGACAAGAGTGAGCTAAAACAATTATGAATTACGAATTATGAATTGCTTCGCTGCTTAGTTACTTTGCGGCTTTGCGTTTATGAGAAGCAGGCTAATGTAAGCAAAACCGCATAAAGAGGCTGGGCGAAAACTAAGCTTTTTGGAGTCCACGTTGCCGGTGTGCACTATTTTTCATTATCCAAACCCACGGGCAACCTGGACTTCATGAAGCGACCAATTCATTGATGTTAAACATCTTTGCGGAATATGAAGTCCAAGCTTCCCTAAGTCAATATCTTTATAATAAATACGTCAGGAAGCATGGACTCCAAATCCCTGCAAACGTTTTCGCCCAGCCTCTGAAGGCGGAACTATATACTTCTGTTCAGCAGCATCGGCATGCTGCTCTACATAAAAAAATCTTTTCTCTGTTCTCTCTTTCCCCTCTGTGAGTAGTTTTTTTAAAATAATGCTTGCAGGAAAACAGCAATTCAAATGTAATAGTATAAATGGAGTTTTATGAAGACTGAAAAGTTTGAAGCCTTTCTGACGGACAATGAGAAGCGGATTCATAACTACCTCTTGCGTTTCGTGGAGGTGGATGATGATGCTTTTGATTTGGCGCAGAACGTGTTTCTGGCTTTTTACGAAAGAATGGGCGAAATTGAGGAAAAAACTGCCGTCGCCTATGTTTACCGCATGGCGCATAATATGGCTCTGAACTGGATAAAACAGCGCAAACGCTTCGTTTTGAAAGACCCGTCCGATTTTCACAACCTTGCCGATAAACCCCATCATTCTGAAGACCCTACTCGCGCCATCCTGAATAAAGCCATCCGCAACCTGCCCGTGAAGCTGTCTGCCGTCATTCATTTGCAATACTATGAAAATATGCCCTATAAAGCCATCAGCGAGAAGCTGAATATCAGCGTCAAAGCGGTGGAATCCCTCTTGGTGAGAGCTAAGAAACAACTCCGAAAAGATATTTTGAAGGAAAGCGGAGGGAAAGATGTATTTAACAATAGACAGACAAGTTCAGCCCACGCTGAACAAATTGAGAGGTTAGCATGAAATGCAGTAAATACCGTAAACAGCTTGTCCCCTGGTTGGACGGAGAGCTAAAGCCTGAAAGAGCCGATGTGCTCAAGGCTTGGTTTGAGAGCTGTGCCAAGCTGCGCCAATGTACTCTCTGCCAATCCGAAATTCAGGCTCATCAGGGTTTGAATCAAGCTTTGCAAGCTTTGCCCCAAAACGAATTCCCTGCCTATCTGCATCACAGGATTATGGACAAAGTGAAAAGCAACCAGCCTATCTATCATAAAAAGGCTATCCGCACTCGCTGGCAGGCTATTCCCGCGACCCTGGCAATCCTGCTCAGCCTATATGCCGGCTCTCTAATCGGAGTCAAAACCTTTTCCACCCAAACCACTACGACAACTACGACCACAGAAAGCACAGCGCTAAGCAGCTTTGGTGAAAACGGTCTATACAGCAATTTTTATGAGACAGGAGGTCTGGAATGAACAAACACTGGCTTGTGATAGTACTTTTTATTTCTTTAGCCTTCAATCTGGCGGTGATGATTATGTTTGCATACGTATCAATTTACCACAAACCGCCTTTCCCTCACCCTGGAATGAAACCCCGGCATGAAAGAGATTTTGACCGAATGCACAGACCCGGCATGAACATGAAAATGCAGGAAATGATGGGTGGTAATAAGGAAGAGCTAAAACCGTTCAGAGATAGCTTTGACCAAAAACGTGAAGCTTTTATCCAATCCCTATCCAGAGATACTCTCAATGTGAAGGAAGTCGAAGCCGCCATGGAAGCTTCACTGAAAGCACATGAAGACCTGGAACGTCACCTGGGACAATCGTTGATTAAGATGCGAAGTAATATGTCCGGTAAAGAAGCCGGAGTATTTTTTAAGGAACGTCTGAAACAGATGAGACACAATCAAGAAAAATTTCATCAAAGACGAAATAGATTAAATAACAATAATAAAGACAACAAAGAAAAAGGAGACATCAAATGAAGAAAATCCTGCTAATATCCTTAGTCCTCTTGGCTTTCAGCTTTGTGCTGTTTGCCCAGAAAGCAGAAAAAGCCGGGATGGGCAAGGGCTGCCCCATGGGTCAACAACAAGACATGAAAAATGGTCCCTGTGGACCCGGCATGGGCATGATGAAAGACATGATGAAAGAGCTTGAATTGACCAAAGAACAACAAAAGAAAATCGAGACTCTGCGTGACGACCACATGAAGGTTATGAATGTCAAAAAAGCTGAGATGGAAAACCTGCAGATTGACAAGCAAAAAGCCATGAAAGCTGAGCAGTATGATAAAGCCAAAGGCATCAACAAAAGCATCGCCGATTTGCAAGTGGTTATTGAAAACGCGATGGTTGACCACAAGGCAGCTATGATGAAAGAACTTACCGCAGAACAAAAAGCCAAGCTGATGGAAATGAAACAAATGGGTATGAAAGGCAAAGGCAAAGGCAAAGGCATGAGACATGAAAAAGGCATGGGAATGAAAGATGGACAATGCAAGGACTGCACAGCCGGTTCCTGCACTGGCACATGTAAATAACAACACCTCCCCATACCTCGTAACATAAACAAAGCCGCTTGACCGCGGCTTTTTTTCTTTTAACCACAGAAAAAACAGAATAAACAGAAAAGGCTTTTTGAGAATTGCTTGACTAATTAACTATGAAGCATAGAAGGTGCATACTAAAAATCTGGATGTGATATGGATAACGAAGTGGTTGGCTCAAAAGAAAGAACATTTCTCTTCAAGGAAGAAGGTTACAAAGTGGGATACATCATTAACTTTGGAC
>Ga0247841_10004649_pt1 | contig 23268 bp, 26 predicted proteins | sample LaCruzMarch2015__2_FD_192410 | JGI IMG/M metagenome (GOLD analysis project Ga0247841, IMG submission 192410) | Freshwater microbial communities from meromictic Lake La Cruz, Castile-La Mancha, Spain - LaCruzMarch2015_18m | ecosystem: Environmental > Aquatic > Freshwater > Lake | place: Spain... | reverse complement strand
TAACAACGCAGGCCTATAATTCTTTCACCCCGTAGGCAGCTATGCCTTAGAAAGCAGAGAGGAAATTTTATGTTTTTCTTGGTGAAACATTTAACTGGCTCATTTCATGAATGCGATTTTATTGGTATTGTATCGGCTGAAAGCAACGAAGAAGCCTACAAGAAAATTGGCCTTAAGCCACGATACCTCGTAAATTTTCCCATGCAGTTAGTAGATCAAGACGGAAAGCTTTTTTCAGTGGAACCCATTAAAATGCTTTCCTCGCCAGTTGACCTTCATAACTAGCCCAAGAACTACTCCCCACCACGGACTTTAATTAGTCGCGTGGTCTTTTTTTATTTCCAGCTTTCTATAAAAGAACTAATAACTTTTTTAATCTCCCCTTCTGTTTCGTCTGTAATCTGTTTATCTTCTTTAATCTTCTTAATTAAATCTTTGTGCAAGTTATCAATATATTCAATAAACTTCTTTTCAACTTCTTGCATCTCTTCTGGTTTAAATCCTGCGAAGTAATCATTCAAAGCTGCGTATAGGACTAGAACTTGTTTTTCAAAACTCACCGGAGCTAAATCTGATTGCTTTAGAATTTCTGTAACAATTCTTCCTTTGTTAATTCTTTTCTTTGTAGTTTCATCTACGTCTGATGCAAATTGTACGAAAGTTTGTAATTCTCTAAATTGTGCTAATTCAAGTCTTAACTTTCCGGCTACTTTTTTCATTGCTTTGGTTTGAGCTGAACCTCCAACACGAGATACTGATAAACCAACGTTAACGGCTGGTCTCATTCCCTGGAAGAATAGATCTGATTCGAGATAAATCTGTCCGTCTGTAATTGAAATTACGTTTGTTGGAATGTAGGCTGTAACGTCACCTAACTGTGTTTCAATGATAGGTAAAGCTGTTAAAGAACCTCCTCCTTTCTCTTTTGAAAGTTTAGCGGCTCTTTCTAATAATCTTGAGTGTAGATAGAACACATCTCCAGGATATGCTTCTCTTCCTGGTGGACGCCTTAATAGCAAAGAGATTTGTCTGTATGCCCAAGCGTGCTTTGATAAGTCGTCGTAAACAACGACTGCATCCTTTCCTTTATCTCTAAAATATTCTCCAATAGCAGCACCTGCAAATGGAGCTAAATACCATAAAGCAGCTGGAGTTGCAGCTGAAGCTGAAACAACAATTGTGTAAGAAAACGCGTTGTTGTTTTTCAATGTTTCAACGATTTTAGCAACTTTAGATTCTTTTTGACCGACGGCGACGTAAATACAAACTGGAGGATTCTTTGGATTATCCTGTATCTGGTTGATTATCATATCTAAAGCAACCGCGGTCTTACCCGTTCCCCTATCTCCGATAATTAATTCTCTTTGGCCTCTTCCGACTGGAATCATCGAATCAATTGCTTTAATTCCTGTATGTAAAGGAGAATTAACAGATTCTCTGTTAATTACGTTTGGTGCATCGTTTTCTAATAGATTAAATTGCGGTTTATCTTTTTCAGAAAACAAGGGTCCTTTACCATCAATTGGATTTCCAAGAGGATCCACCACTCTGCCTAATAGCTGTTCTCCTACTGGAATAGATAGAAGTTGTTTTGTTCTTTTGACAGTGTCTCCGGATTTAATCTCAATAGCATCTCCTAGAACTAAAGCTCCAACAGAGTCTTCTTCAAGGTTCAAGGCCACAGCTCTTATCTTTTTATCTCCAGATTCTACAACTAAAACCTCTTGAGCCTGGACGTTTAAAAGACCCGATATCTTTAATATTCCATCTCCCACCTCAACAACCTTTCCAATTTCCTCCCATTGTGTTTGGTCTTTATATCCTTCTATTGCTTGTTTAATTTTCTCGATTATTTCTTGAGACATAGTTTAAAATATATTCTGCAATTTGCTTTTGAGCGAAGCATCAAATTGCTTTGAATTATTAATTATTATTTTAACTCCTGCTATTAATTCAGGATTTATTTTTTCTTTAATGATGTCACCATTCTTTGCATAGCTCTCTAATAGCTTTTTTTGAGAAGCTGTGGTCTTTCTTGCCGTTTCAAAAGTGACTTTCTTTTTTCCATGCTTAGCTAAAAGGAAATCTTCTGCTAAATTTAAAATCTCTTTAGCCTTTCTTTCATATCCTGCTTTGGTCAAAAGCTTTAAAAAGTTATTTACAATCTTTTTTTCGTCACCTTTCTTTTCTGATAAAACTTGTGCTAAAGCTTTTGCGTATATTTTTATTTTATTCTGTTTATTCATTTTTAGCGTTATCAACTGCTTTTTTAATAAGGGCCTCGTCTATTGCATCCGGTTTTAATTCGACTGTCTTGATTATGGTCTTTTTAATCAATTCAGCTGCTTGAGCTAAAACAACCTTTTTATTCTCTTCCAATTGTTTTTTTAATTGATCTTGGGTTTCCTTCTGAAGTTGAGCCTGCTTCTCTTCATTTTTCTTTAAAAGTTCGTGCTCTAGGGTTTTAGCCTTATTTTCCGTATTCTTTAATATATCTACTGATTTTGCTTCAGCTTCCTTGATTTTCTCTTTTCCGATTACATCGATTTGCTTTAATCTTACATCGGCCTCTTCTGCTTTATCTAAACCATCCTTTATCTTCTTGTTTCTCTCTTTTACAACCTTAATTAAGGGCTTGTACACAAAAAGTGTAAGCACGGTTAAGAGTATAAAAAAGTTAACTGCTTGGCTTAAGAAAAGCTTCCAGTTTATACCTAATTGAAATAATAATTCGTTTTCCATAATTTTAAAAACTAAATCTTGAGCATAGCTGTAAGCTACGCTCAAATTTCAGATTTTAAGCAACGAACTTTACGATTAAAGCTATAACTAATGCGTAAATAGCGATAGCTTCAGCGAAAGCAACTGACAAGATCATAGCTGTTTGGATCTTTGAAGCTGCTTCTGGATTTCTGGAAATTGCTTTTACAGCCGAAGAACCAATCCAACCGATTGAGATTGCTGGGAATATTGTTCCCAATGCGATAGCTCCTACTGTGACTAATAAACGAATTGCGTCTAATTCCATTTCTTTTTAAATTATTAATAATATATTATTTTTGACCTTTATTATTTTAATGATGTTCATCATGACTTGTTGTGTGTAATGCTATCGAAACTAGCGTAATCATAGCAAATATGAATGCCTGTATCATTCCAACGAATATTTCTAGGAATAAGAATGGTAATGGGATAAAATACGGGGCTAAAAAGAAAATAATCGTTAGCAAAACTTCTCCAGCAAAAACGTTTCCGAATAATCGAAAAGATAGGGAAATGATTTTAGCTAGCTCGGAAATCAATTCAAGAATACCAATAAAGAAATCAATCGGTCCTTTGAAGTTAAAAAACTTTCCTAGGTGTGCAAATACTCCAACCGAAGCCATACCTATTATATTCGTAACTATCACAGAAATCAAAGCAAATGCTAAGGTGAAGTTTAAATCAGCGGCTGGAGAACGAAAAAGTGGCACCTCCTTGCCACCATGCTCTAGCATTAAAGAGCCCACGCCTGGGAATATTCCTAAAAGATTTGAGACTAATATAAAAATGAAAATCGTTGCGATTAAAGGAAAATACTTTTCTGCTTTCTCTATTGAACCTAATGTTGATTCCATTAAACCCAAAAGGCTTTCTACGCCCATTTCTACAACTCCTTGCACTTTACCAGGAATCATTTTAATTTTACTGCGAAAAATTAAAGAAAAAGTTATTAAAAGCAAAGAAACAACTAAAGTCAAAAACAAACCGTTGGTTACGGGAAATCCTCCGATATTAAATAGTTCTAAGGCCTTTAATGATATTTCTTCCATGATATGGTGTAAAAAATTACGTGGCTAATTCCACGTATTTTTTCGACTTTATTATAACTCTATTTTTCAATAATTACAATACTTTTTCCTTTTTAAACGCAAAACACCCCGAAACAGGGGGTATTTGCATCTTGTGTTATGACCACAAGAAGCCCTAATTGTTAGTCTATCCGCGGATTAGACTACATCCGCGGGCTTTTGTATATATATTACGAGGATATATGAATATTTCTTTTATCAAATCCTGCTAACAGGTGTTTTCTTTAATTTCTTATTCAATTCCACAAAATTAGGAATTGTCTTTTCAACTAGATCCCAAAACTTCTTCGAATGATTTAACTGGCCTAAATGACATAATTCGTGAACGATTAAGTAGTCTGCTAATTCTTTTCGTAAAAATATTATTTTGTAATTAAAATTAAGATTTCCTTTTGAAGAACAACTCCCCCATCTAGTCTTTTGGTTTTTGATTGCAATCCTGTTTATTTTAAATCCATAAAAACTATTGTAGTGTTTTATTCTATCTAATATCAGCACCTTGGCCTGATTGTATCTTTCCTCGGTAAATCTTCTGTATTTTTTCATAATCGATAAATTAATACGTAAAACACTTCTGATTTTTTGCAACAAAAAATGCCCTTAGGCATTTTATATTTTTATATCAATCTTGTAGCTAGAAAAATAAAGACTACTCCAAGAACCGTTAGACCCATCAATCTATACGAACTGTGTTTTGAATGGGCTTCTGGTAAAATATCCGATGCGCCGATGTACAATAGAAAACCTGCGAAAAATCCAAGATAGAGAGTTAAAAATTGCGGAGGTAGTGTAAAAAATAATGTAGAGATAGCTCCTAAAACTGGTGCCGTAGATTGTATTAATAAAAAAAACTTTGATCTATTAGTGCTATTTTTATTAATTAGCATTAAAGTCATGCTGTTTATACCGTCTGTAAAAGCGTGAGACATAACTGCCACAGCTATTAATAATCCTATCGCAGGACTTACTTGAAAACCCAAACCAATACTAACACCGTCTATAAAACTATGACCAGCTAGAGCTAAAGAAGACGCCATCCCGACATGGGGATGCTTGTGAGCCGAACAATCTTCTTCGTGGCAATGTTGTATTAAAATACTTTTTTCTAAAATATGAAAAAGTAAAAACCCGCTGACTAGAGCCGTCATAACCCAAATAGATTCAATACTACCAGTATTTACTTCTTCTATAATTTCTGGAAAAATATCGAAGGCCACTACTGCTAATAACACTCCTGCCGAGAAAGCCATTATGTAGTGCAACTTGTCTTTAAATTTTATAGCAAAAAGTCCACCTAAAAGGGTTGATAAAAAAACCGCTATTGAAAAAATTATGGGCTCGAAATTCATTTTATAATAATATTAATTTATATAATCGAATCCATTTCCACGTCTTCGGGAAGATTCATTTTAGATAATTCTTTTCTTTTTATATACAAAAAGATAAATGCTATCAAGAGACAAACAAAACTAAATAGAAATGGCAATATATTGTTCTTTTCGTACATTATACCAGATAAAAAGGGACTTATCATCATACTAAGCGATGTTATTGAAGACATAATGCCCAATATTTCTCCTCTCTCATTAGGAGAAGACTGCCCAACGACTTGGCTTGTCATAACAACCCTCAATATTGATTGACCGAAGGTGGTAAGTAATAAAGCTATGCCGAAAATAATTAAAAACTTAACACTCAAAAGCAAAAATCCTATTGCAAAGATAACGAGCATTGTAAGCTCGAGTACCGGCTCTTTGAAATATTTAAGCCAGATATGTTTCATGGCTAATCCTTGATTAATTGCGATAACAAATCCTATTAATCCAAAGATTATACCTCCTGTTAATTCATCAAAATGGAAAACGTCTCTTAGGTATAAAGAAAATATTGATTGATAAGAAGCTATAGCCAACCCGAATAGAAACCAAGCTATATAGCTACTTCTAATATTAGATTTTTTGGATGCCTTAATTAAAGGAATAAATGGATTTATATTTATAGGCTTTTTAGTTAAAGATTTGTTGGTTTCTGGTAAGATAAACAGTCCTAAGATTCCATTTAACAATGCTAAACCACCAACAAACCAAAAGGGCACAGTGTGTCCAAACTGTCCTAAGACTCCACCTAAAAATGGTCCGATTATGAATCCTATACCAAAAACAGCTCCTATAAGTCCTAAATTAGTCGTACGCTCTTTGTCGTCTTTAGATATATCAGATAAATATCCTTGCGCTATAGGGAAATTTCCAGCCATTATGCCATCGATAATACGTCCGATAAAAAGAAAGAATATATTAGTAGCACTTGCGAAAATAAACCATCCTAAAGCAGTACTAAATATACTCATTATTAACATTGGCTTCCTACCAACACGATCCGATAAGGCTCCAATCACTGGTGCGCTGAAAAAAGAGCACAATGCATAAACAGCAAACAATGAAGTGATTAAAAAAGCTGAGTTACTAAAATTAGCAACATAAAAAGGTAAAATAGGAATCACTACTCCTAACCCTATAATATCAATAAATACTGTTAATAGGATCAGTATTTTTACTTTCGTCATATATTTAATATACCAAAAAATCGCGTTCGTAGCGATTTTCTTGTGTTTTAATAATCGAACTTAACTCCAGATGCGGCCCTGTCAGCTCTTTTAGCATCAACTTCTCTAAGATATACCTTTCTTATACGTATATTTTGAGGGGTGACTTCAACTAGCTCATCGTCACCAATATATTCTAGAGCATCCTCTAAACCCATTGTTTTTGGAACGTTAAAGTGTTCGGTGTTTCCCTCACCTTTAGATCTCATGTTTGATAGGGCTTTTTCCTTACAGACGTTTACTCTAATGTCGTTTGGTCTTGAATTTTGGCCAACAACTTGTCCTTCGTATATTTCTACTCCAGGAGAGAAGAATAGCGTTCCTCTGTCCTGCACATTACGAAGTCCATACATATTTGTTGGACCAGTGTCTGTAGAGATTAAAGAACCATGATCTCTTTCTTTCCAGTTTCCTGGATCTGGCATATATTGATGAAAAATTGTATTAATTATTCCAAGTCCTTTTGTATCTGTTAAAAACTCATTTCTGTATCCGAATAGTCCTATCGTTGGAATTACGAATTCTAAAAATACCGTACCGGCATCATTCCTCATTTCTTTTAAGTCTCCTTTTCTTTCTCCCATTTTTTGCATTATAACTCCTTGATATTTTTCTGGAACTTCAATGAAAACTTTTTCGTATGGAGTCATTCTCTTTCCGTTTACTTCTCTTGTAATAACTTGAGGTCTTGAAACTGCGAATTCATATCCTTCCCTACGCATCCTTTCAATTAAAATTGCTAGATGCAATTCTCCCCTACCACAAACTGTCCAATTCGTTTTGTCTGTTTCCTCAACTCTCAAAGAAACGTCTGTTTCCAATTCTTTGAATAATCTTTCTCTAATTTGTCTTGTTGTTGAAAATTCTCCCTCTTTACCGGCGAAAGGTGAAGTATTTACCATAAAGGTCATCTTCACGGTTGGTTCGTCGATATTGATTAAAGGTAAGGCTTCTGGATTTATTGGGTCTGCAATCGTTTCACCGATTGTTACGTCGGGTATTCCGGCTATAGCACAAATGTCTCCGGCTTTTATTTCTTGTGCTTCAGCTCTTGATAAACCAGTAAAAGTCATCAAAGAAACTATTCTATACTTCTTTTGTAATCCTTCTCTATTAATATGCATTATCTCTTGGCCAGCTTTTACTGTACCGTTGTAAACCCTACCAATTGCGATTCTTCCTTTGAAATCGTCGGGTGTTATTGAAGTAACCAACATTTGTAACGGTTTTTCTGCATCAGCGATAGGAGAAGGAATGTGTTTAACAATAGCATCGAAGATTGGATTAATATTTTCCATCTTAGATAAATCTGCAATTAATCCGGCTTTTCCATCACGGCCTGATGCATATATTACAGGAAAATCTAAACTATGATCTCCTGCTCCTAGTTCTAGAAATAGTTCTAGAGTTGCCTCGAGAGCAAATTCTGGTCTAGCACCAGACTTATCTATTTTATTTATCACAACAATAATCTTGTGGCCCATTTCTAAGGCTTTCTTCAATACGAATCTAGTTTGTGGCATAGGGCCTTCTTTAGCGTCAACTAAAAGCAAACAGCCGTCTGCCATATTTAAAACTCTTTCAACTTCTCCTCCGAAGTCTGCGTGACCTGGTGTGTCTATAATATTTATCTTTATATCCCCGTACATTACAGCAGCATTTTTAGAGAAAATAGTAATTCCTCTTTCTCTTTCTAATTCGTTGCTATCCATTATCATTTCCTGTTCAGCGACCTCCTTCTTCATTTGAGTTTTTGACTGACGCAAAAGCGCATCCACTAATGTGGTCTTTCCATGGTCAACGTGAGCAATAATTGCGATGTTTCTTATATTCTCCATTACGATATTGTATTCTTTAATTAAAAAGTAATTATACATTAAAATTGCGCTAATGTCAAACTAGCGTGAAAGCTTCTAGTTGATTGTTCTATGGAATCAATAAAAAGTTTCTAAACTGCCAAGGATCTTTATCAAATTCACTATCTGGATTCTCTTTAAAATATACTTGCCTATTCTTTAAAGGCGTCCAATCATATGGTTTTGAAACAAATTTACCAAGATATGGTTTGGCTATTTTAAGGATGTAGTCATATGGAAGATCATCTGGAATACACACTCCTTTCCTTGGGTTTTCAATCATCCACATTGTAGCCGCCACTATTCCTATAGCCACCTGGATTGTTGTTGCGTTCTGACCTGGAATCATTTTTCTAGCCCTACTTATGCTCAAAATACTTCCTGTCCACCAAGAGTTGTACTTATGCCCCATTAACAAAGCTCCTAATATATCATCTCCTTGAGTCACTTCGTTATACATTATTCTCAACTTCGGTTGTATATTGTAATTTCTAGCTCTTAATTCGTGCAAAGAAGAAATCGTTTCGTGACAAGGCATATATGCATAATGCACAGTTGGTCTATACACCGCCTTTCTTTCTTTCCATACTGTTAAGTTAAGCGAAATTCCAAAAGCTTCACCGTGTCTTATCACCATTCCAACAATATCTTGATTGGGCACCCAAGAATGAACAAGAGTATTCATTCCCATTTGAGAAAGGAATATTTGATTCTTAGGACCGTACGGTGGAACACTAGCGAGTTTTGGAAGTTTCTTTTCATGAGTACCCCAACCCATCTCTGCTGGAGCTGTCCCCTCTTCTCTTAATCCTTCGATACTCCAAGTTCCAACGAACTCGTTAACCTCTTTTGGTTTGTTAGTTATCTGTGTATCTCTTTCTGAACAGTGAATTACTTTTACTTTTAATTTTCTTGATAATTCTGCAAATCTCCTTTCTTCTATGAGGCTAGCTAAAATTTCTTTGTCTCTTTTGTTCACCTTCTTTTCTTCTATGAGCTTATTCGCTATATCCACCAATCCTTGCTTTACGAAATGAGAAATCAATCCAGGATTTGCTCCGTGATCAACTACAGCTGTTGGAGAGTCTTTCCAACTTCGTGACATCTCCCTTAATATCATTTGTCTGTAATACAGAGATTTCTCAAAAGGATTTTTCTTTTCTATACCAGTTAAAGAATCCCACTCTTCAACTGATGCGTTAACATACAAAACTTGATTATGGTGACACCAGTTTATAATTTCGTTGCAATCAATATTCCAAGCTAAATCAATTAAGATTCCTCCCGGCCTTAAATATTTAGAAAGAAGAGTTTTCATATTTTTTGGCGTAACTCTTTCTTGAAAAAATCTTACTCCTCTTTTTGTAAATTTTTTTATTTCCTTAGATTTATCTTCGAAATCTATTACTGTAATATTTTTACAGGGAACATTTATTTCTTTTAATAGAATAGGTAGCGTGCACCTCGCTACGGCGCCGTAACCTATAATTAAAATTTTATTTCTGAATTTCATTTTTTTATTTTTAATATTATATTAAAATATTTTAAAAACATTTTAATTCTTATATTAATACTACAATAAAAAAAAGTAAACAAAAACCCCCTTTGTTAAAAGAGAGTTTCTATTTTGAATTTTACCAGCGATCTTTACGACCTCCGCCAAATCCACCTCCTCTGTTGTCTCTGTTGAATCCGCCTGTTCTTGGAGCTCTTGGTTCCATTGGTCTAGCTTCGTTTACTGTGATGGATCTTCCATCAAGTTCTTTGCCGTTCAATGTTTCAATAGCTTTCTGAGCTTCGTCATCAGATGACATTTCCACAAATCCGAATCCTTTTGAACGATTAGTCATCTTGTCGATGATAATCACTGCTGAATCAACTGATCCAATAGCTGCAAAAGTATCTTTTAATGTGGCTTCTGTGGTGTTATATGATAGACCACCTACGTATAGTTTTTTTGCCATGATATTTTGTTTAGTTAATATGAGTAAGCCGACTCGTCTTATTTAGCTTTAAGGCCTACTAATTAACTAACCTAAAAGAATAAGAAACTTACTAGTGTATAATAACACTATTATTAGAAATTGCAATACAAGGGCTTGGTTTATAGATTATTCAAAAATCTCCTCTAATTGTTGATTAACCCATTTATATCTAGTTTTAATACATTCTGATTTACTACTACCGTTCACGGGCATGCAAAATTCCTGAAATATTTCTTTGTTCTCACTATCAACGTTAACATTGGTCAAAGAACTAATGTCTTTATTAAAATCAAATTTATCAGAACTCAGATTATAGATAAATATGAGATATTCTTTTACAGCATTCGCCCCTTGGCCGTTGTTTACGATACTTGAAAGATCGTTGTATCCATCGAAATTAAAATCATTACTCACTTCAACGACTGCTTCTCCACTGCTAAGATCTGCTAGACCAGCAAAAACATTATCATCTTTTAAAACATCTGAAGAAATAATTGTTTGAGTCACAGCTCCAGTAATGTTCATTTTTTTATGATCGCAAGACAAGGTTATTTTCACGTGCTTACCTTGATCTATATCGCCTTCGTAATAATGCTCGATACCAAATCCTAAAATAAAGTTTGGATTCTTTTCACCATCACACGATGGGTCTTGTTTAACTAACATATCTTTTACGAAACTTTGAGAGAAAATAAGGTATACGCCCATACCAGAAAGTATAAATATTATAATAATTGTAAGTATTGTATATTTTTTACCAAGCATGTTTTTGTATAATAACTATTATTGTATCATTTTATCACATACCTAACGTAAACAAAAACCCGCTTTAGGCGGGCTTTATTTTTTAGCATTTAGTTACTGGGTAGTTTTTGAATATCTGCACTTCTTTTTTTCTACTCATTTTTTTACCGTTTGCTTTTGGATCTTTAACTGGTAAAGAAAGCATCCAGGAGATAAGGGGTATTCTGAGCTTATCTACGGACCAACCGTCATCCTTTAATAGTGGTCTTTTTTCTTCTTGAAATCGATTAAGCAAAGCTAATGTAGCTTGTAGATTTTTAGGTGATAACTTATTATGCTCTATTAAAAATTGTTCTTTGCTAATCATTATCATATCTCATGATACAATAATTCGCGCAAAAAATCAAGACCTGGATATTTAAGCTCTCTTTTCTGAAATTATGCTGTTTAGTATCTTTTTAGTACTATCAACACTATTTTGGTTGATTATAGAAACTGCGACTACCTCTTTCCCAATTTTCTCAAACTGTTCTTGAATTTTAGAGATAATATCTTGAGATACGGTATCACTTTTACTCAAAAATATATATTCTGGTTTTTCTAAAAGTAAGCTATTGTATGCTTCTAATTCTAACCGTACACTTTTGTAATCTTTAATAGGATCTTCTGATTCACAGGAGACAAAATGAAACAAAACCTTCGTACGCTCTATATGACGTAAAAACTTGATTCCGAGCCCCTTACCCACTGATGCTCCCTCTATTAAACCAGGAATGTCAGCTAGTATTAACTCGTAATACGCACCCAAATTGGGCTCTAAAGTTGTGAAGGGGTAATTAGCAACCTTACTATTTGCATTTGTTAATTCGTTTAAAAAGCTTGATTTACCAACATTCGGTAGTCCTATAAACCCAACGTCAGCAATCATTTTTAATTCTAAATGTATATCAAATGATTCTCCGGCTTTTCCTTCCTGAAACTCCATCGGACTTGTATTGATTGCCGATCTAAAAAGATAATTTCCCTTTCCACCTCTTCCACCTCGAGCAACCATTTCTCTTTGTCCGATCTTGGTAATTTCAATATCCTTTCTGTTGCTCAAATTATGGCAAACCGTACCAACCGGAACAAACAAAGTAAGGTCATCTGCGTCATGACCATCATTAAGTTGAGATTTACCATTTTGCCCGTTTTTAGCTTCAAACTCTTTTTTAAAACGGAACTTTCTTAAAGCTCCTAAATCAGCAACTCCTTCGATAAAAACATTACCACCGTTTCCTCCACTGCCACCGGTAGGTCCTAGGGTTTTTTTTGTTTTACTAAAAGTTACTAAACCTCTTCCACCGTTTCCTGCTATAACCTTTATCTTTACATCATCTACAATCATATCTTTGTATACAACCTACATAGGCAATGCCCATCCTTTTTAATTTCATCTTTATGGTAATAACAAGGGCATACTTTTTTATCATCTTCCTGATGATCACCTGTTATTCTTCTGCACGGACAATACTTCTTCCCGTGTTTTTTTTCATTTTCCAACAATCCATTAATTACTCTTCTAGCAATAGCTCTGTCTGGATTTAATTGAAAACCATTTGTCTTTGCATATTCAGAATATTCCTTTTCCAACTCATCAATCTTTTCGTTATTACTTCCGAAGTCAACTGATACTTTTTTGACTTCGTTTTCTTTTATCATCTTTTCTAACCACTCTTTGATAATATTTTCTGGCCTCAATCCAACAAAGCCACTTATGGGTTTTCCTCCTTGAAACAACATGACGTTAGGAATTGAATCTATCTTGAATCTTTGAGATGTTAATGGAGCGCTATCAACGTTAACTTTCATCAAAACAAACCTACCATCAAAATCTTTTTCTAGCTTTTCTAATATCGGAGCTAGCATAGAACAGGGATCGCACCACACAGCGAAAAAGTCGACTAAGACAAACTTGTCTGTAGAGTTAATTTCTTTTTCAAAATTAATATCTGTTAAATTATTTTCCATTTTTTTATTCTTAATATCTTTAATTTACTATCACCCATTTTAAGCAAAAATGCAATAAAAAAGTTAAATGCCCCAGCTGGCGTAATAATACCCTATAGCAAATTTAAGCTAAAGGTCGGCTTAGGAAAATTAAATACAAATTTAAGAAAGATTATATGAAAAACAGAATATATGTAGTTTTAACAATAAGCGCGTTAATACTATCGGGATTAGTCGCTTCGCCATATGTTCAAAAATCTATTCCCCAAGTTCAAGCGCAATCATCGTGGAACGCGTATTTAACTATAGATAACGCACAAGGATCTTCTAGTGGCGTCCCAGAAACAATAGAGATTTCCTCCTGGAGTTGGGGTGCAACCCAAACGTCGACTTCAAGTAGCGGTTCTGGTTCGGGAAAAGTAAGCATGCAAGATTTACATTTTACTAAAAGAATAGATAAATCTTCTCCGATGCTCTATTCTTTAGCCAGCGGTAAACGTGTTAAAAGCGCAGTCTTTACGGTGAGCAATGGCGTTGATTCATTTAAGATAAATATGTCTAATGCAACAGTAAAATCATACGGTCTATCTGGTTCGGGTGATCAGCCAACGGAATCTGTAACTTTAAACTTCGCAAAAATGACAGTCACTTACGATGTAAAAGCCGCGAAAAAATAGTTACAAGGAATCTTATTTAAAAACCTGATAATAATAATCAGGTTTTTTTATAAACAAAAAACTCTTTGATGTAATCTCAGAGTAAATATATAAACTATGCGCGCAAGCGCTCAATATCCATCGCAGACATGCAATATGTTCCGTGCTCACAGTTGAATGTCAGCCTCACTTTGTTTCCTTCTTTTCTGAAGGTAAGATTTTCGTGAGGTGGCATAGTCAAACCATCAACAACGAGCATGTCTTGTGTCTGGATTCTTTCGAGCGCCTCTCTGTAATCGGTCAGCTTGAAAGAAGCATAATAGCTATCAACATGACCATCGCCATCATCTCCAGACACCGCCCTAAAGACAACCCTATCTCCCTCTCTTTTGAATTCATATGAGCTTAAACCGCCTCGACCATCGAAAATGACTTTATCTGTGTTATCTTTGGGGGCTTCGACACCATCCCACTTTCCAGAACAACCATAACTCTGTGCTATCGAATTATCAATCGCTGGCGACACCTCACCGTCTGGCATAGTAAATTCTCCTTTCAAGGAACATTCACGACTCTAATTTTAGACTAATACTTTAATACATTTTGTCAAACAAAAAGCTTGCTCTATTAAAACAAGATTTTAAAAAATATTCTTTTATTTATTACCACTTAATGTCCTTTTCTTTTTTATCTTTACGCGCCCTTATTATACTTTTCAATCTATTCTTAGCTAAAGAACCGCAATCAAGAGTACCGATGGCGGTTAGAATGGCTTCCTTTTCTTCCTTTTTAAAAGAGTGCTTCTTTAACATCTCCGTTAAGATGTTAATAGCTTCTTTGTATTCCATAACTATTTATTTTACTCATCTTACCACAAAACAAAAAGAAGGCACTACGCCTCCTAGACTTAGCTTGATATATAGGAGAAAATGACGAATAAATAAAATAGACGGGCAATCTATTGACAGGACCTATATGATGTGATATAATTTATATATAATTAAATGAGTTTTATGGACTCAGACCGCGAAAGTTTGAGTTTTTTATTACACTATGAAAATACTAACAAGTATAAAAATTGCCCAGACAGCCGGGATCGCCCAGGTGGTTTTATCTTTTATGGATTTCATTGAAAAAAGCAAGGGCAATAATTTGAGTATCGTAGCCGTGAATATAAAAAACCAGAAGAAAAAAACTTTTAAAAAGATCAACACAAAAAAAACAAACACCATATCTCTTGGGATGGATGTTCCAGATATTATGAAAGTCATGAATGGAGTGAAGAATATTGGGGAAGTAGAGAAAGCATACGAAGAAGTTATATCTGCATATCAAATGGTTATAAAAAATGAAAAGCCTGATTTAGTTTTAATAAACGGAACGTATTTTATGCCTTGGTGCCTACTCTTGGCTTCAGAGAGAGAACGTATCCCGGCAGTCTTACATTATCACGGAGTTTTAGCTAAAGAAGTCCAAAATTGGAAAAAGAAGCAGCGAAAGATATTTTTAGACATGGAAAAATGTTTTGATAAAAAGGATATTTTCTATATCTTCCCTTCAAAAATAACGAAGGACGTTGTTGAAAAAGAGGTCTTTAAACACAAGATTAAAAAATCAGCTATCATTCCAAATCCTGTTTCCGCACATTTTTTTGGGAAAGAAAATAAAGTGGAGAAAAGAAATATAGGAATAGTTAGTAGATGGTGTGGGATAAAAAATATTCGTTTTTGCGAAGATTTGGCAAACTATAACAACAAGAAAGGGAACAAATTTGTGGTAAACGTTATAACTGATTTAGATGAGAATAATGAAACATATAAAAAACTTTCCAAATTAGTTAAATTTCACAAACCAAAAAGCAACAAAAACTTAGCCTCCTTTTATAGAAACATGGGGGTAGTTATTAGCCCCTCTCATTTTGAAACCTATGGAAACGTAGCGAAAGAATCAATCGCCTCTGGCACCCCTGCTATGGTTAGCTACAATATGGGTGTTTCTGAAACGTTTGATAATTTGGGCTTAAATGATTGGATCATAGACTTTGGTTCTGTAAAATCAGTTTATGACAAAATAGAAAATACGATGGGAGAAACAGTTCATGCAGACGTTAAAAATAGAATGAAAGAGTTATATATGCCACATACAATATTCAACCAAATTATTTCTATTCTAAATAGCGCAACATAAAAAAACCACCCTAAAAAGGGTGGTTTTTAAATGTCTGGAAAAATGGAAATTTTAAAATGTCACCGAAGTAAAATAAGAAGGTTATTATTTCATCGGTTTCTTTTTTGCACTTATAATGACAAATCCGACAAAAACAACCATAGCAATAAATAGAACAAGGCTGTTATTATATGCACTTCCAAAAACTCCGAAAACTGTTCCCACGACGATAGCTATTATAATTACCGCAAAAATAGTTTCTTTTAATAATTTGCTCATAAATTATTTTCTCTTTATTAATTTTTTCTTTTATTATACGACAAAACAAAAAGGAGGTACACTGGACTTAGCGCATATAAACGAAAACAATCTTACCCATTGATTTGTCGGCATACTAATTATAAAATATATGAATAAAAGATAAAACAAATAATGTTTCGTAAAAATTTTCTTACGGTTCCAATACCCGAAAGATTACAGCGCCTTTTAGACAAAAAAGATTTTACTTTCCAGTATGGATTGTTGATTATTTTTTTTGTATCTATTTGTTATTTTGAGTTGATCTACAGACTATGGACTTTTAATAATTTGAATGCAGATTATATATTTTCTGTTTTGTATGCTTTGCCCTCGGCTATAGTTATTTTTTTATTATCAAAAATTTTTGGCCACAAACTAAACAAAATTGTGGCTTATTTTTTGATGTTTTTGCTTATTGCTGTATATTCGGTTCAATTTATTTATTACTATATTTTTCATAACCCGTTCTCGCTTTACACGGGTTTTAGGATAGGATATGCTTTCCAGTTTCAGGGATTTGTATTAGATGTTATCTTAAAAAATATCCTTGTTCTTATTTTATTTATTCTACCCTTAATATCTCTTATTTTACTGCGTGATAAAATATCATTTTTTAGGTTGCGTTTGGTTAGCGTTAGTATTTGCATGGTTTTGGCTTTGGTTAGTTTTGGTTTTTTTATTTTTGACGTCAATTTAACGCGGGCCGAAAATTTTTCCCAATACGCGCTTTATTATAAAATTAATTCTCCGGAACTTGCAGTAAAGAAGTTAGGAGTTTTGGCTACGCAAGCGCTTGATGCTAAGAGATATCTTTTCGGATTTAATGAGGGCGAAGATGATTCTTATGTAACAGATACAGAACCAGTTCTGTCCTCTCCTGTGACGGAATCCAAGCCTGTTACTGTGGCAAATTATAATATTATTAAGGACATAAATTTTGGAGATTCAGCTTTGGGCAAATATTTTTCTTCGGCCTCGCCAACCCCAAAAAACCTATTTACTGGAATGTTAAAGGGAAACAATCTGATATTTATTGTGGCTGAATCATTTTGGCCGTATGCAATAAGTCCTGAATTGACGCCTACTTTGTATAAAATGTCTAATGAAGGTTTTATATTCAAAGATTTTTACAATCCTGTGTGGCAAGTAAGCACCTCAGACGGAGAATATGTCTCAAGTGTGGGATTAATCCCAAAGTCAGGAACATGGAGCATGTATGATTCAAGTAAGATTTATTTACCCATGGCTATGGGAAATCAATTTAAGAATATTGGATATGTCACCAAAGCTTATCATAACAACACTTACACCTATTATCACAGGAATGTTTCAATACCTAATTTAGGATACGATTATAAGGGATTAGGAAGCGGCGTTAAAGTAAAGCAAACCTGGCCGGAATCTGACTTGGAAATGATTGAAAATACAACAGACGAATATCTGCAAACTAAACAACCGTTCCATGTCTATTATATGACTGTAAGCGGACACTTAGAATACAATTTTAGCGGAAACTATATAGCCAAAAAAAATAAAGAGTATGTCGATAAACTGCCGTATTCTGAGCCGGTCAAAGCCTACCTTGCTGCAAATTTGGAGCTGGAATTTGCAATGAAAAGATTGATTGAAAAACTTGATTCAGCAGGAGCTTTAAACAATACTGTTATTGCAATTACAAACGACCACTATCCTTATGGGTTGGAGCAGAGTGCCATGGACGAATTAGCAGGACATAAGATAGAATCAAACTTTGAATTATATAAAGGAGTGTTTATTCTTTGGAAACAAGGGCTGGGGCTTGTAAAGATTGATAAGCCTGTTTCTAATTTAGACATTCTTCCTACTATATCAAATTTATTTGGATTAGATTACGATTCGCGTCTTTTGATGGGAAAAGACGTTCTTTCTGAATCACCTAATGTAGTTATTTTCTTAAACCGAAGCTGGATTACAGATAAACAAAAATATAATTCAACTTTACCCCACAGTGATTCTGAATACGAAAAGATAATAAATATTACTGTAGCTAATAAATTTAAATATTCAAAAAATATATTAGAAACTGATTACTATCGGCAAGTTTTTCCCAGAGAATCATCATTAACAAAAAACTCGCCATAAGGCGAATTTTTTGTTTTACAAGCTCCTAGGGCATGATTCGAACCATTTGAATAACTTGACTTCCCTGGTTCGAAATAAGATAATATATTAATGGGCTATTCTGGTAAATTAGAATTAAAATTAAAAGCTCGAAAATTAAGAGGCAGGGGTTTATCGATAAAAGATATCGAGAAAAGGCTAAACGTCTCGCGCTCTTCTGCTAGTATTTGGGTTCGCGATGTTGTTTTAACTAAAAAACAAATAAATAAACTTTATCTAAATAGAAAAAATGGTAGCCTAAAAGGAAGTTATATCGCATCTATCAATAAAATAAAAAGAACAAAGGAGCTAACCGATAAAGCAATAGAAGAGGGTAAGAAAAAAATAAGGAGTCTATCTGTTAGAGATTTTCTAATTGCCGGTACTGCTATGTATTTCGCAGAAGGAACCAAATCTTTAACCAACGTTTCATTTAGCAATTCCGATCCTAGAGCTATCAAATTTATGGCTAACTGGTTTCGTAGGGTATGCGACGTTCCAGAAGATAAATTCCGTTGCAATTTATATATACACGATAACCTAAATGAAAAACTAGCAAAAAAGTATTGGGCCAAGCTAATAAACATACCCCTTGAAAAATTTAGAAAAAGTTATATAGTTAAAAATAACAAACACAGACTAAGGAAAGTAAGACATATTTATGGTATCCTAAAGATAACTATAAGTGATGCTAATCTCAGTCGAAAAATATCAGGGTGGGTATATGCACTTTTGCAAAACAACAACTATTAGTATTTATTACTAAGCTCCGCAGTGGCGCAGCGGTAGCGCAACTCCCTGTTAATTGAGGCAGCTTTTAAGAGAAATCTTAGAATGAACTTTTCGGGATAACGGTGAACGCTTAATTTGTGAAAACGAAATGCTAACACCGTGGGAACCTTGCAAAAGCAAGGGCACCGTAGAGACTAGATACCGAAATACCTAAACCTTAAAGGCATGGTAAAGATATAGTCCACGCCCAATGGAAACATTGGAATTAGTGTAAGGAGTGGGTCGTAGGTTCGAATCCTACCTGCGGAGCTTAGTAATAAATCGATGATAAAAAACAGCCTGTCATGGGCTGTTTTTTCGTAATGTGATAATATATATAAATACTAATATAAAATATTTATGGAACTACAAAAAAAAATAGAGCTAATAAAAAATAATAAAGCTGTAGCGATGCTAGCTCCAACTTTTGTTATAGACTTTAAATACCCTAATATCATCGGGATGCTAAAACATCTAGGATTTAAAGAAGTGACAGAGCTTACCTTTGGAGCCAGAATGGTAAATTGGGCATATGCTAACTACATCAAAGAACATCCAGACCAAGAACTATTCATAGCCAGTCCCTGCCCTACTGTAGTGGCTATGGTACAAAATCAATATCCTGAATTTGTAAAATATTTAATGCCGATAGTTTCTCCGATGGTAGCTATGGCTAAAGTTCATAAAAAGTTTGATCCCGAATGTAAGGTTGTTTTCATTTCACCATGTTGGTCAAAAGAAAACGTGGAAGCTCCAGAATACAAAGAAGATATTGATGCCGTAATTACTCTAAAAGACCTAAAACAGGTCTTTGAGCAAGAGGGTATAAAAGAAGAAGATTTTAACAAAGACTACTATTTCGACTCCTTTATCAGAGAATACACAAAAATATATCCTGTATCTGGTGGCCTAGCCGCAACTTCTCATATACAAAAACTATTTAAAGACGGAGAGATATTTGTCACCGATGGAGTAGAAAATATTAAAAAAGCGTTCCAAGAATTTAAAGATAAAACTAAACCATATAAATTCTTAGACCTATTAAACTGTGATGGCGGGTGTATTGGGGGGCCAGCGATAAATAGACAAGATATGTCGATAGACCAGAGAAAGGAAATAATATTTGAATATACTCATAGATCTTCTGGAGCCACCATGGGAAAACACGAAGGCAAAGTAGATTACGCGAAAGATATAGATTTAAGCAGAAAATTTGAATAAAAAAAGACCCCACGACGTATCGTAAGGTTTAAGAATCGGTGCTATCTAAAGCGTGCTGAGGCCTTCTGGCTCGACATCGTTATCAGTCGATGGTTCAACAGAACTCGGTGGCCCTTTAGACTTAACCTGAGGCATTGTCGCGCCTTGACGCTCTAACTCACGCTGACATTTAATGCAACAAACAGCGTACGGCAAAGCGTTGAGTCGCGCCATAGGAATTACTTCCCCACAGCCCTCACAAATGCCATAATTGTTACTACGCATGCGCTCTAAGGCGTAATCAATGTGAGCCAATTCGCGGCTCTCTGCTTGAACTAGTTGCGAACTAATACTATCTGCGGCTGAATCAAGAGCTGCGTCAATCATATCTCCAGAAGTATGCGGATGAGGCTCATTTAACAAACTCAAATCATCGGCTAGTGCCTTGTGCAAAGCATCCCTTCTTTTAATAAGAATCTGTCGCATGTTCGAAACTGCTTCTTTCCGGCTCATCGAACTGACTCCCTTCAAATAAATCAAAGAGCAACACAGAATTCAAATTAATATTTTTATCAACTTTTGTCAATAAAAAACCGCCTCTCGGCGGTTTTTATTAGTAGTAATCTTTTACCTTTTTAAGCTCTCTATGCTTTCTCAATTTCTCTAGGGCTTTAGCTTGGATTTGTCTTATCCTCTCTCTGGTCACACCAAACTCCTCCCCCGTTTCTTCTAATGTATGCATAACACCGTCTTCTAAACCGAATCTCATTCCTAATATCTTCAATTCTCTTGGAGTGAGTTCACTAGATATTTCTTTTAATCTATCTTTTAAAAGCTTTCTGGCGGCTTCAGTATTTGGGGCTATTGTTTTATCATCTCTGATAAATTCGGCTAGCACGCTATCCTGCTTATCCTTATCTTCACCAACTGGTGTTTCTAGAGATACTGCTTTTTGAGCAATTTTTCTAATGTGATGAACCTTGTCTACTTCTAATCCCATTTCAGCTGCGATTTCTTCAGCCAATGGCTCTCTGCCTAATTCCTGTAAAAGATTCTTTCTAATCTTTGTATATTTAGATATTGTTTCTATCATATGAACCGGAATTCTAATTGTTCTAGCTTGGTCGGCTAGAGCTCTTGTAATAGACTGTCTAATCCACCAAGTAGCATATGTTGAAAACTTGTATCCTTTCCTCCAATCGAATTTCTTTACAGCTTTGAATAGTCCAAGATTTCCTTCTTGAATCAAATCGAGCAAGGTTAAGTTAGGAGATCTTCCTACATATTTTTTAGCAATAGAAACAACTAATCTTAAATTAGCTAAAGCTAATCTATTCTTTGCATCTTCATCCCCCAATTCTATTCTTTTAGCTAATTCTTTTTCTTCACGAGCTGATAGAAAACTTGATTTACCTATCTCTCTTAAATACATCTGAATAGGATCTATCTTTCCTATTAAAGCTTTTTTCCCTTTCTTTTCTTTTTTTGATTTTACTTCTAAAAATTCTTGAGCTTCTTTTATTTCAATTCCTCTTTCTTTAAAGTCTTCGTAAACTTTTTCAAAGCCTTCTATATCTTTTTCTACATTTGGAAAAGCATACAAAATCTCCGAAGTTGTGACAAAACCCCTTTCTTCTCCTTTTTTAATAATCGAGGCTAGCTGTTGTTTTGCCAACTCGGCTTTTTTACTAAATCTCGGCTTACCGGATTTGTGCAACTTTTTGTTTGGAGTTTTAGTTGCTTTCTTTTTTAACTTGGCTTTGTTTTTTTTCATGAAGCTCTTTACTTAATTTATTAAACTCTTCTTTTAATATACTGAGTTTTGAATTATCATTTGATTCTTCCGCCAATCTGATCTCGCTTGTTATTCTTCCCAATCTATCTCTAAGACATATATCTCTTAATTGAGTTAAGCACAATTGTATTTCTTCAGAGCCGTCTTCTTGAAAATCTACTTCGGCTCTTAACGAAAGAGCTGTTAGAAAATTCATGTATTCTTGATTTCCCGAAGCCTCTACGTTAGCGAAAATAGTCTTAAAATCTTTGTTTTCTGAAGCATTAGCGAAGTCAGGTAGAGTGATTTTCTTCAAACTTTCGACGAATTGTCTTGTTTTATCGCAGAATAAATTGTAGTGGGGTTCTTGTATAAGATTAAGGTTTTCTGGGTCTTTAAATATTAAAGACATCACCTTTTCTTCTATGAGTTTCTTTCTTCCCACTGAATCACTGATATTATTACTTTTTTGATCTTTTTTCAACTCTACGACCGAATTTTGCGTAAAATTGTCGTTTACCTTAACTCCTTTTAATTCTTCTATTATAGCATCTTCTCTGATATTTAGTTGGCTAGATAACTTTTGTATCCAGTGAGATTGTTCAATTTTATTAGGCAATCTCTTGATAGCCGGTAATATTATTTTTGCTATTTCCTTTTTACCACCTGGCGTGGTTTTATCTCTAGATTTAAAAGCCGAGTCAAAATAGTAATCCATTATAGATCTCGCCTGCTTTAAAGATTCTGTCCAATTACTTGGATTTTCTAGAATGATTTCAGCTGGATCTTTGGCGTTATCGTAATTATCAATTATCTTAATATTAAATCCTTGAGCTTCAGCTAGATTAATACCTCTCTTAGTAGCTGAATCTCCAGCTACATCCATATCAAAAGCTAAAAGTAAATTATCTGTATATCTTTTTAAAATATTTAAATGTTGCGAAGTTAATGCGGTTCCTGAAGTTGCAATAGTATTATCAAATCCAGCTTGATGACACATTATCGTATCTGTGTATCCCTCTGTTATTACGCACTGGCTTTTCTTTCTAATCGATAACTTAGCATTATTTATTCCGTAAAGCGTATGACTTTTATCATACAACATCGTTTGAGGCGTATTTATATACTTTGCAATTTCTTTGTTTTGAGCATCTTTAAAAACCCTCGCTCCAAATCCAATCACCTGTGAATTAGCGTCGAATATGGGAAATATTATTCTCCCACGAAATCTATCA
>Ga0247841_10004647_pt1 | contig 23272 bp, 19 predicted proteins | sample LaCruzMarch2015__2_FD_192410 | JGI IMG/M metagenome (GOLD analysis project Ga0247841, IMG submission 192410) | Freshwater microbial communities from meromictic Lake La Cruz, Castile-La Mancha, Spain - LaCruzMarch2015_18m | ecosystem: Environmental > Aquatic > Freshwater > Lake | place: Spain... | reverse complement strand
TATTGTCAGATATAGCAAAAGAAGTAGAGGTCAGCAGGGTAAAGGGAATAGCGGTCTGCGCAACCTCATCGACAGTAATTGCCGTAAATGAGAAGGGTGAAGCGCTGATGAATGCTCTTATGTGGATGGACATAAGGAGTAAATCGCAGGCTGCCCGCATAAACAGTCAGAAGCACAAGATTCTCAAGCTTTGCGGCGGGGAAGTTTCTGCTGAGTGGATGGTTCCAAAAGCACTGTGGATAAAAGAAGAAAGAAATGATATTTACAAACAGTCGTTTAAAATAATAGAACAGCTAGACTGGTTAAATTACAAACTTACAGGCAAATGGGCAGCCTCTGTCTGCAATACCACCTGCAAGTGGAATCTCGGGCCTGACAAAAAATGGGATATGGATTACCTAAGTTCAGTAGGACTTGAAGATATAACAGACAAATGGCCCCGCGATATCAAAATAGTTGGCGAACTGCTTGGCAGCCTGACTTCAAACGCAGCTTTTGAGCTCGGCTTAAACGAAGACACACTTGTTTTCGAAGGAGCAATAGATGCGTATGTATCTATTTTTGGTATGGGTATAGCCGAAAAGGGGAAATTGTCACTAACAATGGGCACAAGTTTTGTTCATCTGACTTTTGAAGATAAAGAATTACATAGTGATGCTTTATGGGGACCATATAAAGATGTGCTGATGGAAGGTTATTGGGTTTTGGAAGCAGGGCAGATTTCAGGAGCATCAGTTATAGAATGGTTTAAAAAAGAATTCGTCAGTGGTTATAGAGGCAGGAAAAATGTTTTTGATTATATGGCAGGCAAAGGAGCAGAAATTCCACCAGGTTCAGAAGGTGTAATCGCTCTTGATTTTTTTCAGGGAAACAGAACTCCATATAAAGACTCACTTGCAAAAGGGGTTTTTTATGGACTGAATTTAAAACATACAAAATGGCATATATACAGATCCATACTTGAAGCCACAGCTTTTGGCAATTTAAACAATATTATTGAAATGGAAACATCAGGAAGTGAAATTAATGAGATTGTTGTTGGCGGTGGTGCCACAAGACATGATTTATGGCCGCAAATCATTGCTGATGTATGCAACAGACCAATAAAAATACCTGAAAATAGTTCATCCGGGATTTTGGGCTGTGCTATAATTGCATTAAAGGGAATAGGGGAATATGATAGTTTTTGCCTGGCATGCAATGATGTGGTAAAAATAAAAAAAATAATATATCCCAATAACGATAATTATAAAATTTATCGGAATATATTTGATAAATATCTATATTTATATGAGAATCTTAAGGAACTTATGCATAGCGGAACTTAACAGGTTTTTTAGTCCTTACAAGTATGAACAATTATTTTAAGTTATCACAAGAGGAGATTTTATGCACAATATTACAGTACTTGGCGCCGGCTACATGGGTAGTGCAATCACTTTTCCGTTAGCAGACAACGGAAATAAAGTAAATCTATGGGGTACATGGTTAGACGACTCTCTTATTGAGTCTTCATTGAAAGGATTTCATCCCAAATTAAAAAAACCATTACCGGAAAAGGTAAATCTTTACTACTGGCAGGACATGGGACCGGCATTAGAGGACTCTGAGATAATTTTTTTTGGAATTACAAGTGAAGGGTTTGTAAATGTTTTTAAAATGCTTCTTGAGCATTTAAATCCAAAAAAAGATTATTATTTTTTCAAACTTACCAAAGGTCTGGTTGAGTACAATAATGAAATTGTAAGAGCATCTGAAGCTGCTAATGATATGTTTGCCAATAAATTTCCGGATAAAATTTTTTCTCTGGCCACTATTGCCGGTCCAGTAAGAGCTAACGATTTATCACACAGGATGCCTTCGGCAAGCGTTTATGGTATCTCAGATGAAAAGCTCAGAATCATACTGCCGGATTTTTCAACAGATTATTATAGAATTTTCCCCAGCAGCGATTTAAAAGGTGTTGAGATATGCTCAACATTTAAAAATATCTATGCAATAGCTGCAGGTTTTTGTGACGGAATTTATAAAAAAGAAAATATAGGTCTGTATTATAATACAGTTTCATTTATTTTTAATCAGTCAGTTGTCGAAATGGCAAAAATTATCAGGATGTCAGGATGCAGTCAGGAAACAGTTTACGATCTCGCTGGAGTAGGAGATCTTCACGTAACCTCAACTACCGGGCGCAACAGAAGATACGGAGAAATGGTCGGCAGCGGTATTGACGGAGAAACTGCTTTCAAGAAGTTGGTTGAAGAAGGAGAATACGGTGAGGGCTATATTGCCCTTAAGCTCGCAATACCATGGTTAAGCAATTTAGGTAATGAGGCTGGTGCTAAAGATTTTATAAAAAATGAACTGCCATTACTTGATACACTGAGAAATGTAGTTTATGGTAATTGCGAACCGGTAAGTGAGTTTAAGAAATTAATTATGAAATTAGGCTGTTGATATCAATTTTTAGCGATAGCTTTTCCAATAATGGTAATATTATTTAAATTATTATATAATTTTAATAATATTAGTGAAAAATTCTTAAAAAATGGATAAAAAAAACACCAGATTAAATGCTGACCGTGAACTTTTTAAATCCCGGGTTCCGGTAAAATCTTCATTTGTAGATACTGATCCCTGGAGGGTATTTAGAATACAGGGAGAATTTGTAGAAGGATTTGACACTTTGGCAAAAGTAGGGCCATGCATATCTATTTTTGGTTCCGCAAGGACTCTACCCGGTGACCAATATTACACAGCTGCAGAGAACACTGCAGCCCTGTTTGCAAAAAGCGGTTTTGGAATAATAACAGGGGGCGGACAGGGCATTATGGAGGCAGCAAATAAAGGTGCTCATGAAGCAGGAGGACTGTCAATTGGCTGCAATATAGAACTTCCTTTTGAACAGGAAGCAAACAAATATCAGGATATATCTTTGAAATTTCATTACTTTTTTGTAAGAAAAATGCTTTTTGTCAAGTATTCGATAGGGTATGTTATTTTCCCTGGAGGGTACGGGACTCTTGATGAACTTTTTGAAGCACTGACTCTCTCCCAGACAAACAAGATAGAGCATTTTCCAATTGTCCTTTACGGCACCCAGTATTGGAAGGGTGTTTGTGAGTGGATAGATGAGATTCTTCTAGAAAAACATTCCAATATAAGCCCTGAAGATAAAAAACTTTATAAAGTGGTAAATGATCCTCAGGAAGCTGTTGACTATGTCTTAAAGGTCATTAAAAAAGAGGATTTTATTTCCAAATCCTGCAGGTGAATAATACCTCTAATTAATCAGCTATTCTTCAAATACAGCAATATTCATGTGATGTTGATAGCGATTCTTTTCTTTGCTATAATGAGCGCAGACCTATGGTTTAGGGAAATAAACGGGCTAAAAAATAGTTACAAAAAATAATATTTGTTGATATTATATATTAATAAATATTATGAAATTAAACTAAAAAATGAAATATAAACAGGATAAACATGAGTAAAACACTTGATGAAAAACTAAATGAAGTATCCACAGATATACTTAAAATGGGCAGCCTTATCAAAGATACTGTAAGTGATGCCCTGAAAGCTTTTGTTGCAGGTGATATAGAGCTTGCACAAAGGATAATAGATAATGATACAAGAGTCGATGACTATGATATCTCCATTGAAGAGAAATGTATGTATATCCAGGCTGAACATCAGCCAGTGGCTGGAGATCTGAGATTTATCCACAGTGTATACTTAATAGTAATCTACCTTGAGAGAATAGGAGATATTGCTGTTAGTATTGCAAAACTCGTTAAAAGACTTTATGCGCAGGAAAAAAGGCCTATAAAAAAGGAATTACTGGATATAATTATTGAGATGGGAAGTGTCGCTCAGTCAATTCTTGAAAAAGCACATAAGTCATTTAAGGATAGGGATGCAAAACTGGCTTTAAGGCTTGAAGAGATGGATATGGCTATAGATGAATTGCAGAAAACACTTTACCGGAAATTATACAGCACGGGTTCTAAAGATGAAGATTATATAAAACTTGTCACCAACCTGTCACTCATGAGCAGATATATTGAAAGAATAGGGGCCAATTCGATAAATATTGGAGAGAGAGTGATATATTTTCTTACCGGTGATTTTAAAGCTATTCACAGTGATCTTTAAAAAGTTTATGCTTTATTTTAAATACAAACTGCCAGCTGTGGTCTGTTAACTTTTATTATTTAAATCTGATGGTAATATGCCCCTTAGTCCGTGAATCTTTGAGATTAGTAAAAATCTTACATCAGCTTCCATCAGGCAAATCTTCCGATAATGTGACCCTGAGTATGTGAACCTTTAGGATTAGTAAAAATATTATGTTAACTTTTTTTAAGCCAAATCTGCCTGTAATATAATCCTAAGTATGTAAACCTTTGGGACTTGTAAAAATATTATAATAACTTTTACCAGCCAAATCTACCTGTAATATAACCTCCGGCACATTAGTCTTTACGATAAGTAAAAAGCTTGTGTTAACTTTGATTAGCCAAATCTACCTGTAATATAACCCTCAGTACGTGAATCTTTGGGATTAGTAAAAATCTTATTGGTTTCTCCTATCTCTATGAGTTCTCCTAACAGAAAATATCCGGTTAAATCAGAAACCCTCGCTGCCTGCTGCATATTATGGGTTACAATAACAATGGTATATTGTTTTTTAAGTTCATACATCAGCTTCTCAATCTTTAAAGTGGATGCGGGATCCAAAGCAGAACAAGGTTCATCCATCAGTAATATGGTGGGTTCAATGCACAATAAACGGGCGATACAAAGACGCTGCTGCTGCTCTCCACTCAGGCCAAGTGCTGATTCTTCCAGTTTATCCTTAACCTCATCCCAGAGGTGGACTGATTCCAGCGCCCATTTAACTTTTTCTCTGATTTTTTTCTTGCCCAACCCACCATGTATACGCCATCCGTAAGATACATTACTAAAAATAGTCAGAGGGAAAGGATTGGGCCGCTGAAAAACTAATCCTACTTTTTTACGCAAAGCCAGAAGATCTGTATTTTTCCCGTAAATATCCTGGCCATTTATATAAACCTCACCTGAAGTACTGACATTTTCAATCAGGTCGTTCATGCGGTTAAGTGTCCTCAAAAAAGTGGATTTACCACAGCCGGACGGACCAATCAGGGCAGTTATTTTATTAGCCTGAATCTCCATATTAATATTTTTTAAGGCCTGAAACTGTCCATAAGACAGAGACAAATTTTTAATTTCAATAATATTCATAATTTTTATCCAAATCTCCCTGAAATATAGTCGTTGGTTCTTTGGTCTTTAGGAACAGTAAATATCTTTTCTGTCTGCCCAATTTCTATCATCTCACCGTTTAGAAAAAAAGCAGTACGGTCAGCTACTCGGGCCGCTTGTTTTGTATTATTGGTGACTATAATTATGGTGTAATCTTTTTTTAACATTCTTAGAGACTCTTCTATTTTCATGGTAGAAATAGGATCAAGTCCGGAACATGGCTCATCCAGTAAAATAAAATCTGGTTTGAGTGCAAGAATGCGGGCTATACAGAGCCGCTGCTGCTGACCACCGGACAGCTTGAGTGCTGAAGTAGAGAGTCTGTCTTTTACCTCTGCCCAGATAGCAGTGTCTTCCAAACTTTGCCTGACAAGCGTGTCCAGCGTTATTTTATCTTTAACCCCGGCCATTTTAGGACCAAAAACAATATTTTCATAAATTGATCGCGGCAGAGGTACCGGGGAGGCAAAAACAATGCCGAGTTTACGCCGAAGCTCTGTTATGCTTGTGTCAGCCTCGTAAATATTTTTGCCATCAATGGTTAATAATCCCTCTACCCTAGAATTAGGCACCAGATCATTTAAACGATTCAGTGCCCGTAAGAAAGTAGATTTGCCGCTTCCGGAGGGTCCGATTATACCCAGTATTTCGTTCTTTTGAACTTCCAGATTAATATTTTTTAAGGTCTGGATTTGGCCGAAAAAATGGTTGAAATTTTCTGCCTTTATGGCAATTGTGTCCATTTATATCTTCCTAAGAATATTTTTTAATAAAGCGGTTCATCAATAGATAGGCCACCATATTTATTATTAAAATTGTAATAATAAGAATGGCTGCTGTTCCGTAAGCATTAGGCATTGAAATGCCTTCCCGTGCCATAATATAAAAATGAACTGCCATAGTTCTTGAAGATGAAAAAAGTGAGGTCGGTAAACGCAGGGCGCTGCCGGCCGTAAAAATCACTGCTGCTGTCTCACCGATGCTGCGGCCAATGCTTAAAACTATACCGGTCATAATTCCCGGTATAGCTGAAGGCAAAACCACTCTGGTGACCGTCTGCCACTTGGTACATCCCAGCGAGTAGCTTACTTCCCGGTAAATATATGGAACTGACTTGATTGCTTCTTCACTGGTTCTAATAATGGTCGGCAGAATCATAAAAGACAGAGTCAGACTACCGCTTAAAATTGACCAACCGAGCTGCAGTTTGATAACAAACAGTATAAAACCAAACAAACCGAAGATAATTGAGGGTATACCGGCCAGGCACTCCGAACCAAATTTTACTATTCTGGTAAATTTGTTTTCCCGGGTATATTCGGTCAGATAGACAGCTGTCCCTATCCCCAAAGGTGCGGCTATTAATATAGCTCCAAAGGTTAGGGAAATAGTACCAATAATGGTAGGAAAAATACCTCCGCTTTTACCCATATCTATAGGGTTAGTAAATAAAAAATTAAAGTTAACGACTGGCAGACCTTTTTTTAAGATATAAAAAATTATAAATAAAAGAATGAAAACTGTGACAGTGGTAAAAGTCCAAAGTATTCCCAGCATAATCTTTTGTTCAACTCTCGGATTAGCAGCCATCAGCTCCTCACCCTCTTCTTACTGGACATTACATTGGCCACTGTATTTAATATCATAATGATAATAAAAAGGACTATTCCGGTAGCAAAAAGTGCCTGGCGATGCTCACCGGTGGAATAACCTATTTCCAGAGCTATATTTGAGGTTAGTGTCCTGACAGGATCAAGTATTGAACGGTATGTTAATGGCGTTTCCGGCTATCATGATAACGGCCATTGTTTCTCCGATAGCCCGTCCCATTCCCAGGATAATACTGGTAATAATACCCGACTTGGCAGCCGGAAACATTACCATTATGGTAGTCTGCCACTGAGTAGCTCCCATTGCAATGGAACCCTCTCGATAATTTCTGGGCACAGCTAATAAAGAATCAATTGAAATACTAATAATAGTAGGCAGAATCATTATGCCAAGGACAATTGAGGCAGCCAGCACAGATAAACCTGGTCCGCCCAAATTATTTCGGATAAAAGGTACAAGTATTACTACTCCTATAAAACCGTAAACTACCGAAGGTATTCCGGCTAAAAGCTCGATAACCGGTTTTAGAATCTGGCGAACACGCTTGGAAGAAAATTCGGTCAGAGTTATCGCACAGGCGAGGCCCAAAGGGATACCTATTATAAGCGCTCCGAGTGTAACTTCGACAGATCCAACTATCATTGGCAGTATGCCAAAACTTTTTTCGCTCGGGAACCAGTCCATACCCAGAAGAAAATTTTTAATCCCGTATTTGATTATAATCGGGGTTCCTTCGAAAAAGATGAAAAAAGTAATTATGGCTAAAAAAGAAAGAGCAGAAAAGGCAACAACTGCCAGGACTATCTGGATTAATTTTTCATTTCTTTCAAGCTGTGTCATTGATTCAAACTTTATAATTAGTCCTGATATTTAATTTACGGAGATTAGTCCGGCTTCATTAATTAAATCCTGTCCTTCTTGGGAGAGTACGAAATCAATGAAGTTCTTCACTTCTCCGGTGGGAGTATTTTTGGTTACAAACAAAAAGGGGCGCACCAGACTGTATTTTTTAGTGATTATGTTTTCATCAGTAGCCATTATGCCTCCCAAACTCAGAGCTTTTACTTTATCGTTTAAAAGCCCCAAAGAAATATAACCAATCGCATTTGGATCATTAGCTACTATCTCTCTTACCGTGCCATTGGAATCCTGGACTATAGCTCCTTTAAAAATACGGTTATCCTTCATCACAAGTTCCTGAAAAGCACCTCGGGTACCCGAACCCTCCTCGCGAGTCACCACGTTAATAACTTTATCTATTCCGCCTAATTCCTGCCAGTTTCTTATTTGGCCGGCAAATATTTGTTTTATTTGCTCAACAGTAAGATTCCCTATATTGTTACCGGAATTCACAATAACAGCCAAACCATCAAAAGCCACTATTATTTCGTTTAAATCTTTTTCTTCCGGCTTTAATTCACGAGAACAAGTCCCGATATCGGCTACTCCGGACTTGGCTGCCTGAATACCGGCGCTAGAGCCACCACCCTGGACATTAACAATAATATCGGGATATTTTTCCATATAAACTTCGGCCCACTTATCGGCAAAAGGTTCAACACTAGTTGAGCCGGCTATGGTTATCTCTTTATGGGAGACACCCTGGGTACAACCAGTAATAAATACAGCTAATATAAATATGACAAAAATTAATCGGCGCACACAAAGATTATAACAAAATTATATATATCAATACAAGTCTTGGAGCTGACATTTAAAGTATAATCTTAATTTTAAATGTCGATTTTTCAACTAAAGAATATAAATATTTGCTTTGGCTGGGGGAGACTGGGCTGGGGAGATATATGAAATTTCAAAACAGTTTTACAGTAATAAATTATATGTCGCATCAGTTGATTTTAATATAGTCAAGTGTGTGTCCAGTTTATGGGGTTCATATTAAATTAATCTTAAGGGGCTATTACAAAAATATTTAAGACAAGGAATATTAATAATCTTAAGCCTCTTTTATTTTCAAATCCAGCAGATGAACACTGTCAGCAATCAATCAGTTGTCCTTCGAAGTTTTAAAGGGTACGTTTAAAAGCAGTTCGGCAACTTCTTCATCTGTCGCCAGAATGTTTACCAGGCCTCCCTTGATTGCTGCAAAAATTGCATCAAATTTTTTTATTCCGCTTGCTGCTCCTATGCGGTATTCTATTCTGTTTATATATTCAACAGGGATAGATATGATTCTGTCTTCAGCAGAAGTTCTGCAAAAGTGGCCTGTTCTGTCGAAAAAATGACCATAAGCATCTCCAATTGCATCAGCTTTGATTAATTCCTCTACTTCAGCCTGAGACAGATTACCTGATTTGAAAATTGTTGAATCTCCCAAAGGATAATAGGAACCAATTCCTACAATCGATATATTTACTTTTTTGATTGTATTAAAAGTATTTTTTATACTGCTGTCACTTAAAATAGCCTTTTTGATACTTCTGTCATTAACAAAAAGGGGCGCATATATAATACTTGGGAATACTCCGAACTTGTCAGAAAGTTCTTTAGTAAGGTCAATACTCTCAAAAGACAGATTGTATGATCCGCCAAGCAGCTGCACTACTCTTATTTTTTTTGAAATTTTTAAGGGAAGAGCTTTAACAACTTCGGCTACCGTAGAGCTGTGAGAAATGCCAAGGATATCATCATCTTTAAGAATGTTTAGAAGATAATTTGAAATCTTTTGTCCTACCAGTGTCTTGGTTTCGGAAACATTTTCTTTATTGCTTTTTACTATAAGCATTCTTTTAAGCCCAAACTTTTTTTCAATTTCACTTTCCAGCTTTGTTATTCCAAGATTACTGTCAGCAATATTAAATTTTATAATTTCAAGATCAAATGCTTTTTGAAGTATTCTGGTAACTTTGGCAGGGGAAAGCTTGAGTATTTTTGCTATATCTTTTTGCTGTTTTTTTTCAATATACTTAAGATTGCATATTTTAATTATCAGATCCAGATCAAAATTTTCCATTTATTTGTTCCTAAAAAAACCAAACTTTTATTATTATCATTTAATAAATTAAAATGACCGAAATCCATATTGACTTTCAATTTCTCTGATTATATAATATTTTGAAAATTATTGCAGTATTGAAATAAATATTTTAAATATTTTTCTATAAATTTTTTTTCAGATTGTTACTTCAAGGGCGGCATTTCTGCGGTAATCGTAGGGATGTATGTATTTCAAAATAATGCTTAAGTTAACATTTATAGTTTAAAAGAGGTCCCATAATGGAAAAATTTCTTATATTTGATATTGGTGCCGGAAGCGGAAGAGCAATAGTCGGCTCTTTTGAAGACAGCAGGATAGAATTCGAAGAAATTCACAGATTCGACAACAGACCCGTTTTTGCTGCAGGGGAATTATTCTGGGATATACTGCGGCTATATTCTGAAGTAAAAATTGGTATTGAAATATGCATGAAAAAGCATAAAGAGATAAATTCGATGGCTATTGACACCTGGGGATGCGATTTTGGATTAATTGACAAAAACGGAAGATTAATTTGCAACCCAGTGCATTATAGAGATCTTAAAAGACACGAACGTTCAGTGCAGATGCATAAAATAATTACTGAAGAAGAATTATTTATGGCAACAGGCGGACCTCAGGATAGAATTATGAGCATATATCAGCTTTTTTCTTTAAAATCTGAGAAAGCAGTTGAGTATGAAAATGCCCACAAGTTTTTAATGATACCGGATATACTGAATTATTTATTAACGGGAGAAGTTTCCAATGAGTTTACCAATGCAACCATGAGCATTATGGTTGACCTTAATAAAAGGCAGTGGGAAAAGGGAGTTATCAGGAAGCTTGAGCTTAGAGAAGATTTGTTTGGCACTATAAGTGAACCGGGATTTATGCTTGGAATGACCGGCAAATCGATTCTAGAAGAAACAGGGGCAAAAGATTTAAAAGTTATTATTTCTCCTTCTCACGACACAGCATCTGCTGTCGCAGGTATTCCAATCGCAGATAATTTTGAGACACCCGCATTTGGAATCCTTGGCACTTGGTGTATGAGCGGGCTGGAGACGCAAAATCCCGTTATTAATAAGCAGGTTTTTGAGGCAGGATTTGGTAATGAAGGTGGTGTAGAAGGCAAAAACATGCTTCTGAAAAATATAACAGGTCTTTGGGTTATCCAGCAATGCAGAGAAAAATGGATGAGAGAAAATCAAAAAGAAATTTCCTGGAAAGAAATAGATGCATATGTTTTTGCATCTTCGGAATCTGACTCATATATAGATGTTGATGAAAGCTGCTTTGGAAAAGTTCAACCCGATATGTCTGAAACTATCAGAGATTACTGCAAAAAAACAAATCAGAGTGTTCCTGAGACAATAGGTGAGATTTCACGATGTTTCTATGAAAGTCTTGCCATGAAATTTAAATATAATTTTGATGTTTTAAAGGACCTTACCAAAAAAGATATTGAAATTATTCATCTGATAGGTGGTGGAGTTAATAATAAATTACTCTGTCAGTGGATAGCTAATGTTCTCAATGTTCCTGTTTTGGCGGGCCCATCAGAAACAACTTCTGTGGGCAATATGATTTTCCAGTTAAAGGCAGATGGATTAATAAATAATGTAAGTGAAGGCAGAAAGCTTTGCATGAATTCATTTGATATCAAGTCTTATGAACCTAAGGATATTATTTATTGGAGCGATAAATATAGCAAATATTTAAAAATTGCCAGACAAAAAAATACTTAAAAACATTTTTCATGATTTGATTAGTCACCTGTAATCAGTCAACTTAAATTATCAGGTTTAAAGAAATCCTAAGCCTTATACCAGCAAATAATTTTTTCCAGATGGTTAAGCTGGCTAAAATGTCATGGTTAAGAGAATTTTAATCATAGTTAAAATGCATGGTTTAATTAAAAATGACTTGTTTGCCGGGAACTAATTAACTTAAAAAATGAGTAAGCCACTTTGAATCATCCAAATCTCTTAAAAACTCAAAAAGGAGAAAAAATATTAATGAAATATCCCAGAATTTATCTTGTTCTTGATAACTGTTTTGCCATAAAGAGATGGATTAAACCATCTGAATGGATGAAAATAATCAAAGATATTGGCTTTACTTATGTACAGGCCAGTACTGACAATGAATTTGATCCGATATTTTTTCCTGAAGACTATTGTCTTGACTGGATGGAAGAAGTAAAAAAAGAAGAAAAAGCTACAGGTTTAAAAGTTATTAATTTTTATTCCGGTTATCAGACTTACAGAACAGCAGGTCTTGGCCATTACGATTATCGTGTCAGGGAGATGCTGATAGAAAAATGGTTTAAGCCACTCATAAGAAGAGCTGCAGATCTGGATGCAAAAGGAATAGGGTTTCATGTTTTTGCATTAACCGATGATGTTCTGCAGGATAATGACAAATATTTGGAAACTTCAGAAATAATTACAGATTATTTGGCAGAAATTTCAAAGTATGCTTATGAAAACAATAAAATCCAGATCAGTTTTGAGCAAATGTATGCACCTCATCAGCCTCCCTGGACAATTGAGGGAACATTTGAGTACCTGGAAAAAATATATAACAAATATAAAACACCCGGATATGTCACTATCGATGTAGGGCATATGGTAGGTCAGAAAAAATTTTTAAAACCATCAAAAAAAATTATTAAAGACAGTCTGACTGACTTTTCAGCCAGAAACGGGAATATGAAGATCTGGCTCGGAGCGGACTCTGCTTATGCTTTATGGGATAAATTAAAAAACAGCATTAAAGGTGAAGAGAAGATCGAAAGTGCCGCGTGCCAAATAAGTGAAGAGATGGACAAATATCCCTATTTCTTTTCAGATAAAGATGATGCTGACATTTATAAATGGATTGAAGAATTAGCAGTTTATTCCCCCATTATTCACATGCAGCAAACCAATGGAATAACTTCAAGTCATGCACCGTTTACTGCAGAAAACAATAAAACGGGGGTAGTGAAAGGCAGACAGCTTATTGAATCGATTGTAAAGTCTTTTGAAAAGCAAAAGGAAAAAAATATGCCTTCTTTTGTAGAAGATATTTATTTAAGTTTTGAACTGTTTGCAAGCAACACTGATACAAAAAGGGAAATAATTTACAGACTAAGGGAAACTCTTGAGTACTGGAGACAATTTGTTCCAGAGGATGGGTTGCCACTAGAAAAGATTTTGTAAGCCAAAAAAATAAATTTGGCATGTTCAATACAAAATGAGTTTATCAGATCAGGCAATAAAAATTTTTTTGCAACTATCCGGATTATCAACAATGCAGCACTGCTTATTGCGGGCAGAGTAGTGCCAAAACTGATTATAGCAAGGTTATATTAATCTGGCATGGAGGTGGTTTGAACTGTTAAAAATTATTTAATATTTAAAAACAATTACAAATGATTAGAAATTACTATTTGACTATAAATCTTTTGAGTTATATAATTTATTGAAAATTATTACAGTATTGAAATTAATTATAAAGACTGCACTATTTATATTTTTTTGATATAATTTTAAACTTATAAAACGAAAATTTTTATTATTTTGGAGGAAGAAATGGAATTTGATAACAGGGAAATTATTGAAAAAATATCCCAGGAAGTTATTTCGAGACTGAAGTCTTCGGGTTTTGCGCAGAGCAGTATTATTTCAAAAGACGAGGAGCTTAAAAAAATTGCAAAAATGATAGACCATACCATATTAAAAGCTGATGCAACATATGATCAGGTAAAACAAATATGCAAAGAAGCAATAGATTATGGATTTGCTTCTGTTTGTGTAAACCCGGGTTTTGTCCCTCTGGTTTCTGAAATGCTTAAAGGGTCCGGTATCCCAACATGTTCCGTGGTAGGTTTTCCTCTTGGAGCCACAACTTCAAAAGCAAAAGCATTTGAAACAAAAGAAGCAATTGAAAATGGTGCCGGTGAAATAGATATGGTTATAAACATAAGCGCACTTAAATCCAGGGACTACAACAGAGTTAGAAGCGATATTGAGGAAGTAGTTGTTGCGGCAAGGAATAGAGCAAAAGTAAAAGTAATTATAGAAACATGTCTGCTAACAGACAGTGAAAAAATAAGAGCCTGTGAAATAGCCAAAGAGGCTGGTGCTGATTTTGTAAAGACTTCAACAGGTTTCAGTACGGGTGGGGCAACTGTCGAAGATATAAGGCTAATGAGAAGAACTGTAGGTCCTGACATGGGAGTCAAGGCATCTGGAGGCGTAAGTGATTATTTGGGTGCCGTTGCCATGCTTGAAGCAGGAGCATGTACTTTAGGAGACAGCGATAACTGCAGATTAGGTACAAGTAAATCCATAAAAATAGTAGAGAGCAAATAGGTTGGAGGAATAAATGAGTAATATGAGAGCGGTAAGACTATTTGCACCAGGTGATTTGAGATGTGTCGAAATAGAAAAACCTGTTATTGAAGAAAAAAATGATGCAATAATCAAGGTAAAAGCCTGTGGTGTATGTGGTTCTGATTTAATGAGGGTAATGGTCAAGGGTGCATATAGGCATCCAATTACTATCGGCCATGAGTTTGCTGGTGTAGTGGAAAGTATAGGTTCAGATAATAAGGGTTTTAATGCCGGAGACAGGGTAACTGTTGTTCCGCTTATTCCCTGCGGTGTTTGTGATTACTGCAAAATAGGCCAGCAGGTGCTTTGTGACAATTATGACTATTATGGCTCCAGAAAAGAAGGAGCAATGGCCGAATACATACAGGTAAAGGCTGATAATCTTATAAAAATTCCTTTTAATGTAGATTTTGAAACAGGTGCAATGACAGATCCTGTTGCTGTAGCACTTCATGCAATCAGGAAATGCAAGTTGGAGCCAGGACAGAAAGCGGCAGTATTCGGACTGGGTGCAATAGGACTTATTGCAATACAGTGGCTCAAATACTCCGGATGCACTGATATTTTTGCAATAGATATTTTTGACGAAAAACTGGAGCTTGCAGAAAAATTTGGTGCAGATGTGTGCATTAATGCAAAAAAAGAGAATCCTGTGGAAATCATTAATAATAAAACCAACAAAAGGGGCGTTGATGTTTCCATAGAGCTTGCCGGGAATAAAATTACACAAATCCAATGCATTGAAGCAACAAGAAAGCTTGGAAGAGTGGTAATATGCGGAATCTCTTACGACGACCTTGTTTTCCCAAATGCCGTACTCAGCAGAATATTAAGAGGCGAAATTGAGTTTGTTGGGTCATGGAATTCCCTTATCTCACCCCTTCCTGTTGATGAATGGAGAACTGCCATCAATTATACAGGCAAAGGTAAAATTTTATGTAATCCTGTTATTTCGCACAGATACAGACTTGAAGAATGTGCAAAGGCATTTGAAATGATGTTTTACAAAAAGGAAGTTTTCAATAAAGTCATGTTTAAGCCGGAAGATTAATCAGATAATATTTACAAACAAAAAAGGATAACAAAATGAAAAATGCAATAGGTTTAATTGAAACAAAAGGATATGTAGGTGCAGTTGAGGCAGCTGACGCAATGGTTAAAGCAGCAAATGTAAATTTAGTCGGTGAAAAACAAATTGGTGGCGGCTATTTTACAGTTATTGTGGAAGGTGATGTCGGAGCAGTAAAGGCAGCTATTGATGCTGGTGCAGCTGCAGCAAAAAGAGTTGGAGAGGTTATATCTGTCCATGTTATACCAAGCCCTCACGCAGAAGTTGATAAAATTTTACCAGGCAGAATCAATAATTCAAAACAAGAAAAATAAAGCATTTATTTTTTTATAAGAACAGAGGATATAAATAATTGAAAGCTATAGTATTTCATGGGATTGATGATGTTCGTCTTGATGAAATGGAAATACCGAAAATTAATGAAAATGAGGCACTGCTAAAAGTTGGTGCAGCGGCACTTTGCGGCACCGATCTAAGAGTCAAAGCATCGGGACACAGATGTATTGGTGAAAAAGAAACAAGAATCCTGGGTCATGAAGTTGCCGGTACAATTTCAAAAGTCGGAGGAAAGGTTAAAGGCCTCGTTGAAGGGATGAGAGTTGCAGTTGCACCGGTTTCAGGATGCGGTATTTGCAGGCAGTGCATTTCCGGAATGCAGGTATTCTGCAGGAATGATATTGTTCTTGGCCTTAGCACGAGCGGAGGCCTTGCAGAGTACATGGTTATCCCTGAGCCTCATATAAAAGGTGGCAATGTTTTTGTAATGCCTGAGAGTATGGGCTTTGACGTTGCCGCAGTTGCAGAACCCCTTGCAACTGTATTTACCGGACTAAGTGCCTGCAAAGTAAAACCTGCTGATATAGTTCTGGTAGTAGGAGCCGGACCGGTCGGATTAATGCATATGCAGATGTCTAAAGTTTTTGGTGCACAAAAAGTTATTGTAAGTGAGATATTGGATGACAGGCTGGAAATGGCTTTAAAATTTGGAGCAGACCATGTAGTTAATCCTATAAAAGAAAATCTTACAGAAGTTATTCTTAAGCTAAGCAATGGCAGGGGTGCTGATGCAATTATTATAGCCGCAGCTTCCGGACAAGCCCAGTCGCAAAGTCTTGAGCTTGTTGCCATAGGCGGTCACATTAATTTTTTTGGAACACTGCCAAAAGGTCAGGATAAAATAGTTATTGAATCTAACAAAGTTCACTATAAGAATATAAATATAATTGGTACAACAGGGACAACCGTTTTGAATTATTACAAAACAATGGAGCTTCTTATTTCAAATAAAATTGATTTATCCAGATTTATAAGTGCAAGGTTTGGATTAGATCAATACAAGGAAGCATTCGAAGCTGCAAAGTCAACTAACTCCCTGAAAGTAATTTTTGAAATAAATTAAATCAAGGCAATGCCTTAGTTTAATTTATCCACATTATGTTTTTTAAAATGTTATAAAGCCATGGACTGTCAGAGACTTTAACATTTTTGCTTATTCTCCCAAAGACTGTAAAGTTTTTGTGCAAGCTCCTAATTTAAGCAAATATCCTGAGAAAAATAAATCAGGATGCTGGTTTTACTAATCAAAAAACATGGGATTAGTCAACAAAATTGTCGGCATCAAAACCTGAGCGGCTGAGCATCTCATTAACACTTACGCCTCTTCTTGAAAGGTATTTTCTTACCTGGCTGTCATTTGAAATTCTGAGCATATTGTAATTTTCTTCAGAGTCATCCTCCCATATTCTTCTTTCAAACATCATTTTTATGCAGTTTTCGATACTTTCCCACTTTTCTTCACCTATTTCCCTTAAGAAAATTTCCTTTCTGTCGTTCTCATCAAAAAGTTCGAGTACTGTGGCAATAACATCTTTTAAAATTCCGGTCCATGCTTTAAAAGAGCCACCAAGATAAATTCTTTCAGATAATTTATGATTTTCATCATTTTTATCCGGATCCCACCTGTCTGTTAATGTGTATGCTGTAATAAGATTTAACAGCCGGACAACATTTTTTCTTTCAAATTCTCTAAGTCTGTCCGATTCTTCAATGTCTATATCCAGAGGAGGCAGAGCAATAAATTTTTTAAAAATAATTTGTTTTAACCTGTTTGTTGTTAAAGGTTTTTTATTTGAAGAACTTGATTCTTCAACATATCTGATAATAAAATTGTTCCTGTCTTCAATAATGCTGTCATATATATTGCTCTCAATCATATTTATTGCAGACGGTCTTTTTTTGCCTTTGCCAATTAAAAAAGTAACAAAGCCTGATTCAGACTTGCTGCCTTTTTTGGACATATATTCTTTCCACTCCCCGGCAAATATGCTTGCCCATTTATTAATAAGGATGGATGTGAAAAAAGGCATCTGTCTTAATTTGTCATGAGCCGCCAGATTTGTTTCTTTAAGTAATTTGATGTCTGGCTCTATGTATATTTTGCACTCTATATCTTTCCTTCCGGCCCATATCTGTGCAGCAGCTTTATGCTGGCCGTCAAATAAAAGTACTTTATTTTCAGTCAGGCGGCAGACAGACGGAGTTAGCTGGCTGTTAACCAGGAGGTGTCGGTATAGATCCCAAAGTCTCGTCATTTCTAGAGGTCTTGGCTGGAGATCTTCGTCATTATGAATATATTGGACAGGAAGTACCATGTAAAAATATTTGAACCCGGTTGAAGGACAGGAGGACAGGGGAAATATTGCGGCATCACCTGAGTCTTCCAGAAATATATTTATTTTATTTTCTTTGCTTTTAATTTCTGCCTTCAAATGTCTGACTGGATTACTTTCCTTAAGCTTTAGTTTAAGAACATCGTTTAATTTTTTTGTATTGCCGCTGCCAAAAAATTTCTCCATTTCTTTTACTGCGAGGTATTCAGAAAAAGACAGTTCACCCATTTCTTTATGATGTTTTTTGCAGACTGTAATAAAATTAGACTCATTAAAGCTATTGTCAAATGCCAGCGGCCTCAAGTGATGGAATTCAATTTCAGATTTTTTATTTATTGGTTTTTTATCCACACAGCAGATCACTTTATTGCCAACTGTATTATTTGAAAGGATAATCTTCTTGTCTTTCAGAGAAGGCTCCGGGTGTGCTGACATTTAAACCTCCAGATTATTGTATTTGTTTTTTAAAAAAAAATTATATGGAAATTATAATATTTAATGAAGATAATCTAAAGAAGGTTTGCTCTTTTTTATAAAATATTTAAAAAAGTAAAAAATAAAATTAAGAAAATCAAAAAATTTTTTTAATTTTTAAAATTAAAGCTATAATATGCTTTTGGTTTTATTAATCATTTTTTATATTAGAAAAAGATAATTCACCTTTTAAATTATGGAAAAATTAAAAGCATTTTTTAACAAAATCTCAAATATTGCCAGCAAAGTCACCTCCAGGATGAACTTTTATATTGACGAACAGGGTAAAACAGAGGGTGATTTTGAACAAAATTACTGGCATATAAATAACAGCTTTTTAAGGAACAGGCTGCATCTTAAAAAAATAAATATTAATAAGGTAACAACCATAACGGTATTTGTTCTTATTTATCTTTCCATTTGTGTAGTTTTTCGCCCCTGGCTTATTTTTAGCCTGACAACTACTGCCGGCGGTGATATGGGTACACATCATTATGGGGTCAGATTTATGATCGACAATCTGCTGCCACATTTCAGAGTAACAGGATGGTCTAATGGATGGTACGCAGGCATGCCCATAATTTCTTTTTATTTCCCTTTCCCTTATCTGATGATTGCGCTGCTTAGCAAAATAATTACTTACAATATTGCATTTAAACTTATTACTGTACTTGGCTCTTTTATTCTTCCCGCCTGTGCTTACTGGATGATAAAACTCATGCGATTTAAATACCCATTCCCACTTCTTGGTGCACTTGGGGCATCTCTATTTTTATTTACTGAAAGTTATTCAATATATGGTGGAAATTTTTTAAGCACGCTGGCAGGAGAATTCGGTTATTCACTAAGTTTTGCACTGGGCTTTCTGCTTATTGGGACGATGCACCTTGCAATTGAGCGGGGCTCAAAGTTTAACTGGCTGTTTGTTCTTAACTGTTTTATTCTGATGGCTGTGGCGCTTTCCCATGTTCTTACAACTATTTGTCTTTTAATAATTCTCCCATGGCTTCTGCTTGAAAACAGGAAAGTCAGAAATATATGGTACATGATTTCAGTTCTTGTAACCGGATTTTTTCTCACGGCTTTCTGGAGCGTGCCTTTTGCCCTTAAACTTAAATATACACCAAATATGGGCTGGCAGAATTTAAAAAATTTCAAACCTCTGGTTACAGTTGAGATGATTCCCATTGTAGCGCTTGCTGCTATTGGAATAATGATTTATATAGTAGTGATTTCAAGAAGAGATGATAAGAGAAATATAGTTCTGACGATATCATACCTTCTTTTAAATCTGGCTTTCTTTATCCCAAGCGGCGGAAGGATATGGAATGCAAGGCTTCTTCCTTATATTTATATAATTGATTATTTTCTTGCCGGATACACTCTGTTTGTTTTATTTGGATTTATCATGATCTGGCTTCGCAAATACAGGATCAGTGCAAATAAAATAGCAGCCATTATATTTGTTCCATTAATTGCTTTCGGAGCTTTTGCAGTAAGACTTCCAATGCAGCCTAAAGCTGCCGGATGGGCTACTTATAACTATTCAGGATATGAGAAAAAACCATACTGGACAATATACAGCCTTATGATGGCATACATAGAAACAAAACCAGAGGGCAGATACATGATCGAACAGAATCATGATGCTCTCGAAAAACTAGGCACTACAAGAGCTTTTGAACTTATTCCTTTCTGGACAAAAAGCTCAACAATGGAAGGTCTGCTCGCAGAAGGTGCATTTACATCACCTTTTCATTTTACTGAACAGGCACTTATTTCAGAAAAACCCAGCAATGCAATTCCAAGCGTGAAGCAGCCTTCATTAAATGTCCAGGCTGGTGTGGAAAACCTCAAAATGATGAATATAAGATATATGATTGCAAGCTCACCAAAAGTACAGGGTGAACTTGACAAGAATCCGGATGCAAAGCTTATGGCCAAGTTTGATGTTTTTAATTTTTATGAAATAAATACCACAAATAAATATATTGAAGTGCTAAAAAATATTCCCGTGAAGGTAAAAACAGAGAAATGGTATGATACAGTTTTGCCTTGGTTTAAAAAATATGATACCGACAGAACTTTTATTATCTGGGACCAGGGCGAAAAAGGACTGGAAGGCTTTAAAGAAATATTGCCCGATAAAGTATTAAACATCGTCAGAACTCCAAATAAAACTGACGGAGAAGTCATTGAAGAAAATGTTGAAAATGAAAAAATTACTTTTAAAACAACTGCCATAGGCATTCCGCATATTATAAAGATATCATATTTTCCCAACTGGAAAGCAGTAGGGGCAGATGGCCCATACGCAATTTCACCTTCATTTATGATGGTAATCCCAAGGCAGGAAAATGTAACTTTATATTATGGCTCAACAACAGAGGATGTTATTGCCAGAACCATCACTCAGGCTGCATGGATATTTCTACTGGCCCTCCTTATAGCTGAAGGCACAAAATATATCATCCTGTTTAGGAAGAAAAACAAGAAATAGGGTAAGCAGGGAAAAACAAGAGTATAGTAAAAGGATAGAATTACTCCTTTTACTAGAATTATAACTATCAGATAATTTTTACCGACACCTCTGTTATTCTAGCCAGTTATAACTTCTCTATTTTAGTATTCAGTAATTATTGTAATAGTTACTATAGCAATGCTAAGTATCTATTTAAATAGTAGCTGATGTGGTAAAGCGATGGGACGTAGTTGTTGCTTTTTTTAGAATCATGGCTGCCGGTTATATTTGTTGATACCCGGATTGCGCTTGCCAGCAGGAAGGCAAAGGAGAAGCAAGGAGACTAAGTTATTGCTTTCTAAACTTGCTTTACCATAGTTTACTTTAATCAGAGAACAAAGCGGGTGGTTAAATACTTTTGAGTCTTTCCCTGATTTCCCGGTATTTTATAATAGGGCCATCAGCCTTTAAAAGTTTTTCACCCATTTTTAATTCTGATTTTTTGGGTATCTGGGTGATTACAACCTTTCTGTCCTGCATTAAAATTATATTGTCAAAAATCCGTATAATGAAGTTAACTAACTGTCTTAGAACCGGTATCCTTATAAAGTTCTGATAACTCCTTAAATATAAGATTGTGTTGTCTTCATCAACTGGTGTAAAAGAAATAAATACTCTTAAGTTTTTGCTTATCCAGTTCTGCCAGATATTAGGGAATTTGAATTCAAGATGAAACCTGTTCTCGTCAGGAACAGGCAGCTTGTCGGCGTCAAGCGGAATCTGGCCCTTTTCTTTTTCGTTATAAGGCCAGATAAATAACTCATTGCCGTTAATTTTAATTATGGGGCCGTTTACAACCGTATCATTTCCGCTGCCGATTGTAGTAGAATGCACAAAGGGCAAGTGCGCCACATCAAGCTGGTTTTCAATGCATCTTGTATAATGCATTGGCCAGGGGCTGACAGTAGTGATATAGGAAAATGACTTGTCTATATCCTTAAAAAATGGCAGCTCCGGAAGATTTTCAGCTTTATCACCCCAGAATATCCAGATAAAATCATGTAATTCTTTTGTGGCATAAGAAGCCACTTTGTAATAGTCTGCAATAGGCTGGGCTTTACCATTTGCCGGTATGAGGACGACTTTACCTTGAGCATCATACTGGAGGCCATGAAAAGGGCACTGAAGATTGTCTTTTATCATTTTGCCGGCAGAGAGGGAAGCTCCGCGGTGTACACACTTATTGGCTATGCAGGCTATTTCATTATTGCCAGTCCGCCATAATGCAAGATTTTCACCAAGGCGTCTGACACCTGTAACCCTGCCTTTTTTTACATTTTTTGATTCAAGAATTGCATACCATTGGTTTCTTATCATTTCGACTCCATCAGATACTGTTCATGCAAAAAAGATATTTTGCTTTTTAATAAAGCCTAACAAAGCAGCAACTCTATCGCTTTGTTTAAGTCAACAAAATAACAACTCCATCCACTTGCTTTAAGTCAAAAAAGCAACAACTCTATCACCTTGCTTTAAGTAAAACAAAATAACAACTCCGTCTACTTGCTTTAAGTCAAAAAAGCAACAACTCTATCACCTTGCTTTAAGTTAAACAAAATAACAACTCCGTCTACTTGCTTTACTCTTGCTCTAGTATTCGATGTTTATTTTTCCGCCGAAAACAAAAAATATTCTTATTCTGCTGTTATTGCCTGTTAAAATGGTGTGCTCTGTATTTGCCGGCACAAAAAGAAAATCACCCTTTTTTACATTATGGTTCGTCCCTCCGACCTCGATGGCGCCCTTACCGGCAAGAACGTATAAAGATTCTTCAACTTCATGTGAATGCGAAAGAGAAGTCCTGTCTTTATCAAATTCGACAATTCCAAGATTTAAGCTTTCTGTACCGACAACTCCCTGTGGGCCAAATGCAAATCTTACCCATCTGTCTTCGAAAACTTTTTTATTTATATCGTTTTCATTAAATTTTTCAGGTTTTAAAACATCAGATTTCATATATTGCCTCTCATAAAACGCTAATAAAAATTTGTGGTTAATTTTATCAAAAAAGGAGCAAATATAATAATAATTTTTAAATTATGCACTTTGGCTGAACTCTTAAAAAAAACTTATTAATATTTAGTGAAAAAAATATAAATATTCATTATTATTAATGTATAGATCGTTGAAATATTTAATAAGTTCCTGGCCGGTAACCCGGTTTTTATGGATTACTTTTGTAGATTAAGTTTAAAATTTTTATAAATTATACTTTTTTTAATTATATACCGGTGATCAGCTCAGTTTTTAATAAATTGTCAGCTTAGATTAATCTTA
>Ga0247841_10004646_pt1 | contig 23274 bp, 13 predicted proteins | sample LaCruzMarch2015__2_FD_192410 | JGI IMG/M metagenome (GOLD analysis project Ga0247841, IMG submission 192410) | Freshwater microbial communities from meromictic Lake La Cruz, Castile-La Mancha, Spain - LaCruzMarch2015_18m | ecosystem: Environmental > Aquatic > Freshwater > Lake | place: Spain... | reverse complement strand
CTAAAAGGGTTCGGAAAACCGGTAGCGCTTCGGTTTGCCACACTGGAACTGGTAAGGGGTGAATGGAGGAGATATAAAGGCGACTTGCTTTCTTCCGGTGAATATATTCCTGATGATATCCAAAGCCTTACCACTTTTGATATTTTCAGTGTTAACATTGAAGAAAATGGCCGCAGACAGCCGATTCCTTACGTTATCCCGCCGGGAATAGAACGGGAGCAAAATTTAGGAACCACTACACTGATCAGGTTGAACGAACAATCGATGGTCCTCAAAGTGTGTGACCTCCTCGACGGAGATGCCAGGGCCGCTTATAAAACTACTGATTTCGACTTCCGGCAGTATAAAAACCTTGAGATGTTCGTACATGCTGAAAAATCAAGGGAAGAAGATGATCTTCTGTATGGCGACCTGACTGTTTTCATCCGTATCGGTTCTGATTTTACAGAGAATTTTTACGAGTATGAGGTTCCCCTTACCTTCACTCCCTGGGGTACCTCCTCAACCGACCGGGAAGCAATCTGGCCCGAACCAAACAGATTTTATATTGATCTTGAACGTCTCGTCCAGGCAAAACTTGACCGTGATATCGCTGCACGACAGGGAACCGGAAATGTGTCCGTCAATTTTCCTTATGTCACTTACGACGGATTGAATAAGATCACGATCCTGGGTGTGCCGGCAATAAGCGATGTCATGGCTATTATGGTCGGTATCAGGAATCCGAAACAGCAAATGGCGAATGGGGAAGATGACGGGCTTGAAAAATGTGCTGAAATATGGATAAATGAGTTACGCCTTACCGGTTTTAATGATAAAGCTGGTTATGCAGGTTTGCTGCGGGTCAATTCACAATTGGGTGATTTTGGACAGGTGGCCTTTTCCGGTATGTATAGTTCGCCTAATTTCGGAAGTCTGGAGAAAAAAATCAATGATACACAGCGTGAATCATTATTCCAATGGGATCTGGCTACTGACCTGAACCTGGGGAAATTTCTCCCCGATGAGGCCGGCTTAAGGGTACCGATGCATATCGACTATTCCCAGACCATTTCAACACCGGAATATGATCCGTTAAGCCCGGACATTAAACTGAAAGATGAACTCGATGCTTACGAAGACAAAGCCCAGGCCGACTCTATCAGGAAAATTGTCCAGGATTTCACCGACCGGTTCAATATCAATTTTATGAATGTCAGAAAAGACAGGGTTGGTGCAAAGAAGAAACCGCAGTTTTATGACATCGAAAATTTTAGCGTAAGTTATGCCTATTCCGTTATAAACCAGAGGAATATCGACATAGAATATGACAAGAAGAAAACCCATAACGGGGGCATAGGTTATAACTTTAATATTACCCCTAAAAACGTCAAGCCTTTCCAGAATATCGGCTTTATCGCAAATACGGAAGCCCTGAAGCTTATCAGGGACTTTAATTTCTTCTATCTTCCCAAGCAGTTTGGATTCAGGACAGATATGGTCAAGGAAGAAGGGGAGCGGAAATTAAGGAATAAAAGTGCAGGGTTGATCCTTCTTCGGCCTACTTATGCCAGAAAATGGGACTGGAACAGGAATTATGATTTGAAATTTGACCTTGCGACCAGTCTGACCGTGCAATACCGGGCTACCGCCAATTCGTTTATCAGGGAACCTGCCGGATCTTCAGATCCCAACTCGCCCTGGTACGACAAAGCGGGCGCAGATACGATCGACATCGGCGACCAGCTCAGCCAGGGAGGCCTCAGGCGTAACTACATGCAGTCTCTTGATATTACCTACAGAGTACCAATCGATAAATTGCCCATGCTCGATTGGGTTACCGCCCAGGTCACTTACGGAACCATATATAACTGGACGGCATCACCCTTATCCGTGCAAAGCAGGCTTGGGAACGTAATCGAAAACTCGAAGAATATACAATTTACCGGAACTTTCGACCTGACCAAACTTTATGGAAAGGTCACTTACCTGAAAAACCTTAATCAATCCAGTACCGGCACAAATCCTAAAGGGCGGCAGGGAGTTGTACCAAAGCCCGCAGAACCGGTTGAAAAAGACAGTTTAGATAAACCGAATTATTTTAAGATCGTTGCTGATGAATTCCTGAAGCTTCTGATGTCGGTGAAACGGGGAAACATTACATACTCTGAAGGTTCAGGTACTATGCTGCCCGGATTTTTACCATCGCCACAAGCATTGGGCGTATATTGGCCCAGCAATGCACCGGGTCTCGGATTCGCTTTTGGAAGCCAGAAGGATATCCGTTCCCAGGCTGTTCAGGAAGGATGGCTTACGCGTGATACTTTGCTAAACCAGGCATACGCGACCAAATACACTTCAAACCTGAGCGCCCGGGTGTCGGTGGAGCCTGTACCAGGCCTGAAAATCGAATTGAATGCCGACAGGACTTTCGCCCGGAACCACACAGAATTTTTCCGTGCCGATTCCAATGGTATTTTCGATAGTTATACGCCGAAAGATGCCGGCAGTTTCAGTATGTCCTATATTACCTGGGGTACTGCCTTCGAAACCGATTATGACACTTCGATCTCGTCATCTTTCGAAAAAATGAAGGCTTATCGTTATGATATTGCCAACAGGCTTGCTCAGGATAATCCTAACTCAACAGGTACGGTTTATGATTCTGTCACGCAGCAATATTATCCTACAGGTTACGGACCAACCTCGCAGGATGTTCTGGTTCCGTCATTCCTGGCAGCTTATGGCAATAAGAGCATTAGTAGCGTCTACCTTGGTTATTTTCCTCGTATTCCCTTGCCTAACTGGAGGATAACTTATGACGGCCTGACGAAAATAACACTCCTGGCGAAAGTTTTGAAATCAGCTACCATCTCACATTCCTACCGCTCGGTTTATACGATCAGTTCTTTTCAGTCGAATCTGTATTATGATGAAACGAATGGTAAATCTTCTGAACTCTATATAGCTTCCAATTCTTTCTACCCGCAGTATGACCTGAGCCAGGTCACAATCCAGGAGCAGTTTGCGCCTTTGTTCGGCATCGATCTGACATGGAATAACAGCCTGCTCACCCGTTTCGAGTACAAGAAATCGAGAACGCTGACTTTCAGCATGATTAACAAACAACTTACCGACCTCAATACTGACGAAATCATTGTTGGCCTGGGTTACCGGATTAAAGATGTTTCATTCACCATCAGCTCATTAGGTGGAAGTGGACGAAAATCTCAGATCAAAAGTGACCTGGATATCAAAGTCGATTTTTCTATCAGGAAAAACCGGACTGTCCTGCGTCGCATTGATCAGAATATCGATCAGGTTTCGGCAGGTCAGCAGGTAATCTCCATTAATTCTTCGATCGATTATATGCTCAGTAAAAGCGTGACGATCAGATTATACTTCGATAAAATCATAAATAATCCATTTGTTGCCAATCAATATGACAATTCTACGACCAAAGGCGGTATTTCCATTCGTTTTTCACTTGCCCAATAGTTTTGAAAAGGGATGAATAAGATTGGAACGATTCTAAAAAGACAGAGTTGTAAAATCTATTTATAAAATCCATTAAATTTGACGCGTTAATTATACTAAGAACATCATTATGAATATTCCTGCAAATCTAAGGTACACAAAAGATCACGAATGGTTAAAACTGGAAGGGGAAACCGCTGTGGTCGGCATTACTGATTTCGCCCAGAATGAGTTAGGCGATATCGTTTTTATTGAAGTTGAAACAATCGGAGAAAATCTGGAAAAGGAAGAAACTTTTGGAACGATTGAGGCTGTAAAAACAGTTTCAGATATGTTTATGCCGGTAGATGGTGAAGTGATCGAATTTAATGGAAAGCTGGCAGAAAAACCGGAGAAGGTGAACCAGGATCCGTATGGAGAAGGATGGATCGTAAAGGTTAAAGTGGCTGATCCTTCGCAGGTTGAGGAATTGCTTGATGCTGCCCAATACAAAGAGTTGGTTGGAGCCTGAAAAAAGCGGATAGTTTTTGTTAGTTGGTATAATATTTGGGGTATTTACGGAAATAATTCCGTAGTAAAGAAAAAAAACAGTAACTTAGCAACCTGATTCCATTTATCTCACTTTAAAATATATTGGCCATGGAACTGAAAAAATCACCAAAAGCTGATCTCGAAAACAAAAGGGTCATTTTCACTGAAATTGGCCTTGTTATTGGACTAGCTCTTATGCTGGTAGCTTTCGAATGGAAATCTTATGAGAAAACCGTTATTGATGTAGGCACGAGGCAGGTAGAAAATGTAACTGAAGAAATTATTCCGATTACAGAGCAAAAAGTTAAACCACCACCACCTGCACCGGTTCAACAAGTGGTTAAGATCAATATTGTAGAGGACGATGTTCAGGTGGATGATGATATCAGCATCGACGTGGAAGCCGATCAGAATACCGAAGTACAGGAATACATTGCACCTGTGAGAGTCGATGAAGAAGAATCCGCCGAAGAAGCGCAGATTTTCATGGTTGTGGAATCAATGCCGGAGTACCCGGGAGGTGAACCTGCCTTATACAAATACCTCGCGGAGAATATCAAATATCCGCAAATGGCCAAGGAAAGCGGTATTCAGGGAAGGGTATTCGTTACTTTCGTTGTCGAAAGGAATGGTAGTGTGACAGATGTCCGCGTGCTCAGAGGTATTGGCGGTGGGTGCGATGAAGAAGCTATCCGCGTCGTTCAGAGCATGCCTAACTGGACACCTGGCAAACAACGCGGCAAATCAGTCCGCGTGCAGTATAACCTTCCGGTAAAATTTACTTTGCAATAACATCTTAAAAAATATTTTTAAAAGGCTGTCTTTATTTCAAGATGGCCTTTTTTGTTGGGTATTGGTGACAGGTTTACTGAGGTATCATTAATCCTGATACACCTTTAGTGTGGTTAGAATTCGACTTTTCAAAAGTTCAACGTTCGCAGTTTCCGTTTTGCAATTAAAAAAACATTATCTTTACATTACTTTTCTAAGAACCGCTAATGATATATTGTTGAAAACAGGATAGTTACAGATTTTTCGCTTATTTTAATTTAAATTAAATAAAAATATGATCCAAAAAATACTGGTTGCTAACAGGGGGGAAATTGCAGTAAGGGTCATGCGTTCGTGCCGTGAAATGGATATCCTTACAGTGGCTGTCTTCTCGGATGCCGACGGTGGCGCCATGCATGTCCGCTACGCTGATGAAGCCTATCATATCGGCCCTTCTCCTTCCAATGAGAGCTACCTGAATATCGACAAGATCATTGAAACTGCGAAAAAATCCGGGGCTGATGCCATCCATCCCGGCTATGGATTTTTGTCGGAAAATGCTGCTTTTTCAGATCGCTGCAAAAAAGAAGGCATCATCTTCATCGGGCCTTCCGGTGATTCCATCCGCATGATGGGCGACAAGATCACCGCCAGGCAAACCATGATCAAAGCCGGAGTACCTGTTGTTCCAGGCACTACCGAGCCCATCGGAGATGAAAACAAAGCTGTTGAGGTTATTCGTGAGATAGGATTGCCGGTGATGATCAAAGCTACTGCAGGTGGCGGTGGAAAAGGTATGAGGTTAGTCAAAGAAGAAAGCAAGGTGTTGAACTCGATCCGGGCAGCCCGTTCAGAAGCGCTGGCCGCTTTCGGCAATGATGCCGTGTACATTGAAAAATATATAGAATCCCCTCACCATATTGAATTTCAGATACTTGCCGATAATTATGGCAATACGATCCATCTTTATGAGAGGGAATGTTCAGTCCAAAGACGGCACCAGAAAGTGGTGGAAGAAACACCTTCTCCAATTCTTACACCTAAAGTCAGGGAGGAAATGGGGAACTTTGCGATCGCAGCGGCTAAAGCTGCCGGGTATTCAGGCGCCGGCACTATCGAGTTTATCGTCGATGAAAATCTGAATTATTACTTCCTCGAAATGAATACCCGGCTGCAGGTTGAACATCCCATTACCGAAAGGGTGGTAGGTGTTGACCTGGTGAAAGAACAAATACGGGTTGCCAATAATGAGGTTCTTTCTTTAAAGCAGGAAGACCTGAAACAAAGGGGACATGCTATCGAATGCCGTATTTATGCCGAAGATCCTGACCGTAATTTCATGCCCAGCCCGGGCGTGATCAAGTACATTACCGAACCACACGGCCTGGGAGTCCGTTGCGATGGTTACGTTTATGAAGGTTACGAAATACCACTATATTACGACCCGCTCATCTCCAAGCTCATTTGTTGGGGAAAAACACGTGATGAGGCCATTGCCAGGATGAAAAGAGCCTTGTATGAATATAAGATCACCGGGGTAAAAACTTCCATCCGTCTCCTTGCCAGGATCATGGATACACCTGCATTTAAAGACGGGACATACAATACACATTTCATAGAGCAAAACAGCGATTTCCTGTTCACACTTCCCCCGATCAATCCACGTGTGGAAGATGTGGCCATCATGTCGGTTTTTGTCGATTTTCTCGGAAAAGTCGATAATTTCCAGACAAAAGTGACAACTCAAAATAACAAAAGTAACTGGAAAGAATGCGGACGGAGAAAGAATATGTTCTCTTATTAGAATACAGAAGTCAGAAGTCAGAAAACAGAATACAGAAGAAAAATTCCAAAAATGACTACCTAATGACCACCTAATGACTACCTAATGACCACCTAATGACAACTTAATGACAACTTAATGACCAATAATAATAGTCTTCAAAATAAATTTAAGCTTTTAAAGAATGAGGTCACTGGAAATACAAGTCGGTGAAAGGATAGCAAAAGTCGAACTGATCAGCAAGAAGGGCAGTGAATTGAAAATCAAAGTAGATGAAAAGCTGTATGATGTTGATATTATCATGGTTGAGCGGGGGGTTTATTCCATCCTGCTTGATGGAAGGTCATATAATGTAGAGTTAATGGCATCGGGCGGAACCAAAAATTACCAGGTAAACACGCTGTTTTATGCATTTGATGCGGAAGTGGTAGATGCTGAAAGAAAATATCAGAAGAGCCGGAAAAAAGTCGATGATTTGGAAGATGCAGTTATTTCTTCTCCAATGCCGGGAAAAGTGGTTAAAATTCTGGTTAAGCCCGGTGACCAGGTCAAAGCAGGCGATACCGTTGTTATTGTATCGGCCATGAAAATGGAAAGCGAGTATAAAGTTAAGAAAGACCGGCTTATCAAAGAAATTAAAGTTAAGGAAGGCGACACCGTTAGTGCCAACCAGCCATTGATCATCATCGAATAATAAACTTCAGGAATAACCATCACCAATTGAGGATTTATGACACAGTTAGACGATAAATTCAGGATTTTTGAAGAGAAAAACAAAGCTGCCGAGCTGGGTGGAGGCATTGAACGGATCGAAAAACAGCACCAGGCAGGCAGATTAACCGCACGCGAAAGAGTGGAAATTCTCCTCGATTCAGGTTCCTTCGTTGAAAAAGACAAATTCATGACCCACAGGGCCAAGGATTTTGACATGGATAAAAACAAGATACCGGGTGATGGAGTTGTGACAGGTTATGGCAAGATCGACGGACGGCAGGTATATGTTTTTGCGCAGGATTTTACGGTTTTCGGCGGGACTTTAAGCCGCGCAAATGCCGATAAAATTGCTAAGATCATGGATCTGGCCATGCGGATGGGTGCTCCGGTCATCGGGCTGAACGACTCCGGCGGGGCACGGATCCAGGAAGGTGTGGAAAGCCTTGCCGGTTATGCCGATATTTTCTATCGCAACGTGATGGCTTCCGGTGTAATACCCCAGATTTCAGCCGTTCTCGGTCCTTGTGCAGGAGGTGCAGTTTATTCTCCGGCCATGACCGATTACATCATCATGGCCAAAGATACTTCCTATATGTTCGTAACAGGGCCCGATGTGATCAAAACCGTTACCCATGAAGAAGTGACCAAGGAGGACCTGGGAGGGGCAATGACCCACAATGCCAAAAGTGGAGTGGCTCATCTGATGGCTGACGATGATGAGCAAGCACTCATGATGATACGTGAATTGCTGGGCTATATGCCCTCCAACAATATGGAAGATCCGCCGGTAGCCGTTTGCACCGATGACATTCACCGGGAAGATGAAAAACTGCAGACCCTCGTCCCGGAAGATGCCAACAAGCCTTATGACATGAAAGAGATTATCACAACTGTTGTGGATAATCAAAACTTCTTCGAAATACAGCCCCATTATGCCCAGAACATCGTGGTCGGATTTGCCCGCCTCGACGGACGTTCTGTGGGTATTGTAGCGAATAACCCGGCGTTTCTGGCAGGTGTGCTCGATATTAGTTCTTCGATAAAGGCTGCGCGATTTGTCCGTTTCTGCGATGCTTTCAATATCCCGATCATCACTTTTGTCGATGTTCCCGGGTTTTTACCAGGCACCAACCAGGAGTTCGGCGGGATAATAAAACATGGTGCAAAACTGCTCTATGCTTATTGTGAAGCCACCGTTCCCAAAATAACCGTCATCACGCGGAAAGCATACGGCGGAGCATACGACGTGATGTCGAGCAAGCATATCGGCGCCGATGTCAACTTTGCTTACCCTACGGCCGAAATTGCCGTCATGGGTCCGGAAGGTGCAGTCAACATCCTCTTTAAAAAAGACACCATAACAGAAGAGGAACGCAAGAACAAAGTTGCTGAATACAAGGCCACTTTTGCCAGCCCTTACAAAGCTGCCGAACTGGGTTATGTGGATGAGATCATTTACCCGAAACAAACCCGTTTCAAACTGATCCAGTCGCTCGAAATGACCCAGACAAAGAGCAAAGCGAACCCGCCAAGGAAGCACGGGAACATACCGCTATAATAGTTCCAGAGTTCCAATGTTCCAATGTTTCAAATCGTACATCTTATGGAACCCTGGAACCCTGGAACCCTGGAACCCTGGAACCCTGGAACTCTGGAACCCTGGAACTTTGGAACTCTGGAACATTGGAACGGTTAGGAGCAGCTAAACAAGAAAATTATGGAAACTACAAGACAACAAAAGATGTCCCGTTTGCTTCAGAAGGAGATGGGAGATATATTGGAACAGGAAATGCGCGGGACTTTTCATGGCACTTTAATTACAGTGACCAAAGTCAATGTTTCGAAAGATTTATCTATTGCCAGATACTACCTGAGTATTTTTGGCGTAAAAGATAAAAAAGCCTCTATGGAAAGCATCCGTGCCCATACCTCTGAATTTCGCTACAGGCTGGGAAACCGGATTGGTAAACAGGTCAGGATCATCCCGCAGGTTGAATTTTTTGAGGATGATTCGCTGGATTATATAGAGAACCTGGAGAAGCTTCTATAATAAGATTCTTATTATTGCTCCAACGACTAGAACCGTAAGTAATGAGTTAGTTACAAAATATGAACCGACGGCTTTAGTCGTCGGACTGCTATGCTAGCGAGTCAGACCACAGAACCGACGGCTTTAGTCGTCGGAGCTCTTAGTCTCCTAATGAGGCTCCCCGACAAAAAACTGCAGCGTCCGCTTTTCTGCAAAATCATAACCCAGGTTCATTATTTCATTCATCTCAGTATCCAGGATCTTTAGTTCCCCGTTTTCGCCGACTTTTTCTTTATCTTCCCAGTACATCCACCAATGACGGATCATGCCGTCTTCGTTTTTATCCGTGAAAGTGAAATCATAAGCCCCGGGCTTCAGCCTGATCAGGTCATGATAGGTTGAATCATCTGCAAATAATGCTCTTGCATAAACAACTTCACCATTATTATCAGTGATTTTATATGCATTATCGGCTGCTCTTCCAAATCCCTGGGTTTTTACATGCAGGTAAAATTCTGCTGGTAAAATAATAGGATTTGTAATGGAAGAACTAAGACTATTATTTCCTTCATGCCCATATTTTGTCTTATTAACTTCCGTGATTAATGCCTCAAATATAGATTCACCGGTCATTCCTTTCCAAGAGGGTTTTGGCAGGATAATATCTACTGACTGCATAAAACCAAGCTTTCCGGTCCATTCGTAAAGATTGTTTCTGCCGCCTTCCAGGCCATACTGCACGGTAAATTGAAGGATGGTATCGCTGCCTGTATTCCTCACCCTGATCACCGGGTTCAGGCTGATCGGGTTCATCCTGCGGAATTCCTGGCGCGTGCTGGGAGACAGGATATCATTCAATTCAAGATCCAGGTGGTAATTGGGTGCGGAATATTCGAAAAGCTGCAACGCAGTCTCAAAGTTTCCTCCTTCCTCGCCAATATCAGAATTGTAAGGTTCTATCCTGTAATCGATGAGCATGCGTTCGCCTGGCCTGCCAAAAGGGGTAAGTTCAAAATCATAAGTATCAACAAAAGTACCGGGGCACCAGCCTGCACGGTCGAACTGCCAGGTGCCGCCCTGCGGATACACGGGATTCATGCCGCAGTCGCGCCAGATCTTCCAGGCAAATTTCTTCTCACCGTTAATAAAAATATAATGCTCTTTAGGATCCCATTCACAGCAAGCCCTTGGACCATATTCCCCGTGGCCTGAAAGCCTGGCCCTGATCCTGAACGTTTCGGCCTTATCATCTAATTTTACCATGACAGCCTTTAATTCCTGGTCATCAGCCAGGTCTTTGTAAGTATAGGAACCTTCCGGCCAGATATTCCGGACCGAGATGACATCCCGTGGCGGAACTCCCTCGATGAACAGGAATTTCAGATCAAGCAGTTCCTGGCCATTGGCTGCCTGCAAATCAACCTGCCCATGCAGCAACGGCTCATAATCGGTCACATCATAGATCCAGGTAAAACCGTTCAGCCCAAGGTCAAGCCTTTTTCCGTAAGGAGTGATGAAACGTGCAATTTCAAAAGATTCAGTGATTTCAAAAGGTTCACTGTAATAGGTCCAGGTGCGGCGGTGGAGCGTATCGGCACCCTCAACCAAAACCGAATCTATAATAACCCCCTGGCTATTACAAAAATATCGGTAACCGGGCCAGGCCAGAAGGGTATCAGTGGCTTTTCCTGGCTGCAGGCTATCGCTATAGCGGACAATGGAAACCAACGGGTTCATTATACTGTCCCTCAACGGGATTGAACCCGGAAGTGGCTTGCTGTCGGCATAGGGCATCATTCCGAAGCCCGGAAAAGCAGGGTTACCGAAACTTGTCCCGTGATATTCATTTCTGGAAATATCAGGGATGACAGGTATTTTGGATACATCATCAAAGTTGAAACAAAACAGGAGATTTTCCTTTGGAAGACTATGCGGGTTCATTTCAGGCAGCGCTAAAATTTCCAGGCTGTCTAATTCTCTTTGCCAGACAGCAAAATCATCAATACTGCCCTGGTAAAATCGCCCTGAGCCAGTACCATTTGAACCGATTAAAAAGGTAGAAATACCTTCCATCGTCCTTTTTAATTCTACTCCCTTCTGGAAAAGTTTCCCGTTGACATAGATCTTTTGTTCGCCTGTTCCGGCATTTTTGGTAACAGTCCAGTGCGTCCATCTCCCTTTATAATCCCCGGGAGAAGCAGCCTTGTTGATATTATCGGTCAACCCTTCGCCATGTCCGCCGGCATCCCAGTAAACCACGCCATTATCATAAGGAACGTGCAGGTTTATCACCCGTTTTCCCTGTGCATCCAATCCTTCAAAAATGGTAGATGCCATCGGCTGGTGATAAGGATCTCCATTCAGCCAGAAAGCAACCGTTATTTCATCCTTTAGATTTTTAAAAGCTTCACCGGGAACCGAAATGTAATCGGCGCCTTCAAAGCGGGCATAATAATCAATTCCTACACCTCCATGGCCCCCTGCTTCCCTGTTTCCCTGCTTTCCCTCACCAGGATAGCTCTCATAACAGGTATAAGTTGGTTTATCAGAATAAAAATACATTCTAGGTGACCGCTCCTTTACAACGAAACTTGCCTGGGTTTTTTTTACAGAGTCAATCTTTCCTGTACGCTGATATAACCTTGTGTAAGTCGTATAATCCCATTCCCCGCATGGATATTTGTCGTGGGGCGTGAGGGAATCACATTTTAGGGTATAATACATCAGGATCTTTTCATAGCGGGGCCCTTTTTCGGGAAAAGAAAAAATAGCCCGGCGGGTGACAATCGAGTCGAAAGTGAAGGTTTGTACGATGGTCGTATCGCCGGGACCTGCAAAAACCGACCGCTGACCGCTGACCGCTGACTGCTGACCGCTGACCGCTGACTGCTGACCCTTCAAGGTAACAACCACCGGCCAGTGATCCGAAATAAACATTTCCCCATCTTTGATTTTTAAGACCTCGTAAGAATTGACCTCCCATCTTCCTTTATAAAAAACCATATCAATTCTATCCGGATTCTTTTCACTTCCAAAACCATTAAAAGTCCCTTCATTACATGATTTGGAGAAATTACCGGATTGACAGACATCTGATAATCCTTCTTCGGGATCAGTTAAAACGGAGTAGGGTTTATCTTCAATTGAACTGTTAAAATCACCCGTCAGGATAACCGGAAGACCATTTGTCTCCCTTTTGATGAAATCCAGGATGAGCCAGGCGCTTTCCGACCTGGCCGTATCACCCATGTGGTCAAAATGCGTATTCAGAAAATAGAATTTCAAGCCGGAAGTTTTATCCAGAAATTTTCCCCAGGTGCAAATCCTTGTAAGGGCAGCATCCCAACCAACACTACCGGTATCCAACGGTATTGTTGAAAGCCAGAATGTGCCTTGATCAAGCAGCGTGAAACGGTCATATTTGTAAAATATTGGAACATATTCTCCTGCAGTCTTACCATCATCCCGGCCAACGCCCACTGAGCGGTACCCTGGCAAATTATCCCACAGATAATCCAACTGGCGCTTGAGTACCTCCTGCATTCCGAAAATATCAGGTGAAATACTGAATAGAGTTGATGTTACCAATTCTTTTCGGTTATCCCAGCGGTTGATACCATCTTCCGGATTATCATACCGGATGTTGAAGGTCATGACTTTGACAGAATTGACCTGGGAATATGCTCCAATGTTGAGTAAAAGCATCAGGCACATTATGCAAAAATATTTGCTCCAACGGGTAAATCCGTTGGTTCCTCCGTTGAGCATGTGAACCGACGGGTTTACCCGTCGGAGCAATTGTTGTATCTTCATTTGACAACGATTTCATCGGTAAATATCCAGGATTTCTTCCCTGATCCTATGTGCCAGCCCGGGCAGGTCTTCAGCGCATCTGCTTTAACTTTTATGTACCTTGCTTTTATACCTCCTGCAGGTAGTGAGAATTTTTGAATAAAAGCTCCTGTCTTATTATCAGGAGTGATATTCTCAACTGTTCCTATCGCAGTAAACTCTTCACCGTCTGCAGAATAAAATGTCTTGAAGGATTTTGGAAGAAAAACCCATGACTGAACATCCTGGAGGAAATCTGCACTGATTTCACTTATGGCAGTTTCGGTTCCCAAATCGATGACCGCTTCCAGGTCATCTCCTTCAAATCCAAGCCAGTTAAAATGATAATCATCAATCCCTCTTAACCCGTCTGTCAAAGCATTGGCTCCCCCGGCTTCATATTTGGGGCTGAATGCAGTCAGCAGGTTCACTTCTTTATTTATACCGAGATGGCGATCAGCATTTTTTAAAATATATTCCCTGACCTTTAGTCTGTATTCATCGGGTGTAAGTCCCTGCTCATTAAGCATTTTGACATTCAGCCGGTTGCACCTGCCGGTGAAAGAATCAAGCAGGTTTACCATATCCTGTTTCAGTTCAAATTGGCCACTTTCATCCGAAAACCAGGATAATTGCTTGTCGACCCGGTGCAGAGAGATATCTAAGATGGCGAAATCGAGCGGGAGACGGGCAAACCTGACACGGTCCAGGATTTCGGGCTCATCTTTAACGGCTTGCTCAGCCTGATCGAACAGATCTTTATATAAGGTGATGAGTCCGGGACGGAGGTAACTGTCGATTCCGCTGTACGGATAGCCATAAATCCACAGGTCATCCCCGGTACTTTCCAGTTCATCATGCAGTATTTCTATATAATCTGCAAGGTACGGAGCAGCCTCCCCGTAATACCCATAAAGAAAATCTTTCATTATTTCCACCGGATCCAGCTCAGGGTTCCACAACAGTTTGGCTATCATATATGACCTTAATTCCACAAATTCCGACAAAGCTGAACCGCTGCCCTGCTGGAACATCAGGCGGCATCCATGGTCAGCAAAAAACTCAAGGTTTGGCTGTAGCACCCTGAGGTTCGGGAACGGGCTGATATAATTACGGAACTGGACCACATAATCCCAGATCAGTATGTTGCGGGTGAGCTTTGTCCAGTCTTTGATATCCTTAACGAATGATGCGCCCAAGGGATCCTCCGGTATTGGCATGCTGCGGTTGCATTCGATGGTGCAAAGCATGATGTTGACATTCGGAAGCGGTTTGATATGTTTCGGGGCTGATCTTGTATACTGGTAGGCCAGCGTTGAAATGACTTTTTCAGGGAAAAGAGCTGCTACACGGTTGACAAACCAGATCATGATGCCCGATTCCCCTCCGTATTCCTCAGAGAGCTTCAGGCACTCACCGCACTGGCAGGCAAGGTAGTTGTCGTTTTGTGATACTGACCAGTAGCGGGCTTCCGGTTCCAGGGCTATTTTTTTTCGTAGATTTTCGGCCAGAATACCGAATACATCAGGATTTGAAAGGCAAAGCTGGCCATCCGGTGTTCTCACTCCGTTTATTTCGGAAAAATACTCCGGGTGATCTGTGAAATAGGTTTCCGATGGAACTAGGTCGTCGAACGTATGTACCCACATGCCCCATGAACCATCATGATGTGAGTGGAGTTTATGCCACGCGCGGTAACCGGGATCATATCTTCCGGGCATATATATTTCACGATAGGCAAATACGGGCACCTGCCGGTCTTTTATCACGCGAAGGACAATACGCTGTAAACGGGGAATAACAATAACATCGGGGCTGTAGAGCCTGCAACCCAGGTAATCTTCGAGGAATGTATACACACCATTAAGGGTACCGGCAGGGGAACCGCCTGTGATAAAAAGCCGCTCTTTTTTTGTAAGGATAAGGAAACCATCACTTTCATCATCTTTTAATCCGCTTTTTATCTTATATTTTTCCAGGCGGTTGCAGTGGCCAATAATAATCTCATGATTTGCAGGTTCCTGGTCATCCAGAATGACAGGCAAAACAACACCTGCGATCTGTTCCAGATACTTTTGAAGTTCAGCAGCAGCTTTTTCTTCGTCCGGCTGAGGATGCACCGGCATAATGATACGGTAATCCGATTGCATGTGATCAATGATGACTAGCTGTGCCCTGCTGCCTGAGAGAGAAAAAAGAAAAAGGAGAAGAAAAAAGTTATACCTGAGGCATCTCATGGAGCTTGACTGGTCTAAAGGTGATCGACAAAAAACTTCTCAATCTTCCGGTTCAGATGGACACGGTCTTTCCCGCCAACGCCATGCTCATGCCCGGGGTAAACAAAATAATCGACCATTTTGCCTTCTTCAATAAATCTTTTCATCAGGGTGAGAGATTGCTGCCAGACTACTGTAGGGTCTGAAGTACCGTGAATGACCAGGAGATCGCCTTTCAGGTTTCCGGCACGTTCCAGCAGACTGGCCTTTTTATATCCGTCAGGATTTTCTTCCGGAGTGTCCATATATCTTTCGCCGTACATGACCTCATAATATTTCCAATCGGTGACAGGCCCGCCGCAAACACCCACTTTGAACACATCGGGTTCTCTCAGCATTAACGAAATCGTCATAAATCCACCATAGCTCCAGCCTTGCACGCCTATTCGCTCAGGATCAACATAAGGCAGGTTTTTCAAATAATTAACGCCAACCATCTGGTCGCTGACCTCAAGAGTACCGAGATTTCTGAAAACGGCCTGCTCAAAATCAAGACCACGGTTCGCGGATCCACGGTTATCAAGAGTAAAGATAATAAATCCCTGCTGGGCTAAATAGTAGTTGAACAGACCGGCGCCACCGAGCCAGGTATTGTTAACCAGCTGGGCATGCGGACCGCCATATACATAAACGATCGCGGGGTATTTATTTTCCGGCCGGAAATCCGGCGGAAGGATCATCTGCGCAAAGAGAACGGTATTGTCGCCGGAGCGAAGTTGAATAATGTGACTTTTACATTGCATATAGTCATCCAGTGGATTATCGCTTCGCGTCACCACCTGCAAAACTTTGCCTTTGGTATCGATGACATCATATTCACGGCTAACCAGGGTATCGCTGAAAATATCGAGGAGATATTTGCCATCCTGGCTTAATAAAGGACTATGAACCCCTGTGTTAAGAGAAAGCGATTGCATCTTCCCCGTATTGATTTCGACCGAAAAGATATCTTCATTCAGAGGACTGTTTTTTGTGGAAAGAAAAAAGGCTTTAGTCCCTTTCGGATCTGTTCCGAGGAGGCTGGTAACCGCCCAGGTCCCCTGTGTCAACTGACGGATCAGGGTTCCTTTTGAATTATAAAGGTACAAATGCTGGTAACCGTCTCTTTCGCTAAACCAGATAAACTTGTCAGGATTTGATTCCAGGAAGAATAAAGGGTGTTCCGGCTCCACATATTTTTCATTTTTTTCTTCAAACAAGGTTTGCTCCAGGTCACCTGACATGATATCGTAACGGTTTAATTTCAGATGGTTCTGCCCCCTGTTCAGGATTCCGATGTAGATATCTTTTTCATCAGGACTCCAGGTTACCGAGGTGAGATACTGTTCGGCCGGCTCGCCGGTTTTGATGGTAACATAGCTTCCATCTGCAATTTTATAGATCACCAGCGTGACCTGTTCGCTGGTCATCCCTGCCATCGGGTACTTGATATTCTCCACCATAGCCTCGCGGCTGTCGATGTTAACCAGCGGGTAATCCGTCACCATGGTTTCATCTTTCCGGTAATAGGCAAGATAATTCCCGGCAGGTGACAAAAAAGTGCCTTTGTAAATACCGAATTCGTTCCGGTGAACCGTCTGACCATTTACAATGCCGGCATTTTCATCATTTGTGATCCGGATCTGCTTACCTGACGAAGCGATGAAAAGATTGTTTTTCAGCGTATAGGCAATCAACTTCCCGTCAGGATTTGAATCGATATTTTCGGCTTCTTCCGGATAGGTATTGACCAATGCAACTGATTTATTTTTTATGTTTAAAAGATAGATATTATTTTTGACCGTGAACGTTAACGCTGATTCGTTGAGCCACTTGATAGAAGGCATCTTTGAAAGGGTGTCTATTCCCGAATTTTTTAATAACAGGTTAAATTCGCTCAGTCGTAAAAGCGTATCTGTTCTTGTGCTCTCGGCCTTTCTAACCAGGATAATGTTATTTTCAAGGTAGGTGAAGCGGTCACTTGAACCAAGCCATTGCAGATTGCGCAGGGTGGTGGGATTAAGTGCCCTGTTCATTCCGCTGACATCCTCGATGGTAAGTTTTTTCTGGGCGAAAGATAAAAACGGGACCAGAATGATCAATACTGATAAATACTTAAGCATTTTCATGTTTTGAATGTTTTTATAAAATGGAAACAAATTGAATGAACCGACGGGTTAACCGGTCGGTTAGAATCCAGCCGGTTTATTGTTTGAATCCATTGGCTTTCGAAATCCTTTTCACAAAGAATGGATCGCATGGGCAATCTCTTTTAAGCAGGAATAGTCGTTTTCAATGGCATTGCCGACTACGATCATATCCGCTCCGGCTTTGCAACTGACAAGTGCCTGTTCCGGAGTACGGATGCCACCCCCGACAATCAGCGGGATGGAAATATTTTCTTTAACTTTTTTTATCATTGAAGACGAAATGGGCAATTCAGCGCCGGAACCGGCATCCATGTAAATCAACCTGAGTCCGAGCATTTCGCCGGCCATAGCGGTGCAAATGGCAATATCATCTTTCAACCTTGGAATAGGAAGCGTATTGCTTATATATTGTGCCGTGGTAACCGGTCCGCTTTCGATGAGCATATAGCCGGTAGGTAATATTTCCAGCTTGCTTTTTTTCAGATAAGGTGCTGCAATCACCTGTTTTCCGATAAGAAGGTCAGCATTTCGACCGGAAATGAGCGACAGCAAAAGCAAAGCGTCAGCTTTTTCGTTGATCTGCATGATGCTGCCCGGAAAAAGGATAACCGGAATATCTGTCTGATCTTTGATGGACGTAAGGGTCTCGTCAAGATGATCGTAGGTCAGAAGGCTCCCGCCGACAAGGATAAAATCTACGCTGTATTCCCCGGCTGATGAAACAACCAGGTTAAGACCCTTAGTGTCGTATTTATCCGGGTCGATTAAAACCGCAAAAGATTTGCGATGGTTATTAATACTGATCTTTTCGTAAATGCTCATACCCGGATGTCTGCTGCAAAAATACAAAATATTGAAGATGTCTAAAAAGTTAGTTTATCTGAGACAACATCATTCATTATTCAACTAAATAAACAAGGATAATATCACCGAGCTTTTCACTAAATAGCCGGTACTTGTCTTGTTTTCCACCATAGCGGATCTCTGCAGTGAATTTCATCCCCGCGAAAGTAGGGATCTCAACCGAAATATCTTCGCGAAAATCAAGATTACGCTGGCCATACAACTTGTAGAGAGCTTCTTTGGCGCACCAGGCCAGGGTAAGTTGTTCAAGCTCTTTCCCTTTTTTAATGAAAGATGATTCTTCCGTATGCAGAAATTTGTCTCTCACTTTTTCAATCCTGGGCTTAATTTTCTCAATATCAATGCCTACCCTGGCATGACGGCTGATTATCACGGCAGCCAGATCTTCAGTATGGGTAACGGAAATGTGAAAATCGCTTCCTGCCAGAAAAGGTTTACCTGATTGATCATATTCTACCGGGAAATTATCCGGCTTAAGCAAAGCCCTGATCAGGAGACGATAAGCCAACCATTGTTTTTTACGACTTTCGGCTACAAATGACTGATAAAGAATTTCTTCACCTTCACTGAAGCTGATTGCCGATCGCAGTTCTTCAACACTTTCCGAAATTTGCCAGATTGCATATAAAGTATGCTCATCAATGATTTTCCTTAAGAGTTCAGCCATAAACGGAAGTCAAATATCTTTCAAAAATACAAGGATTCATCGAGTATCTGCCTGAAGAAATGCTGTCCGGACAAACAATTTTCGTAACTTTGCAAGTTCAAATATTGAAAAATGGAAAATCTCATAATAGATAGTGCTTTGAAATATAAAGTAAATGATATCAGCCTTGCCGAATGGGGCCGTAAAGAAATTGAAATGGCTGAAAAGGAGATGCCGGGACTGATGTCGTTAAGAACAAAATACGGATCAGCAAAACCACTTAAGGGTGCCCGTATTTCGGGTTCTCTTCACATGACCATTCAAACGGCTGTGCTGATCGAAACCCTGATAGAACTTGGCGCCGAGGTGAGATGGGCAAGTTGTAATATCTTTTCCACCCAGGATCATGCAGCCGCAGCCATTGCTGTACGCGACATCCCGGTTTTTGCCTGGAAGGGCGAAACCCTTGAGGAATACTGGTGGTGTACCAACCAGGCGCTTACTTTCCCGGGTGGAAAGGGACCACATCTCGTTGTTGATGACGGTGGGGATGCCACTTTACTCCTGCATTGGGGCATAAAGGCCGAAAAAGACCCTGAATTCCTGAACCGGGTTGCAGATAGCCATGACGAGGCAGCCATATTCGATCTTTTACGAAAGATTTACGTTGAAGACAACAGGAAATGGCATAAAGCAGTTAAAGATTGGAAAGGCGTTTCAGAAGAAACGACAACCGGTGTCCACCGCCTCTACCAGATGCAGGAACGTGGTGAACTGCTTGTCCCTGCAATTAACGTCAATGATTCGGTCACCAAGTCGAAGTTTGATAACCTTTATGGCTGCCGTGAGTCGTTGGCTGATGGGATAAAAAGAGCGACCGATATAATGATCGCCGGAAAGATAGTGGTGGTACTGGGCTATGGAGATGTGGGAAAAGGATGCGCCAAATCCATGAAATCTTATGGCGCACGGGTAATTGTGACCGAGATCGACCCGATTTGCGCTCTTCAGGCCGCTATGGAAGGCTTCGAAGTGAATACCCTGGAAAATTCAATTTCAAGAGGAAACATTTTCGTGACGGCCACCGGCAACAAAGATGTGATCACCCTGGAACATATGCGGCAGATGAAAGACGAATCGATCGTCTGTAACATCGGGCACTTCGATAACGAAATACAGGTCAACCAGTTGAACGAACTTAAAGGGATCAGGAGGATCAATATTAAACCGCAGGTCGATAAATTTATTTTTCCTGAAGGCCATTCTATCTATCTCCTGGCAGAAGGAAGGCTTGTAAACCTCGGTTGTGCCACCGGCCACCCATCTTTCGTCATGAGCAATTCATTCACCAACCAGACCCTGGCTCAAATCGACCTTTGGCAAAACAATTATGAAGTCGACGTTTACAGGTTGCCGAAGAAACTTGATGAAGAAGTAGCCCGGCTGCACCTTGAACACATTGGCGTTAAACTTACCAGGTTATCCGACGAACAGGCAGCCTACATAGGCATTCCGGCCGAAGGACCCTATAAGCCGGAGCACTACCGGTATTAGTGTTTAGGTTTAAGTGTTTAGGTTTAAGTTCGGGATTTCTTTATAAATTAATTTTAAGACAATAAATAAGTCTATTACTTAAACCTTAAACCTCAACACTTAAACCTAACATTAGTCGTGTATAAACAGCATACCCCCGTAATATTCCGTCACATACATCCCCAACGTCATACTGGATGGGCCTGAAACGGGAGAACCGTCAAGAATCATGTATTTCGATGAAGTACAGGTGTCCAGAATAAAGGGAAAATCTACGATGAGAGCCGTACAGACAGTTTTTGATGCGTTGCAGCAACTGTCGGGTTTAAAAGGAGGGGTTCTTTCAAAAGCGAGGAACTGTTCGGTAGAGAGCCTGTAAACAATAATACCCCGGCTTGGGGGTTCGACGTTGTCTTGTTCATCAAGATATAACCACCCGCCATCAACATTCAGCTCCTGGTAAATAGTCGAATTCGGATTGATGGAAATATTAGTCGGCGGAAGTGGCTGCCTGTCACCATTATCCTTATTGCATGACGTGATCAGGACAAAAAGCAAAATGATGGTTACTCCGGTAATCAACGGTATTTTTCTGAATTCCTGCATCTTTTTTACGTTAAATAATCTGAACAGGCAAAGATACTAAATATGCTTCTTCTGCTGAAATTGAATTGAGCGTGAAATCCTGCATGTTATTCATCAGAAATGGTTATTCGTAAAACCGGATGCTAAAATGCATAATTTAGCAGTAATTTTATAAAGCAGGTGATAAAAAGGATCATTAACATTATTGTAGTGTTGCTGCTTTTTGGAGTATGGGCGACATCATGTAAAACCGCGGCACGTGAAGAAAGATATTATGAAAGGCAGGAGAAGAAACTGGCGGCTGAAGAACAAAAGGTATATGATAACAGGGTGAAAGCGCATCAAAACATGCAATCCAGAGAAACCCAAAAAATGATGCGGGCAGCCGAACGAAATTCAAGGCAATTAAATAAGTCGAGGAGGCGTTGAACTCTTTCATTCGAAATATTAAAGACAAAATCATTTTCCCCCCCGGATCCGGCAGGCTTTTAATATGGGTAAATGTCCTCATTTTAATGTGCTTACTATTAATAAAACCTGTTTCTGGCCAGCAGACAACATTAAAATTTGACAGGCTTTCTACGGAAATTACGCTGATGGTGAAGGGTTTGTCGCAGAATTCTATTTATTGCATTCTCCAGGATTCCAAAGGATTTATCTGGATAGGAACCTGGGACGGCTTGAATAGATATGACGGTTATGATTTCATCATCTATAATACGACGAATGGTTTAAGCAATCCAACTATCAATACACTGTTGGAAGATGATGAAAAAAACATCTGGATTGGGACGGACAATGGTTTGAACCTGCTGGACCTTACGTCCGGTAAAATTCAGAATTTCCATTATGATGCTGCTAATCCCAACTGTCTCACCAACGATTTTATTAATCACGTGTATCAGGATTCCAAAGGATTTATCTGGATCAGCACAGCTTTTGGACTGAACCGGTTCGATAAAAGCCAGAGAGTATACACTTCTTTTAATTTTTTTGAGCGCAATGCTGATAGTACATTTAGCAATTATGTGACGCGGGTCAAAGAAGATGAAAATGGAAATTTCTGGATAGGTACTCATTGCGGAATTCATTACTTTGACCCTGATAAGCAAAGTTTTCAGGATTATAAGATTGAATCTGAGGTTACAGATGCAGCATACATTAAGAGCAATTATGTTCAGGATCTTGCAATTGATGAAAATGGCCAGGTGTATGCAGCCACGCTTAATGGTGTATATATTATCAGGCCTGGTAATGGCATTATTCATCATTTGAAAGTTGAAAAGGACAAGGAGCGTAGCCTTTCCAGTAACCAGGTTAATGATTTGCTTATCGACTTAAAAGGTTTAATCTGGATAGGCACGAACCTGGGTTTGGACATATATGATCCTGCTTTCAATACAATGACCAGTTTTAAATCAGGAGGTAATATTACCAATATCAGTAACGAGGATGTCAGAAGCATTTACCAGGACCAGGCCGGCACGATCTGGATAGGGACTTACAAAGGACTGAACAAAGTTGACTGCAGCCCAAGCAGGTTTGCTCATTTTCGAAATGATCCTGATAACCCGAACAGTTTATCGAATAATATTGTCTATGCTATTCTTGAAGACGAAAATGACCTGGTATGGATAGGAACGCATGGAGGCATAAATATCTTTGACCGGGCAAAGGAGGAGTTTACTTATATCAGACATGACCCTGATGATCCCGAGAGCCTGTCAGGCAATAAAATCAGGACACTGAATATCGACAGTGCCGGTTATATGTGGATTGGAACAGAAAGTGATGGTATAAACCGCCTGAACAGGAAAACCAGAAAAATTGTCCGGTTTCCCTATCAGGCAAATGATTCATTATCCATTACCGGGAATAATATCCTATCGACACTTGTTGACAGTAAAGGGAGAATCTGGGTCGGAACAGTTGACAAAGGAATAGTCATAATAAATCCAACTGATGGGAAGTGCAACCGCCTGTCAGAAAGCCCCGAGAGCAAAATCCGCCTGAGTGATAACAAGATATGGACAATTTATGAAGACCATGACGGGGATATTTGGTTAGGAACAAATGATGGCCTGAATAAAATAGCCTCTGGCCTTCAGTTTGTTAAAGCATATATG
>Ga0247841_10004645_pt1 | contig 23274 bp, 11 predicted proteins | sample LaCruzMarch2015__2_FD_192410 | JGI IMG/M metagenome (GOLD analysis project Ga0247841, IMG submission 192410) | Freshwater microbial communities from meromictic Lake La Cruz, Castile-La Mancha, Spain - LaCruzMarch2015_18m | ecosystem: Environmental > Aquatic > Freshwater > Lake | place: Spain... | reverse complement strand
CGGTAGTGAATGTATTTCACATTCCAATAGGAAAGCGTGATCATGATGAGCCCGGCAAATGCAAGAAAGTAACCGGGAAATATCCCGAACCGGTAAATAAAATCCCAGAAAGGGTGGTATTGAAGCAGCCAGCCCTTTTCAGGCGAATAAAACCAGCGTTGAAGCGCCACATCCGAATCGGTCAAACGAAAAACCAGTGTAACGATCCCCATGATCAGAAGAACGATTGAAAAGTCTTTAAATGCCCTGGTTTTGATAATTTTACCGTATTTCATTGCGGATGAGTTGAGTTTTTAAAGATAGAAAATTTCACGATTCTTCTTATTTTCGGCATTTGACCCTGGAAATATAAACATGATTTAAAAGAAAGATGAAAACGAATTATAATCGAATCATATGCCCGGGAACGATTTTATTTTTACTTTTATTGATCAATTCCTGCAGGACCGTGATGAATACAGACAGCGTCGGGTCGCTGGAAATTCAGAAACAGGGGAGCTTTGCCGCGGGCGGGACTGTGATCAATAATCCCGGCACATATAATCCTTATGCCCCGACCCCTGCCGGACAGACCTTTCATGGCGACCATGCCAGTGTTTTCTACCAGATCCCTGTAAAAGCCCGCAGGTTCCCTTTGGTATTCTGGCACGGGAACGGGCAATTCTCCAAAACCTGGGAGACCACCCCTGACGGACGCGAAGGATTTCAAACTATTTTCCTGCGACGTGGTTTCCCGGTTTATCTCATCGATCAGCCAAGGAGAGGCCATGCGGGTCGCAGCACCGTGGCCGCGACCATCACGCCTGTTCCTGACGAGCAGGCGTGGTTCGATACCTTTCGCATTGGTATTTGGCCCGACTATTTCCCCGGGGTACAGTTTGCAAAAGATCCGGAAACCCTGAACCAATATTTTCGTCAAATGACCCCCAACACCGGACCCTTTGATCTGGAGGTGATTTCAGATGCTGTTTCCGAACTTTTCAATAAAATCGGGCAGGGAATCCTGGTCACGCACTCTCAATCAGGCGGTCCCGGTTGGCTGACCGCCATGAAGAATCAGCAGGTAAAAGCTGTTGCAGCCTATGAACCCGGCAGCAATTTCGTGTTCCCCGAAGGAGAGGTACCTCCGCCCATCCAGAGTGCTGCGGGCCCGTTGACGGCCATTGGCGTTCCGATGTCTGATTTCATGAAGCTCACGAAGATCCCCATCATCCTGTATTATGGCGATAATATCCCCGAACGACCAGTAGACAACCCGGGCCAGGATGGCTGGCGTGCACGTCTTGAAATGGCCCGGTTGTGGAAAGACAGGGTAAACCATTACGGCGGTGATGTAACCCTGGTCCATTTGCCCGAAATAGGTATCCATGGGAATACACACTTTCCGTTTTCGGATCTGAACAATGTAGCAATTGCAGACCTGTTATCTGAATTTTTGCACACTAAAGGGTTGGACTGAACGGTGTTCGTCACGAGTTATTTCGTTGATTCTGTTTAACATGAAGCTCATCCAGGCGGAGTTGCGGTGGGGTAACTCGTATTTTCCCAATGCTGCGATGGGGTTACTTGGACGGGCCAAACACACCGACTACCTTTCGCTGATTTTGGCTGATCACATTTGTGTCGATGATTTTTTTATTGAAATTATTTATCTTTACTCCATCTGAATTTTTGAAACTTAAAAAAATTCATATTTTATACCATTGAAATGAATAAAGGGAGAAAGACAACAGCCAAACGGGAAGGAAACGAAGGGGCATTGCCGTCAGAACTTGCCACACTCAAATCCAGGTACGAGGAATGTGTGGCATCTCTGAAGAAAGTCGAATTCGATCTCGGAGAGCGCAGTAAAGAACTTCGTTGCCAGAACAGAATGTCAGAGATCTTCGCTGATCTCTCTCTTGATCTTGATGACATTTGTCTGCAGGTACTGGAACTCATCCCACCTGCATGGCAGTTCCCTGACAGGACCGGGGCCATGATCGTTTTGGAAGAACATGTATTCAGGACAGAGGGGTTCAGTGAGAAAAGCCCGCACCTGCAGCAGGAGATTATGTCCGAAGGAGTAAAAGTTGGCGAGGTGAGGATCAGCGTAAAGGTCCCAAACACAAAAACCAAATCAGAGCCATTCCTTCGTGAGGAAAATGACCTGATTCATTCCATTGCCCTGAGATTGGGAAATGTTGTTGCACTAAAAAAGAGGGAACAGGCAAGAAGAAAAGGTGAAGCCCTTTATCATTCCATACTCTCGGCCTCACCCGATGTCATTACAATTACCGACCTGGAAGGAAAGATCCGGTTTTCATCGGAGCGGTCGGTGAAGATGTTCGGTGCTTCCAGTGCAACGGAGTATACAGGACATTCCATGCTTGAATATATTGATCCTTCGGACCATGAAAAAGCCAGGGGAGAGATCGGAAAAATGCTTTCAGGCCAGCTTTCCGGTGCAGCAGAATATACAGCCGTGAGAGCCGACGGGAGTAAATTCGATATCGAAGTGAACGGTGAATTTCTCAGGGATGAGAACGGCCAGCCTGTACAAATGATCTTTGTGACCCGTGATATTACCGACAGAAAGAATGCCGAGCTTCTTGTCAGTCAAAGCGAACAGAAGTACAAGGCCCTGTTCGAGTATTCTCCCGACGGTTACCTGATCTTCCAGGACGGGATCTTTGTTGAATGCAACAAAACCTCTGAACATCTGGTGGGTGGCAGCAGATCAGATATAATCGGAAAAAGACCCGATGAAATTTCACCCGTATACCAGCCCAACGGCAAACGTTCATTCGATTATGTGATCGAAGTGGTTAACGAAGCTTTCGCAACGGGTAAAAATGAATTTGAATGGACACATAAACGGGTCGATGGATCCGAGTTCCTGGCACTGATACACCTTGCCCCTGTCATTTTTGAAGACCGGGATGCACTTCTTGTTTCATGGAAAGATATTACGGCCCTCAGGCATGCCGACGAGGAAATACGTAAATTCAGGACCATCACCGATAAAGCCAATTATGGTGTGGCCATCGCTTATCCCGACGGAGAGATCATTTATGTTAATCCTGTATGGGCAAGAATGCATGGCTGGGAGATTGGAGAACTGTTAGGAAAGAACATTTCCATGTTCCATAGTGGGAAGCAATTGGAGGAGGTCGGTGTGTCAATCAAGAAACTGATGGAGACAGGGGAATTTGAAGCTTTGGAAATAGGTCATACGAGAAAAGATGGTTCGACTTTCCCTACCCTGATGAGCGCTATTGTGGTCACTGAAAACCAGCAACCTCTCTACATGTCAGCAACGGCGCTTGACATCACAGAGCTGAAGAAGTCCCAGGAGCAACTGGTCAGAAGCGAAGAGCAGCTCAATTATGCCCAGGAGATCGCCAACATGGGCAGCTGGGATCTTGACTTACTGACCGGCAAAACCTCCTGGTCAAAGAATTATTACAGGCTCATCGAAAGGGATCCCGGTACATTCAAACCCAACCAGGAGAATTTTATGAAAGTCGTCCATCAGGAGGACCAAAGTCTGATCGATAATAAGCTGAAGGAAATCATAAAAACGAAAGCATCTTCCAGCATTGATATGAGACTGGTGATGCCCGACGGACGCATCAAATGGGTTGTCAACCATGTGGTCCCCGAGTTCAGGGCAGGGCAACTGAGTGCGCTTCATGGGGTCAACATCGATATCACTGCAAAAAAAGAGCAGGAGATCGAGATCAACCGGCTGAATGCCAGTCTGGAAGAAAAAATTGTCGAGAGAACCGCACAACTCTCCGATTTGAATAACGATCTGTTATCTGAGATAGATGAAAGAAAACGGATTGCCGGCGAATTGCAGGAAAAGTCCCAGGAACTGGAGCAGTTTTTCAATGTGGCGCTTGACCTGCTTTGTATTGCCGATACTTCGGGCAATTTCATTAAAGTGAACAAGGCCTGGGAGGATATCCTTGGATATGCGGCAGCCGATCTTGAAAAAAAGCAGTTTCTTGAGTTCGTTCATCCCGATGACATCCAGGCCACGCTGGATGCAATGGTCAGCCTGGACAAACAAAATTCCATCATCAACTTCACGAACCGGTATCGGTGCCACGACGGACAGTACCGCAATATAGAGTGGCACAGTGTGCCGGTAGGCCCAACGATATATGCAGCAGCCCGTGATGTGACCCAGCGGATGAAGAACGAAGAAGATCTTCTGCTCGCCCGCAAAGAAGCCGAGTTGGCCAACCTTGCCAAGAGCGAATTCCTCTCCAGAATGAGTCACGAGCTCAGGACCCCCATGAACTCAATCCTGGGGTTTGCCCAGTTGCTTGACCGGGGAGAACTAAATCAAGGACAGAAAAAAGGGGTACACCATATCCTCAGCAGTGGAAAACATCTGCTGGAACTGATCAATGAAGTCCTTGATATTTCACGCATTGAAGCCGGCAGGATCTCGTTCTCACCCGAGCCTGTACAGGTGCATGGTGTGATAGCCGAGATGATCGATCTTGTTCAGATTATGGCCAACACGCGACAGGTACAATTACAAGTCATCGATTCTGATGCAATCAGGCAATTTATAAAGTCTGACCGTCAAAGACTAAAGCAAATCCTGCTTAACCTGATTAATAATGCCATTAAATATAACCACGATGGAGGAACCGTTTGGATCAGTGCTGAAAATGTACCCGAGAGCCAGCTGGGGGTTGAAGCCATCAGGATACTGGTGAAAGATACCGGAATGGGTATCAGCAGGGATGATATTCCAAAACTCTTTATTCCCTTCGAGAGAATTGGAGCCGAAAATACCGAAACAGAAGGTACCGGGCTTGGGCTTGCCGTGGTGAAAAAACTGATGGATCTGATGGGGGGGATCATCGGTGTGGAAAGTACCCGGGGAGAAGGATCCACTTTCTGGATCCTGATGCCAAGAGCTGACAGCCAGTATGAGCAGATCCGGAACAATAATATTGACCTCGAATCAAAAGTGTCAGAAAGGCACTGGGAAGGACGGATCCTCTATATAGAAGATAACAAGCCCAACATTGACCTTATAGAGAATATCATTAATGCTGAAAGGCCGGGGATCAAACTTATCACGGCCGTATATGGCAAATTGGCTCACAGTATGGCTGTGGAGTTAAAACCCGACCTGATCCTGCTTGATCTGAACCTTCCCGATATTCATGGTTCAGAGGTTTTACACATCCTGAAATCTGATGAAATAACACATCTTATCCCGGTTGTCATCATAACGGCAGATGCTGTCCAGTCACATATCAAACCTTTGTTGAAGGCGGGAGCCATCGATTGCATCACCAAACCGCTGGAGATTGATCATTTCCTGACAATTCTGGACAGGATCTTTAAAAAAGTGTAAACCGAACCATGTAATTCAGATCTTATGAATGCTGATATGAATCTTAAGACCTCCAGGATACTGATCGTTGACGACCAGCCTGCAAATGTGGCTATGCTGGAAGGATTCCTGGAGATGGAGGGCTATACGAATGTAAGCTCCCTTACCGATTCCCGCAGGGTTATGGAATTCATGGATAATGTTCGGCCCGATCTCATCCTGCTTGACCTGATGATGCCCTTTTTAACCGGATATGAGATCATGGAGCAGCTCAGAGAGCGAATTGCCAAAGATGATTTTCTTCCGGTTCTCGTCCTGACTGCCGATATAACATCGGAAGCCAAAAAGAAAGCCCTGGCCCTGGGCGCCAGCGATTTTCTTACAAAACCATTCGATCTTACAGAAGTCGAACTCAGGGTCAATAACCTCCTGCTTACAAGGTCTCTTATGCACCAGCTGAAGGATCAAAACCTGATCCTGGATGAAAAAGTGAAACAGAGAACAGCCCAGCTGGAACAAAGCAACAGGGATCTGACAGAGGCCAGGGACAAAGCACAGGCCAGCGACAGGCTCAAAACAGCTTTCATGCAGAATATCTCCCATGAGGTCCGTACTCCGCTTAACGGCATTCTGGGCTTCAGTAAGCTTATGGCAGAACCGGATACAACCACTGCGGAAAAGCAGACTTTCCTGATCTTTCTCGAAAACTCAACAAACCGGCTGATCAGCACGATTACTGACTATATGGATATTTCGCTGTTAGCCTCGGGCTCCATGGAAGTCGCAAGAAAGCCTGTTTTAATCAATGATTTCATGAGGGAGGTGAAGGATATTTACTGTAAAGCCTGCGAGAGCAAATCGCTCGCTTTCGAATTCCCGATCAACGATTCATTCGAAGAGACTTGTATTCATACCGATCCTGATCTCCTTCGCAAAATCATCTCACAGCTTTTAAGCAACGCTGTGAAATTCACTTCAACAGGAACAGTGACCGTAGGGTACTCTTTTACAAATGACACTTTTGAATGTTTTATAAAGGACACAGGGAAAGGTATTTCAGAAGAGGCCAGGGAGAGGATATTAGAGCCCTTTATGCAGGAAGATATCTCTGCCACAAGAGGGCATGAGGGAAGCGGTTTGGGACTCTCCATTGTCCTGGGATGTATCAGGCTTTTCGGAGGTGAGCTTAGGCTCGAATCTGCAAAGGAGGTTGGTTCTGTTTTTACAGTGATACTTCCCCTCAGTGATTCAAAAAACGCTGTTGACTCATCACCCTTGAAACAAACCCATACAAAATCGAAAACCCCTGTGCTGCTGGTAGCTGAAGATGATGATGCCAATCGTCTTTTCCTTGAAATTATACTGAGAAAGATCGTGCCTACGGTACTTCAGGCAACCAACGGAAAAGAAGCGGTGGAGATGTGCCGGGCTCATCCGGAGATCTCATTGGTGCTGATGGATATCAAGATGCCTGTCATGAACGGTTTAGAGGCAACCCAGGAGATTAAAACATTCAGAAAAGGGCTGCCTGTCATCGCCATCACGGCCTATGCCATGAGCGGTGATGAACAAAAAATCATTGCTTCCGGCTGCGATGATTTTATTCCAAAGCCAGTTTCAGTAGGGTCCCTGGGCAACAAGCTGAAGGAATATGGAATTTTATAATCACCTTCCGGAAAAACCGGAGCACTGGAATTACAATTTACGTTGCAAAGAATTCTGACAACGGTTTGCAGTAAAAAGGGTCCACTTACTTATTTACGCTTTATCCTGGTGTTTTATGACTATATATTTGCAGAAACTTTTTAATGTTTAATAATATGACAACCATGAACTCAATAAAAAAGATCACTCTTACCGGCTTAGCGCTCCTGTTTTTTATTTTTTCACTCTCTTCCTGTAAGAAAGACCTTCCGCCTGCTCCTGAGAAAGTGTGGAATACCACGGATCTGAATGTTTCTGCCGATTTTGACTGGAAAACTTCCCGCGAAATCACTTTGAATGTGGTTGGCCTGAAGGAGGTAAACCCGGCTATTACCAATACATTGTACGTTAATTCATCGGCTGGGGTGACCTATTATAAAGACCTTTTAACCATGAGCAAGGATTATACAATAAAATTTACTGTTCCCTCAACAGAAACCAGCCTGGTGCTTAAATACGGAACGAAGACATCAACACTTCCGATAACTTCGAACATCCTCACCTTTGATTATATTACTGAATAATAAATAACGACAGAAAACCATGAAAAAGATAGTATTAATTACCCTATTATACCTTGGCGCACTTGCCGGTTTCTCCCAGACCGTAACAAACAATTTCCAGGGTGGGAATTGGAAATATTATGAAAACATATGCTGGGGAATAGGACCCAATGACAACTACTTTGGAACCGATGTACTTGGTAACGGAGCCGGATTCAACGGAACTGATGTATGCCAGACTGCCCAGTTGAAGAACAAATCGCAGATCTGCCGGCTGGAATCGCCCTGGATTGACATGAAGGCCGGGAAAATACAGTTTGAGCACGTTATGAAGGATTTAAGCGGTACCATTTATTTGAAGGTGATTGCCATTAAAAACGGAACAAATGAGGAGTTTCAGCTGGCTTCAATCAAGTTCGATGACCATACTCCGAAATCCGCTTCGATCGATGAGAATTTATCGGGAATTTATAAAATTCAATGGAAATGGGAAGTTTCCAGCTTAAAAGAGGACATGAAAGCCAGGGGCCAGATTGATAACATCGTAATCCCGGGAACCAATGTTTCGGATCCTTCACACAATTGTGAAGTTTATATCCCCTGTACCGACACTGACAAAGATGGTGTTTGTGATACGGACGATCAATACCCGAACGATCCCGATCGAGCCTACGATAACTATTATCCTGCCACAGGTTTTGGTACCATTGCCTTTGAAGATAACTGGCCGGCTTACGGAGATTATGACCTGAATGACCTGGTGATGGGCTACAAATTCAAAATCGTTTCAAATGCACAGCACAATGTGGTTGAGATCTTCAACACCATGCTTCTCCGTGCAAACGGAGCCGGAATGGAGAACGGATTTGGCTATCAGTTGCCGGGCGTAAACCCAACATCCATCCGTTCGGTAACCGGGACAGGTGATCAGACGGGTTATACCATCGGAGCCAACGGAACTGAGACAGACAACTCCAAAGCAACCATCATTCTTTTTGACAGGTCGCACCGGTATATGAACGAATGGAATACCCAATTGGGTGTTGCCCCTGTTCCTGCTTATCAGTTTGATGTATACCTTGAATTTATGAAAAATGGCGTACCCGGAGCCGGAGGTGCAATTACAGTGACCAATTTGAATATCGCACAGTGGAATCCTTTCCTCGTTGCCAATGGTCAAAGGGGACGTGAGGTACATATACCCAACTATATGCCCACCGACCAGGCTGATCCCGCCCTTTTCGGAACCAGCGACGATGATACCAGGATCGGACACTATTACAAATCGAAAACGAATTTACCCTGGGCCCTGGATATTTATGGACAATTTGAATATCCTGCCGAGCACATGGATATCAGTTTAACCTACCTTCACTTTGGACAGTGGGTTGAAACAAGCGGATCACAGTATAAAGACTGGTGGTCAAACACAGACACCGGTTATCGTGATGATGCCAAAATTTATTAGAACAGTTTGATTCATACATACAGGTGTTGATCGGAGGAACTCCCAACAGTTCACCTGATCAATAAAACAAGAGGTTGTCTCCAAATCCGGGACAGCCTCTTGTGTTTTACTTGTAATTTTCTGATTTTCTTCGAATTTTTAGTGCATTTCCGGGTAATCCCGGTTAAAGACAAAAACGGAGGAAAAATGAAAAATCATCCGCCGGCAACAGAATATGTTTTGTATGCTGAATGAACGAAAGAAGCGGTATTCCGCCTGATAATGAAAGAGCGCCAATGTCGAGCAGATCCTGATTTGGAAAATGCGAAGCGTTGTTATTTCATCTTTTTAAAACTGTACGACATATCGTACGCTATTTTATAGGCGGCATCATCCCCCTTTTTCCACCAGATAATTGAGTAAAAATTGGTTTCACTGGCCGGATCAATAAATCCGATAAGCCAGTATTGCCATTCGGGGTAGGTGGCTGATGAGCACTGAAGCCAGTAACCATCATAGCCGCCACTGGTATATTCACCCTCCTCTTCAATGGAAAATTTACCCTGTGCTGCAACTTTTTCAATCATACCCTGGGCTGTTTCTGAACCATCGGTAAACGGGAACATCTGTAACCAGGTCTGTTCATCGCCCGATTCGAACTCATCGGTAGAATTCTTCGAAACGTCATGCGTTTTCGGAATGGCAAAGGAAATTCCATATTTTTTCCAGGTGTAGGGCACGGTTTGTGCCGAAAGGCTGGTTATTGTTATTGCGGCGATAAAGGTTATCATCACCAGGGATATCACTGTTCTTTTCATCAATTCTTTTTTAATGTGGAATAAGTCTAAATAATAATGCAAATGTATTGAAAATTGAATGGGGGCTGACAATTCCTCCAAAATATAAATGGATTATGCCGAAAAATACTTCTGGATTAACCCCTTCAATTCATCAATTTTAATGGGTTTTGACAAATAGTCATTACAACCGGCATTGAGTGCATTTTCTCTGTCACCTGCCATTGCGAACCCGGTTTGTGCAATAATAACAACGGTCTTATTAAATTCCCGAATCTGATGTGTGGCAGAATACCCGTCCAATTCAGGCATTCTGACATCCATCAGGATCAAATCTATATCAGGGTTGGCACGGCAGGTTTCAACAGCTTCAACTCCTGTAGCTGCTTTTAAAATCTCTTTACCGTACATTTTAACTACAGTTGAAATAAGCATCTCCGAATCCGGGTCATCATCTGCGATTAATATTTTTAGGTTTTCACCTTGAATACCTACTCCTGCTTGAGGGGAAACATTCTTACTGATAATTTCATTTTCATTTTCGGTATCGAAAGGAATTGTGAAATAAAACATCGATCCTTTTCCAATTTCGCTTTCAATCCAGATTCTGCCTCCAAGCATCTCTACGAAATTTTTCGAGATGGATAATCCCAATCCCGCCCCTTCACTAAATTGGGTGTTCAAATCGTTGGCTTGCCTGAATCGTTCAAAAATAATTTCCCGTTGTTGCTCTGATACACCACTACCCGTATCTTTCACGTAAAACTCAAGGAATTTTCCTTTTTTTTCATATCCACATTCGATGGAGCCAGCTTTTGTGTACTTAAGCGAATTTTTAATAAGGTTGGTCAATACTGCATAGATTTTCTCGCGATCCGATTTAATGATGACCTCTTTTGATGGAAGTGATTTAATTACGGAAAACTTTAATCCTTTTCTTTCTGCCTCTGCTTTGAAGAAGGTATAAATAAATTCCAATTGCTCATTGATATTTGTTTCGGAAATGGTAATCTCAAATTGCCCCGATTCAATTTTCGAAATATCAACAATATCGTTTATGATGTTCAGCATGCGTTTGCCACTTCTCAGGATGACTCTGATATATTCCTGTTGCTCTTCTCCTGATAGTTGAGGCTGCTTAAGCAGTTCGGCAAATCCCAGAATACCATTCATCGGGGTACGGATTTCGTGGCTCATGTTGGCAAGAAATGCCGATTTCAGGCGATCACTTTCCTCGGCTTTCTCTTTGGCATTTTTCAGTTCCTGTTCCTCTTGTTTTTTGACAGTGATATCCCGAATTAATCCCATGGTTCCCATGGGAACATTGTTCTTATAAAATAAAACTGATGAAAGTTCCCCAATGAAAGTTGAACCATCTTTATGTTTCATCAGAAAAGTTCGAATCTCTCTTGTTGTTCCTGTCGCCATTGATTTTTGGAATTGTGAAACAGCATTTTGCAAATCACGCTCATCAAGAAATTTCATAAACGTTACACCTGTCATCTCTTGTGGTGAATAGCCAAAAATCATCTGCGCCGAAGGTGAAATGTAGGTGATTTCACCTTTACTGTCAGTTATAAAAATCACATCTTTAAACTGTTCAGTTATATTTCTAAATTTCTCTTCACTTGTTCGCAATGCGTCTTCTGCAAGCTTACGGTCTGTGATATCATGGGCAGCCGCATACAAAATACCCTCTTTTGATGGGGCAGCATTCCATTCAAGCATCCTGTAGGAGCCATCTTTGTGACGATACCTGTTTTCGAAACGGATTGTTCTATTCCCTTCAATTTGACGGAGAACCTGTTGTCGTGTAGGTAAAATATCATCCGGATGAATAAATGATTCAAAGGGCTCGCTTTGAAGCTCCTGTATTGAGTATCCAAGAATTTTTTCCCATTCTGGATTAAGTAACTTAAAGTACCCGTCAGTTGATGCCTCAACAACTAAATCAGGAACCAGATTGAAAAAATTCTCTAATTCATTTTTTGATTTGATCAATTCATCGGTAATTATCTTACGTTCTGTAATATCCCTCAATGCTCCGTCAATATGGGTTGGTTTGCCTTGTGCATCTCTGATTAAACTGGCACTAACTGACGTGAACCTTATATCACCATTTTTAGTCTTCATCGTCAGTTCATAATCCCTGATCACCCCTTTTGCCATTATTTCCTTCAGGAACAACTCCCTCTCCTCTTTGAAATAATAAAAGTCAGCCACTTTTGTTCCAATGAGTTCATCTCTGTTATAATCAGATAAACGTTTCACCGAGGGGCTTATGTCCTGAATAATTCCATCAAGGTCGATTTGGTAAAAGACATCCTGAACATTTTCGAACATACTGCGGTATTTTTCTTCCGATTCCATTAAGGCTTGCGCAAACATCCGCTGTTCAGTGATGTCATGATGCTGAACGATTGCATGGGTCACCTTCCCTTGTGAGTTCACAATCGCCGATATATTCACCTCCAAAAAAACCTTTACTGTTTGTGCCGTGTTGAGATTTTTCACGGCGGAAGTATCATACTGGATAGTGAAACGGGCAGCGATACCTTTCTCAAATACATCTCTTACCATTGGCATAAACCCTTGCTCTTCAACAAGGTTGTCATTGAAAATATTGTACTTCCCGATAACCTCATCGTCCTTCAGGCGAAGATTATCACGGAAGGCCTGATTTAATCGTATCAAGGTTCCGTGTTCATCTGCAATCCACATTGAGTTCGGACTGTGTTCGATGATGCTGTTAAGAAAGGTTTGTGACTGTTGTAATGACTCTTCAATATGATAGCGTTCAGCGCTGTCTTTTTCGTACAATGCCTTTAACGCAAAATGTTCCTTTCGCAATTCCTTTAACTCTTTTACAAGTAATTCATTGTCTTTACTTAAATCAGTCATCGGCATTGTATTACTGGCTAGTAAAGTAAAAATAAAAAATTCGCTTATCCAAATAATTTTAAAAGAACAACCGTAAAGCTAAAACACATTCAAAATGTTACATGTTTAATCTGCATTTGGACGGAACGGTCTAACCAATATAATCTCATCTTTGATCACTGTAAATCATGTAAATTTGTCCTCTGAGCCAAATCGAATTATAAACAGTCGCTTTCGTTAAAAACTCCCGCAAAACCCCAGCGGACGACTTTGATGAAGGATTACTGGAGGTAAATAACTTCAAGAAAAATGAACGATTTTGACCGCAAAAAACACTGGGAGAACATTTATCAGACAAAGCAGCCTGATGAAGTAAGTTGGTTTCAGCCGACTCCAACCACATCGCTGGATTTTATTAAATACTTCGACATACCCGAAACAGCCAAAATAATTGACATTGGTGGTGGCGACAGTATGCTGGTTGATCACCTGCTTGACCTGGGCTATGACGATATTACCGTTCTTGACATTTCCATGGCTGCTCTTGACAGAGCTAAAATAAGACTTGGCGAGAGAGCAAAGAAAATAAAATGGATTGTTCAGGATGCCGCCACATTCGTTCCTAAAGAGAAGTATGATTTCTGGCATGACCGAGCTGCCTTTCACTTCCTAACCGATGAACAGGAAATCGGCAGCTACATTAACGCAGCAAAAAATGGCATCTCAAATGGTGGTATCCTGGTTATAGGGGCATTTTCCGAACAGGGGGCAAAGAAATGTAGCGGAATTGATATCAAACAATATTCCGAAGAATCCATGTCTGTCAGACTGAAAGAATACTTTGAAAAAGTAAGATGTATCACCGTTGACCATACGACACCCTTTAATACAGTCCAGAATTTTATTTTTTGTTCATTCAGAAGATTGTTGGATGGGCCGATGACACCGACTCCCATTCGCCGATTTTAGCTGACCCCTTCAACCCTTTAACATTCAATGAACAGGGGTGATACATTGTCATCGGACTGAGATGGGCAAAACCGCCGGAATACCTGGGCTGAACAACAAGGAAAAGATGCCAATTTTTTCATTTGTGCTAATTTTTATGATCCCAAACATCTGGCTTTATAGGCAAGCCCCCACGGAAACCCAATCATTCGGAGGCATAATCCATTCGTGTGTGGAACATTCGTCCTATGTCAGATAATGCGTATTTAGGGCCATCTGACGACAATGGAATAACTCAAACAGGATGTTTTAACCGACGTGAGGGTAGTCAGTTTGACCGTTTTTTCACCTGCATAATGGTTTGAAAAGAAAAAGGAGGCTGTCTCGTCTTTTGAGATACCTCCTTTTTCTGAGAAAAGTATGCGCTTACTTGTTATTTACAATCACTTTCTTCACAACCTTGTAGCTGCTGTTCAAGAATACCACAGTGTAAATTCCACTGGCAACCGGTCGGAGATCAATCTGCTTTTCATATGATCCTCTGGTCACACCGACATCCTTCAACTCATAGATCCGTGATCCGATCTGGTTGAATATCTCAATGGTGAAAGTTTCATCTGTCGGATATTTGATTGAAACTGTAAACCTTCCGTCGTTCGGCACCGGATAAAGGGTGAAGGAGGCATTGGCCGGCAATTCCGGAACACCGGATACCAACACATAAACCTTGTTTGAAATCGGCGAAGTACATCCGTTGGTTGTTGCGGTACACCAATACCAGCCTGTGTTGTTGATAACCGTATAGGTTGTGCCGGTGGCTCCGGGAATGGCGCCGGTGTTGTCATAATACCACTGGTTGCCTGTGGGTGCGCTGCTCGTAAGCACATTACCGGCAGCGGTTACAACCGGAGCAGAAGGAATGGCATTCACTGTTACGATGAAGCTGGGCGATTCTGCGCCGCTTCCGCAGCTGTTATCTCCCTTCACTGTGATGACACCCGTTATTGGCAATGTACCAAAACTCACTTCAATCTGGTTGGTCGTGGCGCCCGAGGTAATGGTGGCTCCGGCTGGCATCGTCCATGTGTAGCTGGTGGCATTGGCAATGGCCGGAACACTATATACAACTCCGTTTGTTCCTGCACATACCGAAGCAGGGCCGGTGATGGGATCCGCGGCGGCAGGCAGGGCCGTAACAGTTAATGCAAAGTTCGGGGAGGCCGTACCGTTACCGCAAATGTTGTTGCCATACACCGATATGTCGCCCGAGGTCGCATTGGCAGCAAAATCAACCGTGACGTTGGTTGTTCCGGCTCCGGTCGTAATGGTGGCGCCAGCGGGCACAGTCCATACATAATAACCGGCTCCAGTAATGGGTCCGCAGGAATAGGCGATGCCCTGTGCTCCACCACATACTGCAGCGATTCCGGAGATTGATCCGGCTGAGCCCGGAGTTCCGGTTACTTCAACCACCAAAGTGGCGGGCGAAGATGCAAAACATCCGTTGGCATTGGCATAATTGACGCTGATGGTTTGGTTGCCTGGTACATTCCAGGTAGCCTCGATCGCATTGGTTCCCTGTCCGGAGGTAATGGTGCCTCCGGCAGATACGGTCCAAATATAGGAGGCTTGTCCTGTTTCTGTTGAATAGGTAAAATATCCTGAGTTGGCGCATAGATTGTTCAGCCCGGTGATGGTGGGGGCCGGAACAGGATTCACTGTAACATTCAGCTCAGCAGGAACCAGCGCTGCACAACCATCGCCATTGGCATAATTGACATGGAGGGTTTGGGAGCCGGTTGCTTGCCAGGTTACCTGGATCGCATTGGTACCCTGACCGCCTGTGATCGTTCCGCCGGATGATACGGTCCAGGAGTAATTTGAATTTCCCGTTTGGGTCGTATAGACATTTCCGGTTGCTAAATTACAAACAATGGCCGGACCGGTGATGGTTGGAGCCGGGAGCGCAAAAACGTTCACGGCATAGGATACAGGGTTCAATGCAGAACAACCAAAGGAATTCTGGTAGTTCACCCCGACACTCTGCGCACCTATAGTATTCCAGTTTACCATGATGGTGTTGGTCCCCTGACCTGAAGCGATGGTGCCACCGGCCGTTATCGTCCATTGGTAGTTGGTATTACCGGCCTGGGTAGTATAGATATTGCCAGTCGACTGCGTACAAACTGTTGCAGGCCCGGCGATGGTAACGACCGGTTCGATGCAATTGGTTGTAAAGGTCTGGTCAAGTCCGTACGATGTCCCTGCTGCATTGATACCCACACACCTGAAATGGTACAACGAATTGATCAACAGTCCGGAAACAGCTGCAGAAACCGGGGAGGTTGTAATGCCATTTATTGTGGCCGGAGTAGCATTGATGGTATTGCCGTATGTTGCAGTAAGACCGTACTCAAAGGTGACGGCCGTTGAAGCCCAATTGGCAGTTACCATTCCATTCAGGTTGGCAGAATTGGCTGTTATACTGGTTGCCAGGGTTGTCACTACACTGGCCAGGATGGGCGCGGTTGTGAAGGTCATATCATTCCCGTTGGTGAATCCGCCAACACTGGCTCCATTCACCCTGAAATGATAAGTCGTATTCGGAAGCAAACCTGCAAGGGGGGCCGAAACATTTGTAAATGTTGATCCTGTAACAGGCGATGGAATTCCGGGTATTATGGTCCCATAACCATTGGTAAGTCCGTACTCAAAGGTAACGGTCGTTGCTGCCCCGTTTGCGTTCACAGTTCCGTTCATGGTTGCACTGTTTGAGGTGACGGCTGAGGCTGCTGTAGTCATAACATCCGGAGGCAAATTCATGGTAGTGAAGGTCATGTCATTGCCATAAATGGTAATCCCGGTAGTGGTCATGCCTCTTGCCCTGAAGTGATAGGTGGTGGCAGGCGTAAGGCCACCCAAAGTTTTGGCATAGGGTGTAGGAGATAAACCTGAAACCGAGGCAGGAGATCCCGGAGTGCTGTTTCCATAGGATGCTGTAGGGCCATAGTCGAAATAGCTGCTTACCATATTGTTCACGGCATTGATCGTTCCGTTGAGGGTAGCAACGATGGGAGATATATTTGTTGCAGAATTTGTTACAACAACCGGATTGATTGAATATTCATAGGCGCCTGCATCCGGCGGATTGGTCCGGTTGATGCCAAGAATATCTGTTGGAACAGAGGACAGATAGGTGCCGCTGTGATTCATGCCGGATGATGTGGGTACCAGGTTGTTACCTGAAGTAAAAACCGGATCAACGTTGATGGTGTTGGCATCCTGTGATGTTGCTGACTGCCAGTTGGCTAAAGTAACCTGATCAGCGCCTCCGAAATACCCGATCTTTGGCCCGATGCCATCCACAAAGTAATCATTGTAATTAAATGTGACTGCGGATATATTGGTCCCCATGGTGACTGCATACGTTTTGGAAGCAGGAGCTCCCGAAACAGGCTGCGAGGAATTTTTGAAGATATTGTTTTTAACGTCAATGTAACTGTTATTCCCGCCGAACCCAAGACAACCGGAAGTGCCGGCAACGCTGGCTGACATATAGGATCCCCCCATGTATACACTATTGGAATATATCTGCATGTTACCTCCCCATTGAATAAAAATACCGAAGGGACTGCCGGCAATGCTCGAAAGGGGTAACCCGGGGGCCTTTATATTGTAAATAACATTGTTCGAGATCTCAGTCAATGAAGTTGCTTCAGCCTGGAAAAGGATGCCCATGCAACCGCTTCCGGGAAAGGTTGTGGTTGTAGACCAAAAGTCGTGGATTATATTTTTCCTGATTTTCAGATTGGTGGATCCGATATAGGCCAGCACACCCACAGAGGGCTGGGCGACAGCCATGCCCGTGGCAGGACCGATGATCTCATTGCCCTGGATCAGAACATTGTCGCAAAGGGTGAGATAAATCCCGTTCTGAACCACAAAATTTGCCGGATTGAGGGATCCGATCTTGTTGTTGGTAATCTGGATATTGGTTGCCTTGTTTGTCCCGATGCCCCCGATATTGATTCCGGTTTTTGCTGAATGAATGGCGTTGTTATCTATGGTGATATTCCTGTACCCGGCATTGCCATATGTGGCATACAGGACAATTCCCTGAGCATTGGCAGACAGGTCGGGGTGGGCCTGGAGGACACAGTTCTTAATCACGACATTGGAGGCGCCGGTCGTGCCGTTATTATACAAACCAATGGCTGCGGCAAATCCCCCCGTAGCGGTATTCTGGAATGTGAGACTGCGATCGGTTCCGCCGCTGTTTGATCCATCGATTGTAATATATTGAGTCCCGAGCAGGGTGATCAAACTGTAATTGTTTGGCGTAATGCCAAGATAGGAGGAGGAGAAGAGGGGAGTCGCTCCGCTGGCTGGCTTTATGGTAAGGGTGTTTACGGCACTGGCGCCGGCTATCTGCCTGATTACAATCGGATAGGTTTCGTTGGTATATGAATTATCCGTCAGCAACAGGGTTACCTCACAGGTCATCTCTTTGCTGTTGATATCATTGATGGCCGAAGTAAGGGTTGGATAAATCTGCCCGGCACCCACATTGAATGTCCCGCAAATACCCTGGATAACCGAATAATTCAGCGGATTGACCGGTACAGTTGCACAGGCGGGTGGATTGGCCGAAAATCCGCTGGCGCCTGTCACAGGGAATGAACCCACATTGGGTGTAGCCCAGCTATCCTGCGCCACCAAATAATAATAGACGGTATCGCCCTGGGCCACTCCACCTCCAAACAGGAAGCTATACTGCCCTCCACCCATGGATGTCCCCGTTTCATAACTCCAGGTTCCATTGTAGAATTTCTTCCAGGCGATCCTGGGTAACCCCGTGGATGAGGTCGGAACGCCGCTCTTGTCGGTAATGGTGGCAACGAGTGTTCTGGCCGTGAGTGAAGCGGTATTGGTCAAAGGGGTAAAGCTGATCACCGGCGGGGAGACATCAAGAGGAATACCGCCGAATTCATCTGCTCCCATGTCGGGGGCTGTAGGCGGGTAGGCAGGATTGACAGGATAACCCGGATTGGGATATCTGGGAGCATTGTCAAAGTCGGTGGTGATATTGGGCGCAGTGATAACAACACCTGCACTTTCAACCTGGCTTGGCACTGCCGGATTAATGTGCAGATTCATGGTGGTTGGGGTCACATTGACGAAGGGAGGATACTCTGTAAGCGACTGTGATTCACCAGGAGAAAACCGGCTTTGAAAGGCGCCGAGTGTCTGATCCTGGTTCGCTCCTGCATAAAAAATCAAATTCCTCGCACCAGGGGTTCCTGCATAAAAATCATTGTTGTTGGAGGTTGGGGAATAGTTTGATATTCGGGCGTCATAAAATCCTAAAGCGGCAGTAAACCCGGCGCCGTTGGCAACCGAAGTATTGACTATGATGTTATTCCTGACAGCAATACTGAAAGGAAGGTAGGTTAAATACAGTCCGTATGTGCCAAAATTAACAGCGGTTGATGCTGCGTTGATGAGGACGGTATTGTTGTAAATTCCCATGTTTATCACGTTGGAGCCATTCCCCTGAATTCCGTAAATGGCATAGGTCAGCGATGAAACAGGCGTTTTCAGGTCGCCCACATAGTTGTTATAACAATACATGTCACCGAAATTCAGCAGCGTCGACAGGTTAATGCCGGCAATTTTACTTGTAGCGCCCAGCGCATTGATATTCAAAACTTTGTTTCGGTATACAGAAGTTCCCGATCCATTTGCAACATTGATTCCCTCCACCGTTCCGTAGGCATTGAGGATATTTGTTACCGTGTTGTCATAAACATTTTTATTGATGGCATTGTTGATGGCATAGATGCCATAAGTCGGACCATTTGAAGCAACATTGTTGTTGTCGATCGTGTTATTAAAAATGTCGGCCTGGGTTCCGCCCCCATTTATCCACATATAGTATGTATTCCCGCCTCCAAGCACAGACTGAATATGGTTGTTGTTGGTTATCTGGTTATCATGAACAGAAACAGTCCCAGGCAGGTTTTGGTTCCCTGTCTGGGTAAATCCGATGACATTGCCGGTTGCAGTAGCTGAAGCCGAACCATAGGTGTTGTTTGTGATGATGTTATTATAGAAATTGCTGGTTGCCGCGCCACCCGCTATGGATATGTAGCTGCATGCTCCCTTTGCCGCATTCGGATAGGTGCAGTTGGTAACAGTATTGTTGTTCACATTCATGACCGTTGCACCGCTGAAGATATTTCCATGGGCATCCTGGATTCCAAAGAATGATCCCGTTCCGTTGTAGACAATGCTGATGGTGTTATTGTAGATATCCATGCTTGCATTATTTGCGGTAGCCACCTGGATGCCTGAACAAGTTCCGGCACCATCAGAGGGACCTGAAACAGCATTGTTGGCAATTTTCTGGTTGTTCTGGTAAATGGTGTAAATGCCATTGTTGGCCGTGGCGCCTCCGCCGAAGTTGCTGATGATGTTTGCGCCATCCTTTCCGACCTCATTGTTCTGGTCGTAGTACATATAGGGGGAGGTGGGATCATTGAACCCGACAAGGTAAATGCCGTTGTAGCAGTTCTGAATGGTGTTGTTGTAAAGTTTGAAGTAGGAGTTTGTGCCACTCAGGGCAGTCACTGTAAGCTGGGTGGCAGGTGCAGCCGGCGTTACATTGTTTGAATAGATTCCAACGGTAGAGGCGTTGGTCTTGTTCAGGGTGATATTGCAATTCCTGATTGTAATATTCTGCGCTCCATCTGTGCCTGATGCTTTTAACAGGGCATACCCCCACTCCACAGTTCCTGACGGATCTGTAACATTGATTCCATCGAAGGTTATATAATCGGTCCCCTTCAAACAAATAATATATTCAGTTAGAGCAGCTGTGCCGGGGGCGGCTGTAATCAACGGATTGGCCCCCGTTCCGTTTTTTACGAAAACGATCGGATTGGCCGACGACCCGGTCGTGGTGGTGATTAATCCAGCTGTAAGAGAGGCGAAGGTCTCTGTATAACCCGCTGCAACGTTAAAGACAATCCCACCCGTACCCGCCCCGGCGGCGTTCAATGCGGAGATGGCTGAGGCTACAGAAGCATAGTCTCCCGGAATTGTTTTGGTCCCGGTGAGCTGGCCGAAGGTTGTCAGCCCGACAACCAATGTGAAAACCAAACTGATAATGCGCTTTTTCATTCTTGTGGGTTTTGGTTAATGTGATTATTTTCTATTATTTTTTTCAAAATGTCAATCTGTACCTTTCCCTTTTTTAACTCCTTCTTTACCTGTTCCAATTTCATTTCAGGGGAAAGTTTTGAAAGTTTTTTATCTGTTCTTTGTTTTTTCATATAAGTAGAAAAAGATTCGCGGCAAATGTATAGGGGAGAATGTAATTATCACCCGAAAACCGGCTTAACAAAATCTTAAACTTCCTTGTTTGGGATCATAACAAATTCTAACATGATCACCAAGAATTTGATAATCATTGCATTAATAAACAAGTGGTAAAATCAGATTTGTGACAGAAAGGTCACCAGATTGGTTTGCGAACTGGTTAATCCCAGTTTTTTTCTCAGGCGCGAACGGGCAACATCCAAAGAGGCCGCCCGTTGGCCGGTCAGTTCACAAATTTCCTTGGTAGAGAGATTCAGTTTAAGCAATGCACACAATTTGAGCTCATTGGATGAAAGATCGGGGAATTTTGACAGGAGTCTGTCATAAAACCCGCTATGAACCTGTTTAAACCTGAATTCAAATTCATCCCATATGTGCTCCCCCGAACCCCGTTGCAAACCGGTGATCAGATTCAGGATGTCTGTTTTAATATCCTCTTCCTTGGCCTTTTGCTGGATTTCAATCAACCGGTCGGTATGTTCAACGAGAAATTCATTTTTCTTCAGGAGATTTATGACATTGATCGTTAGCTCCTTATTTTTGAATTCAAGTTCATCAGACAGCTGCTTTTTTTCAAGCCTGATATTTTTAACCTTAATGATCTGACGCGAAAGGAATAAAAACGAAATGATAAGTCCGGCAACGACAACAATGGTAAAGATGATGATGAAAAAATCCTTCCATTGCTGTTGTAATTTATCATCCCTGAGTTTTTTATCATAATCGTATTCCATCTCCAGGAGAGCCAGCTTCCCGGCGGATTTTTCAAATTCAATACTGTCTTTTTCAGCATTTTGAATCAGTGAATACTTGTAGGCACTGTCGATGTTGCCGTGTGAAAGATAATATTTATTCAATACCCCGGCAGCCTGAAATACAACTTTCTTTAATTTGTACTTTTTCCCCTCGGTATAGGCCAGCCTGATATATTTAAGTTCGTTTTTCTTGTCCTTCATTGAAAGGTAATATTCGGATAAATGAAGGTAAACAGTGGCCAGGCTATGCCAGGATTTGAATTCAGATAAGAGAACGATGGATTTTTGATAGTTCGAGAAGGCCGAATCATATTCCTTGAGTTTGAAAAAAGCGACTCCCAGGCTAAGGTAATTAACCGCCAGCCTGGTTTTTAATCCTAAATGGCTGTGAATTGAGATCGCTTCATTGTAATATTCGATTGCTTTCGTAATTTGACCCTGGTCGATAAGCAAGATTCCAAGATTACTCAATTCCCTGGCGACTTGCATTGTATCATGCAAATTTCTGGCAATGGCAAGGGCTTTGGAATAATAGATTAAGGACTTTTTATAATCCCCCTGACTATAACAGATACTTCCGATCCCATTTTGTGCCTTCATGATCCCCTCCTGGTCACCAATAGATTCAAATAATCGCAATGCCTCAAATTGAGATTCATAACTATTAATGTAATTCCCTTGATAATCCATGATCGTTCCGACAATCATGAAGGACTCGGCAAGCGCCTTTTTATTGTCAAGTTTTATGGCAAGTTCTTTTGACTGTAAAGCCATCTTCAACCCGCTGGTAAATTTGCTTTTGAATGCCATGATCGATCCCATGTCGAGCATGGCCTGCAACCGAAGTTCAGGGTAGTCGGCGCTGCTTTCAATGGAAAAGGCACGGGAAGCCAATTCGAGCGCCTGGTCCGGATCAGTTAACCTAAGTTTTTTCGTGGCTGTAAGCAGGAGTTCTATCTGCCTCTTTTTATCAGTAGTTTGTCTGACAATCCTTTCGATGCTGTCTGTATAACGGATTGGATCTAAAGGATAGACCGTTCCGGGTAAAATCGTACAAAAGAGAATAAGAAAGAGGAAAATCCCGCGGAACATAAAATGGCTGATAAACCCGACAAAGGTAAGATTTCTTTAGCGCCAATCGATACGAAGGAAGGAAGGAGCCCGATCTGCATTTTTGTCTTCCTTTAGATTTTAAGTATGAATCAAGTCATGTTTAATAATAGCCTGTTGTTCCGGGTTCGGAATGTTCAGGACGCTCCACAGGAATTTCTGGTACCTGCGGAGCTCCTGGATGGACCGTACACACCGACTCCTTTTCGCCGGTTTTAGCAGACCACTTCAACCTTTTAACATTCAACGAACAGGGGTGATCCATTGACATCGGGTTGAGGTGCGTCATTCCCAAAAACCTTCGTATATTTATCACATCCGTATTAATCGTATGATTGCGTTCGTAAAAACCGGAACCACTGGGGCAATTATCGCCTTCCTCCTGTCGACAGTGGCCCTGCAG
>Ga0247841_10004643_pt1 | contig 23281 bp, 33 predicted proteins | sample LaCruzMarch2015__2_FD_192410 | JGI IMG/M metagenome (GOLD analysis project Ga0247841, IMG submission 192410) | Freshwater microbial communities from meromictic Lake La Cruz, Castile-La Mancha, Spain - LaCruzMarch2015_18m | ecosystem: Environmental > Aquatic > Freshwater > Lake | place: Spain... | reverse complement strand
AAAATATTCCTGAAAGAACGAGATATTTTATTTCTTCCTCGCGTCTAAATTTTTGGATAAAAAAGTAAGCCCAAAGAAAAAACAAACTTGCTATTTGAATCGGATTTATCCAAGGTCCCATGAACCAGACAACTGGTGAGAGAAACATCAGCCAAAAAGCTTTCTTTTCGTAGCCGGAAATTTTGTAAACAGATAAAATAATTAAAACTAGAAAAACGATGCTAGAAATTTTGAAAAGAATAAAACTGTCAAAAATAATGAACGGCGAGTGAAAGAAACCATATAAAAAAGAGTGAGAGGAGCGTATGTCTGCATTATACTGGCCAGCAAAATATTTTGCTGTGTCTGCGTAATCTCCGACGTCGGTGGCGCCTTCATATTTAGTTAATAAACTTACGAAAACCAAGATCAAAAAAATAACAGAGATTAAAATTACTTCATTTTTACTAAAGTTTTTGATTTTCATTTTAGTTTAAAGACAGTTTGTTTAAGTCAAGCTTATTTTTATTCTTTATTAAATTGTAAACTTGAGAGAGCTTGAGTGTTAGTGGCACATTTCTCTGGAATAAATCAATAAAATCCAAGACCATATGAATTGCAATTCCGAGAAGAATAAAAACAAATGTGTTGCTAAGAGGAATTAAAAAAAGCAAGATTAACCAGAATTCTATTCCGTGAAAAATAAAAATGAACGATTTATACTCTTGAATTTCTTCTCTTTTTAATGTTAAAAGAATTTTATCGACCTTAATTGACCATCGGTAAGCGCGTATTAAGCTCCAATCTTTGACCTTCCAAACATAAAATAGATAGTGATCAACGTCGATTAAAACACTTGAGACAAGTATTAGAAAAAAGCCGAGAAAGCCTATAGGAGGAAAAAATAACCAGATTAAACCGGCAAAAATTAAACCAAAAATCAAATGAGTTTTTGGATACATTTTACTCCTGTTTTTCTGTAAGCTTTATCAGCTCAGCGAAAGCCGGTCGAGTAATGAAAACTCCGATTACAAGGCCCATTATCGTCGTGACTGCGAATCCTTTTAGCAAACCAGCACCAGCCCACATTAGCGGAATCATTGAAACGCAAGATGTTGCGAAAGATGAGAAAATTATGAAGAATGCGCGTTTCATTTTTTCTTTTATTCCAATGAACTCTTTTGTTCTCGATTCATCTAAAACTACTAGCTGAGCATCAATACCCGTTCCGATTGTTGCAATAATTCCTGCGATTGATGGCAAATCCAGATTCCAGTTTATAGCGGCTGCAACTCCGAGAATAATTATCACTTCAGATAAGCAGGTTAAAAGAACCAAGGAAGATGAAACAATTTTTCTATATCTTACAAATACAACAATTCCGACGGCAATTAAAGAGATTAGACCAATCATTAAAATGGATTTAATAAACTGTTGACCAAGTAGAGGCGAAAGCGTGTCTAACTTTACAATTTGTAATTTATAGGGCAAACTGCCTGTTATAAGAACTGTCTGCAGTTTATTCATTTCATATTGAGCATTCTTTATTGCGGCGTCTCTCGTTGCTCCTGTTCCAGAACCAGAAATTTGTATTTTTGTTGCAACCTCTCCTTTGAGACTTGAGCTGATAAAGAGTGAGCTAACTTGTGAATCATCAAGATAAAGATCTAAAGTTTTATCCAAATAAGTTCCACCGCTTGATGACGCATTAATGCTTAAGGTTTTTGTTACATTCGCCTGATGTTGCGCTGCGGCTTCAGATAAATAAATTACAAATGAGAATCTACAGAAATCGCCGCCGGATGTTGTGTCACAGCTTTCTATCCCGGCGCAGGTTGCATCATCACGACAAACAAAAGTTACATCTTTATTTCCTCCGACAAAAACAGTTTCATTTCCTATTTTTGCTTCGAATTTTCCTTGTTTAGAAATTAGTTCCCTTAAGTCCGTCGGTGTTGCTCCGGCAACTTGAATCAACATAAAAATATTTCCTTCCAAATCCGTAACGGGTTTTATTTGTACATCTGAGATTCCATAAACATTTAACCTCTGATTTGTTACAGCAATTAAATCTCGCATCTGGCTATCAGTCAATTTTGTTTCGGGAGCGACCAAAGCGCGTGCTCCGCCCTCTAAATCTAAACCCATTTTAATATTTGTTCTAGGAATTGCCGAAATTGAAATTTGAGGGGCGATATTGTCTAAGTAAATATACTCTTTTTTGTCAGTAATAAAATTTATTTTTGTTGATTGATTGTTGATGAATATCTTTGAAATTGCACTTGAATAATCTGATATTGAGTTTATTGGATATCCGTTTATTGACTTTATGATTTCTCCAGAAGACAATCCTTGATTTGCTATTGTTGAATTGAAGTCTACGCTTTTTATTAAAACTCCTTCTGTTGAGAAGTTTGGGTGAATTGCTATTGCTGATAGTATTAACGCGATAATCAGAAGCCAAATCTTCCAAGAAAGTTTAACTTTCATTTTGTGTCAGCTCCTTTTTTGTGTTCTACGTACCACTTTATCAGGCTTGCATTTGTTACCCAAGTATTAAAAATATCAAGGAGCAACCCGATGCAGAGAATTAAAAATATTTGAGAAAGAACATCAGAAAAATTTCTTGCAATGATGTAACCGACAAGAACTGCGATGAAAGAAGCCAATGACATTGTAACTCCTGTTTTGAATGCACCTAGAATTCTCGCGTTGACCGTTCCGCTTGTCATCTTTAGAACTCGAGTTGTGAGTAAAATATCTGTGTCAACTGAATAACCAATTAACATAAGGAACGCGACGATACCGGCGGTTGACACTTTCATACCGATAAGATCAACGACGAATAAAGTCATTACTATGTCGGCAAATGCGCAGGTTATAACTGCCATGCTTGGTATGGAATAAACGAGATAGATTATAATCAAAGTCGGAAGAGCTAGAATCATAAAATAGTAATTTGGAAAAATAAAAGTGATAATTGCAAAGATTGCTAAAATTCCGCACAGGATATATTCTTTTTTATTTTTAGAATAATAAAATGCTGCAACGACAGCACAAATAGCACAGATTGCGGCAGTTACTGAAATCACGGCGACACTTGGAAAAGTTAATTTGGCAGCGACGGCGGTTAATATTGCTGCAAATGCTTTTGTGTGTTTAGAAGTTCCAAAAACCAAATAAACAACTAATGACATGAAAATGAAAGCAAGAATCATGGATTGCAAAAGTTGTTGATAGAAACCAGAACTTAATGTTGATCCAGAGAATTCTACGCCGCTATTTGTAGAGTTTAATTTATATCCAAGATAATTTTCTAAACTAATCTGAGTAAGATTTTCTTCTGATTGAGTTGCCAGAACGAAACCAATCGTATTCCCTGTAGAAATATCTGAAAGTTTTGTGACAGATATGTCGACTAGTTTGGAAGACATTGACTTTTCCAAATCTTCAACATCTACTTTTCCGTCGTAAACAGTTATCGTTGTTCCTCCTGTAAGAGAAACATCTTTTCTCATTATGTCGCCGGTTGTAAAGTATAAATGTGAAATGTAAAATAAAGATATCACTAAAAGTATTGCTGGTAAAATGAGCATTAGTCTATAATGCTTATCATATGCTGCGTTTAGTTTTTCTTTCATTTTATTATGCGCTAGTCGCGTATTTTCCCATTATAAATTTATTGTTCTATGCGCGAGCCGGTGGAAAGAATTTTTCTTTCGGTTTGAATTCTTAGTACCGTCTCTCTCGCAAAATCTCCTTCGTCGATTTTGCATGCGCGAGCCGGGATTCGAACCCGGGTCATCTGCTTCCCTCGCGGAAATTCTTTCCCGAGGCTTTCTTCTTAAGAAAGGCTCTTGGAGGGCAGAGGTTCTACCACTGAACTACCCACGCATAAAAAACTTACTTTTAGGGGGATTTTAAAGATTACTGTTTGTTGGGAAAAGTTTTTATGTTAAGAAAAAATTGATTTTATGTGCCCGCGTAGCTCAACCTGGATAGAGCATCGCCGTCCTAAGGCGAGGGTTGTAGGTTCAAATCCTATCGTGGGCGTTGAGGATTTTCACCCTAAAAAATTTGATAATTTTTTAAGCGCTCGAGAATAAATTCTCGGCGACATTCAAAATTTACATTTTGAAGTTTTCAAATCCTATCGTGGGCGTAAGAAATTGATTATACAATAGTTTTTAATTGAGAAAAAATATCTAAATTTATGCGGGAATGCCGGAGCGGTCAAACGGGCTACCTTGAGGTGGTAGTGGCTTACGCCTGCGAGGGTTCGATTCCTTCTTCCCGCATTTATATAATTGAACGAAGTGAAATTGTATTTGAGAAAAAATCTAAGTCACGAGCGGTTCGATTCAGTTATTTTTTGTGAAGCGAAAAATAACTTACCGAGAACTTTGTTCTCGAGGACTTCTTCCCGCATTTGTTTTAGAAAAAAGAGAGCACATAAATTTATTTAAAATCTTGTTTAATAGAAACAATATGTTAGTAAAAGTGCTCGGAGCGATTGACATTTTGGCGGCGCTGATTTTTCTTAGCGCGGCGCTCGGCGCGAAAGCTTCACCGGAAATTTTAATTTTTTTTGCAGTGCTCTTATTCATTAAAGGATTTGTGTTTAGTTTGATGGGAGATTGGCTGAGCATACAAGATGTTTTTTATTCTTTATTACTGCTCTTGCTCGTGATTTTTAATTTGCCGGCGTGGCTTCTTCTTGTTGCAACATTTTTACTTATAGCCAAAGGAGCATTTAGTTATTTATGAAATTTATAGATACTCCAAAACTCTCAATAGTAATGTTTAAAAATGCTCAAAAGTTCGGGTTTTTGGAGACGGCCATAGTCAAATGGAAACACCTGTTCCCATTCCGAACACAGAAGTTAAGCGTTTGACGTTTGTTGTTGTAGTTCCGCAAGGAGCGAATCTTCAAAGCTGTCTCTCATATTTTTATTGTAATAATATTTATATACGGCTTTAAGTTAATTTTGATATGGAAAGTTTACTTTCATTATTGGTTCCAAAAGAAAAAGCTTTGGCAGCTGCAGCAGAAATGGAAAAAAGCAGAAAAAATTTAACGCAACATTTTAACCACGCTGTCGAAGCAGCTATAATAGAAAGGATACCGGACGAAAAATTAAGAGAGCGATATGTAAAATCACACCCCGTAGAAATTGCTAATTTGAAAACATCATTAGTCAAAAGATATGATGGTGAGTTGGGCAGAAGAATTGAGATGCTATATGAAATGGCTGCTTAACTTTTAAAATTATTAAATATAACTTTACTATTTATGAAAAAAGATTTTTCTAGGAAAGAAGTTGAGGCGATTGTTAATGAATTTTCTGATAATCCTAAAGGTAAAACTCCTGATGACATCAAGAGAATGAAAAAACTTGCTATGTCGAAGAATGTAAAACTTAAAAATGCGCGAAAATTGTTTTGTAAAAAATGTCTTAGTCTTTATGGAGAAGTAAAGATAAGAATAAGAAAAGGAATAAAAAGTGTGACATGTGAAAAATGTGGTTTTGTAAATAGGTGGAATATAAGATGATAAAATTATTTTTGATTTCATTTTTGTCTACGTTTCTTATGGTTAGACTTCTAACCCATTTGTTCGACGGTCCAGATGTATCCAAACCAAAAACGCCGACCGAATTTTTAAGAAAAAGAACGGGGAGAAATATTCATCACATTCATATTGGATTTGCAATCTTGATTCTAGCGGGGATATTAATTTTTGCATCAGAGGCTGAAAGAACTACAACAGTTTTATTTGGTATGGGGTTAAGTCTTATCGCTGACCAGATATTTTTGTTATTCTTTTTCAAAGATACATGCTATTTCAGCAAGAAGTCTATAGCCTTGGCTTTGATAGCACACACAATAGTTTTACTGATCGCATTTGCTCTTTATTTTTTAGGATTTATTGACTAGAGAAATTTGTAAAGCTGATTAAGATTTCTTAAATTTGGAGATCGTTTCTATTAAGTCTACATGACCCAAGAACACAGATCTACAGCAGTATCTTTTCATTCCGAGATCGTCGAGGACCAGCTTTGGATTTTCACCAGAGGCGACTCGTTTCTTGAAATCTTCCCATTTTTGAGCGATGGGCTTTCCGCACGAAAAACATCTTATTGGAATTATCATAGAAATAGTCCTTAAAATTAGTTTTTAAAACTTACTGTTGGAAGAGAAAAGATTAAAAGAGAGGCAAATTAAGAAGAGATATGACTGAGATAATAAAATTAAAAGATGTTGCACGATATTATCAAATGGGAGAGAATTTGGTCAAGGCGCTCGATTGCGTCAATATAACCATTGAACAGGGAGATTTTGTTGCGATAATGGGGCCGTCGGGTTCGGGAAAATCAACGAGTATGAATCTGACCGGAAGTTTGGATTTGCCGACGAAGGGAGAAATTTTTTTAGATGGACATAATATTTCTCATTTGAGTGAGTCAGATCTTGCACAGATACGCGGGAAAAAAATTGGATTTATTTTTCAGCAGTTTAATTTAATTCCAAATCTGACTGCTAAAGAGAATATTATGTTGCCTATGCTTTTTCAGAATAATAAAAGTAAAGAGGGTAGAGAGAAAAAGGCGGAAGAACTTTTGAAACTTGTTGATTTGCAGGATAGAATGGATCATTACCCCAATCAACTTTCTGGAGGACAACAGCAAAGAGTTGCAATTGCGCGTTCACTTGCGAACGATCCGGAGGTAATTTTAGCAGACGAACCGACGGGAAATTTGGACACGAAGACGGGAGAAAAAGTTATGTCATTTTTAGAAAAATTGCATGGCGAAGGAAAAACAATTATTATGGTTACTCACGATCCGCACTTAGCTCAGGAACATGCAAGAACAATTTATCATGTCCTTGATGGGAAAGTTGACAAGCTAACAAAAAAAGTCGCTGGAAAGTGGAGAGAAGTTTCTTTGAAGAAAATTTGCTATGAAAATAAAAAATAGTCTTATATATTTTATTGACATAATGCTTTTAAACTGATTCTGTGAGGGATTTTCATGGCAGATACAGATGAAATCACGGAGACGATAAGAGACACTGCGGGTGCTAGAAAAATGATGGCTCGGGCATTGGCGGGATTGGTTGCAGGTTCAATAAGCACGAGAACTAACCCTCAAATTAATGCCGTCGATTTTCCAACTGCTTTGAATAATTATTGTTGTGTTAGAGTTATTGCAAAAAAATTTATTGAGGTTAAGTCATACGATCTCACAGCAAGAGTATATGGTTTTCCGGGAGAGAAGAGAAATGAAAGATAAAACAATAATTAATTTAATGATTGGAATTTTTGCGGTTTTGGTTTTTGGCAGCTGTGTTTTTGCTTTGACAGTAGATTCAAATTATGTAACTGTTTATCCTGGAGATTCGACGAGAATTTCTCTTTCAGTCAAGAATACAGAAAACTTTGACATTCAGGATGTTTCGGTTGCGCTGTCACTGGGTGGTCTGCCATTTTCAATCGAAGGAAGTTCTGAAAAAAGTATTAATGATATAAATGAAGATGATAAAGAAAATTTTAACTTTAATTTAAACGTGAACGGAGACGCGAAACCGGGCAGTTATGAAATTCCTTACACAATAATTTATTCAAATGAAAATGGGACGAAGCTGACTCCTGAAACGGGAACTGTTGGAATAAAAATTAGCGCTAAAACAGAATTGGACTTTGCCGTGAATGCTGAAAATAATATTGTTGGTGAAACAGGAAAATTGAACTTAGATATTATAAACCGCGGAGCGGGAGATTTAAAATCTGTTTCGGTTGAAATAATGCCGTCAGGTTTCGATTTACTTTCAGATAAAAAAGTTTATGTTGGTTCGGTCGCAGCTTATGACTCGGAAAGAGTTAGCTTTGATGTTATTTACAGAGGTATGGCTCCAACTTTTTCTGCTAAAATAGTTTTCAAAGATTTTGATAACAACGACCAGCAACAAATCGTTTCACTTCCTGTTTCGGTTTATAGCCGAGAGCAGGCAACAAAGATTGGCTTGTTAAATTCCGGGGGAGGATTCTTTTGGATTTGGATTATTGTACTTCTTGTTATTGCATTTATTGTTTGGCGAGTTATAAAACGAAGAAAAAAGAAAAAGAGTTCCGTGTTGGAGTAAAATGAATCCGCGGGATTATTTAGAGAGAATGAAAGTTTGTTCCGACGAAAATCTCCGAGGGGAGTTTGGAATTTCCGATAACTGGCCGATTAGTTTTGGAGGTGATTTTGATGGAATGAGAGGTTTAATAGAACGGTCGGATAAATTCAGATTCCACATGGAGCAATTATTCGGAGGTTTAGATTTCTATTATGTTCTGGGAACTGTGATTGCCACATTAACTCCCGAAATTAGAAATTATTTTTATGCTGGAAAAGAAAATGATTCAAAAAGAAAATTACAAGATTATATTCAAAGAAATCATAAAGTAAGTCTTATATTAAATCCGTATCAGGGAGATTCACATCATGAAGGAATAAGAATGCCGTGTTCTGACGAGAGAGCGATGGCTTGTGCTATTGCGGACATCGGAGAAATTCTTTTGGCTAATAACATACCTTTTTGTTTTCCCCGTTCTGCTGGAGAAAATCATGAAGGAGATTTTTCGAGAATAGTTTTTCATCCTGAATTGGAAATTAAACTTGATTAATAACACAAAGTCTTTTATATGACGAGAATTATGAAACAATATGGCAAAAGCAAATGAGTATTTTAGTCTGGCGTTTGGAAATTTGAAGCATAGGGGTTTGAGAAGCTGGCTGACGATGCTCGGAATTTTTATTGGAATTGCTGCGGTTGTTTCTCTGATTTCTTTGGGGCAGGGATTACAGGCGGCCGTGATGGGACAGTTTGGCTCGCTCTCAATTGATAAATTAACTATTCAAAATAAAGGAACTGGCTTTGGTCCGCCAGGAAGTACCGTCGTTGTGAAATTAAATGATCATGATGTTGATGTCATAAAAAAAGTGGGAGGAATAGAAGAAATTCTGACACGATTAATCAGAGTTGTGAGAGTTGAGTATAATGGCGTTGCAACTTATAATTATGTAGCTGACGTCCCAGATAGTCAGACGCTAATTAATTTTATGTATGAGTCGACAAATGTAAAAATAGGCGATGGCAGACTTTTAAGAGCGGGCGATCGAGGAAAAATTATTGTTGGGGCAGATATTGCAAAAAGCGAACAGTATGGGAAAAATATTCGTGTTGGTTCAAAATTAATTATTAACGGAAAAAATTTTGAGGTTGTTGGAATTCTGAAAAAGTCAAGTTCATTTCAAATTAACGCGGTAATTTTAATTAACACAAAGGACTTAGAGGATATATTAAATATAAAAAATGAATATGATGTTATAGTTGCTCAAGTTGCGGATAAAAATAAAATAGAAGACATCGCAAAAAATATTGAGGATTCTTTAAGAAGAGATAGAAATGAAAAAGCGGGACAGGAAGATTTTTCTGTTCAAACACCAGAACAGGCTCTGTCTTCTGTGAATACAATATTAAGTATAATTAATTTGATCGTCGCTGGAATTGCGGCTATATCTTTAATTGTTGGGGCTGTAGGAATTGCAAATACTATGTATACCTCGGTTGTTGAAAGAACAAAAGAGATCGGAGTTATGAAAGCGATTGGCGCGAGAAACTCGGACATTGCGTGGATATTTTTAATTGAGGCGGGATTACTAGGTTTAGTTGGTGGTGTCGTCGGCGCGTTGATGGGTTTGAGTTTAGCATTTGTTATTTCATATGGAGCGAACAGCTTCTTGGGAGAAAATTTGTTTACAGTTTCCATTTCATATTTTTTACTTTTTGGCTCTATTGCATTCTCTTTTGGAATTGGCGTTGCTTCTGGAGTTTTTCCAGCGTTGCAGGCCTCGCGATTAAAAATTGTTGACGCATTGAGGGGAGGGTTAAACTAAATGATTCAGGATTATTTTATTTTGGCTGTGAGAAATTTACAGAAAAGAAAATTAAGAAGCTGGCTGACGATGCTCGGGATTTTCGTTTCTATTGCAACACTTTTTATTTTAGTTAGTTTGTCTTTAGGATTGCAGGGCGCGGTTCAGGAACAGTTTAGACTATTGGGAACTGATAAAATATTCATACAACCGGGAACGGGCTTTCTTGGACCGCCTGGCAGCGTTGGTGGAACTATTTTGACGGAAGATGATGCGAAGATTGTTGAAAAAGTCTCGGGAGTTAAGAGAATTGCCGAGCTTGTAGCAGGAAATGCAAAAGTAGAATACAATAATGAAATAAGATATTTTCCGGTCTATGGTGTTTCAAGCGTGGGGATGGATCTTTATTTTGAATCAGGCGGAATAACTTTAGATGAGGGACGTGCATTAAAAAAAAGTGATGCAAAAAAAGTTTTACTTGGTTATGATTTTAAATACAACAAACTTTTTGCAAAACCAGTTAGGTCTGGAAATAAAATAACTCTTAATGGTGTCGATTACAAAGTTGAAGGAATATTATCTCAAGTTGGAAATCCTTCTGATGATCAAAATATTATTATGGAACTCACAGATTTCAGAAATTTGTTTAACTCGACGGGAAAAAGAGTTGATATGATTTTGGTTCAGGTTCAGCCCGGAGAAAATGTGAGCGAGGTTTCTGATAGAATAGCAAAAAAATTAATGAATTACAGGCATGTTGACACGAAGACGAAAGATTTTATGATTTCCACACCGGAAGAATTGTTGCAAAGTTTTCAGACGATCTTAAGTATAATCACGGCTTTCCTCGCGGGCGTTGCAGGAATTTCTTTGGTTGTCGGCGCAATTGGAATTGCAAACACGATGTACACTTCAGTTTTGGAAAGAACAAGAGAGATTGGAGTTATGAAGGCTATTGGCGCTAGGAATTCTGATATAATGTGGATATTTTTAATTGAATCTGGATTGTTGGGAATGGCGGGCGCAATAATTGGAGTTTTGCTGGGATTCTTGGGAGGAAAAGTAATTGAGTTTATTGCAATAAATTATGTCCATACGACGCTGTTGCAAGTTGCCACGCCGATTTATTTAATCGTCGGATGTTTGGCATTTGGATTTATTGTTGGAGCGGTTTCTGGAACTTTACCAGCGGTACGCGCGAGCAAAACGAATGTTGTTGACGCGCTGAGGTATGAATAGTTTTATAAATAAATTCTCTTGGAAAAATCATGGTAAGAACTGAAGAGAGAGAGCAAAGATGCAAAGGAAGAATTTTAGTAGTTGACGACGAATGTGGTGAGGAAACGACAGATGGTTTGATAGTCATGGGTTATTCTTCTATATATGCTAAAAATTATAATGACGCAGTTGAATTTTTGAAAGATAATGATTTTGACTTAGTTATCGTCGATAGATGTCTTTCTGCAAAGGAAGATACAAAGGCGGGTAGAAGAATAATCGCTCAAAGCGATAATGCAGTACTCGTTGAAGGCGACGTGTTAAGTTTAAGTCCTGAAGAAATAAAAGAGATTCAAAGAAGGCCTTACTCTGGAGAAGACCTTGTTAATCAATTGTATGCAAGAAATCCTCGCCCGAAAATAATTTATACTACGGCGTATCATAATTCACGGGTTCCGTTGGGAATCGATCAACTATTAATGAAGCCATTTGATTTTGAAATGTTGCAAAGGACTGTTGAGCAAATACTTTCCAAATAAATCAGAATAAAACGTCACCACAATTTTTAAACAAGAAGAATTTCTCTGCACTGAATGAATTCTTGAGTTTAAAAATTGTTTTTGACAACCACAATTTTTAAAAAGGAATTATTCCAATAAAAATAGTTCAAAGGAGATGAATGATAATGACAAAACAATGTGGTTTCTGCAAAGCTGAACTTACCGACAATAGAGTCTTCGAAGTTTGTAATCGTTGTGGGTTTGGTATCTGGGGCGAAAAAATGTTCAAGACCATTTGCGAGAATATGCAGAGAGAAAGTCCTGAGTTGTGGAAGAAGTGAGGGTAACGTTTAAAAAGCAATTATTTCTGGGTATTTAGAGATAAAATGTTAAGGAGAAAACGAATTAGAACGCGAGGAAAATTATCTTTGGGAAGATATTTTCAAGAATTGAAGGAAGGAGACAAAGTTTGTTTAGTTAGAGAGCTTTCTATGAAGGGAGATTTTCCGGCAAGAATGCAGGGAAAGACCGGTGTTATCGTCGGAAAAAGAGGACGAAGTTATGTTGTTGATGTTATGGATTACAATGAGAAAAAGACTTATTTGATAAGGCCAATACATTTAAAAAAATTAAAAGGTTAAAATTAAAATGATAAAATCAAGCCAACCGTTAACACTTGCAGAAGTCAAAGAAATTGTGAAGGAGTCTGGCACAGACGTTAAAGAGATGGAGCATTATCTTAAAACTTTTTGTGTTTTAGATTTGAAAGAAGCTAAAGAAATGAAAAAAGAATTAACTGATTTGAATTTTATGGCATTGAAAGAAGAATATATTATAAAGATCGTAGATTTTCTGCCAGAAGATAAAGAGGATTTGTTAAAAATTTTGGTGGACGTTACAGTCAGTGAAGATGAAACAAATAAAATACTCGACGTTGTTAAAAAATATAGATAATGAGGACAAAAATGGAACAAGAAGAAAACTCAAACTTAGAGAAGGAAGTTGCGGAGACAGCTGGAGCTTCAAGTCCATCTGTGCCGACGACGAGTGATAGTGGAAAGGAAGAGTACGCAATAGTTCTTGATTTTTTACCCTATGGTTATCCTCTTGAAAAAAGAATGATGCCGGTCGTTCAAGCGGTTGGAGAGAAAAAGTTTACTTTACTTCAGCTAATTCCTAGAAGAGGAGAAAAATTTGAGACTGGAGAAAAAGTTTACATCGGCGAGGGAAAGCGAGATAAAATATATTATATTCAGGGAAGATTGTTGAGAGAAAAGCTGACTGAAAATGCGAAGTCAGAACTTCAAAGAGTAATTGAAAGGGTAGTTAGTGAGAGGGAAAGAGAGTTCGTAGATTTCTTTAATAGGGCTGAAGCAATTAACACTAGGCTGCATCAGATAGAACTCTTGCCAGGTTTCGGAAAGAAGCATATGAAAGAAATTTTGGAAGCGCGAGAGGCTGGAAATGTTTTTGAGAGTTTTGAAGATTTGAAAAATAAAGTTTCAAATTTGCCAATGCCAAAGAAAGCAATTGAGAGAAGAATATTCGAAGAGCTCACGGAAATACAGAGGCACAACCTTTTTATATCCTAATTTTAAAGAGTTTATAATACAAAATGGATCCAAGATTAAAAAAACAAGCGGACGATGAAGTCAAGATAATTAGAATTTTGTCTACAGATATTCGGGGAGATAAAAAAATTGGAATTGCACTTACAAAAATTAAAGGAATTTCTTTTAGCATGGCCAATGCTGTTTGTGTGAAATTAAATCTTGACAAGAATAAAAAGACCCAGGACTTGGGTGAAGCAGAGATAAAAAGAATAGAGACTTTTCTTAAAGACATTAAAGTTCCTACATTTTTATTGAATAGAAAAAATGATCCTGAAACTGGAAAAGATGAACACCTTCTTTCAAATGATCTTGATTTTAGATGTGAATTTGACATTAAGAGAATGAAGAAAATAAAATGTTACAAAGGATTCAGACACAGCGCGGGACAGCCTGTAAGAGGACAGAGAACAAAATCACACTTCAGAGTAAACAGAAGAAAATCGACGGGAGTAAAAAGCAAGTTAAAGAAATAAAATGATACGAAAACATAAAATATATTCGAGACCGAGAAAACCTTTTGATGGACCAAGAATAAAGGAAGAGAATGAAATAAGGACAAAGTTTGGTCTGAAGAATAAAAAAGAAATTTGGAAAGCTGAAGCGGCCGTTGGAAAGATAAGAAGAGAGGCAAAGAAATTAACGACATCATCGGTTGAAAAACAAGAAAAGTTTTTGGAAACACTTAAACGAAGAGGATTAAAAGTTAACAGTATTGCAGAGGCTTTAGGCTTGACTAAGGACAATTGGATGAATAGAAGACTTCAGACGATTGTGTCAAGTAAGTTTAATATTCCGATGAAAAAAGCAAGACAAATGATAACACATAAAAAAGTTATGATTCATGGTGAGACAGTTAATATTCCATCTTATGTTGTTTTTAGTGATGATGAGGATGAAATAAAATTAGTTGGAACTTATAAAAAAGAAAAACCGATTAAAGCTGAAGTTGTGGAGGAAATAGCAAATGAGTGAAGAGAAAAAAGAAGCTGTAGCTGTTGAAGAAGTTGTTGTAAAACACGAGAGAGATCCTGAAAGAATTGCTGTGCTAAATATGTATACTACATTCAATAATACAATTGCAACGTTGACGGATTTATCCGGAATGGTAATTGCGAGAGTTTCTGGCGGAATGATGACGAAGCAGGATAGACTTAAAGCTAATCCAACGACGGCGATGTTTATTGCAAAAAGAATTTCTGAAATGGCAAAGGATAAAAAAATAAATGCACTTTATGTAAAAATAAGATCTGAAACTGGAAGCACGTCGGCTGGGCCGGGCGCGCACGCTGCCGTGAAAAGTTTAATAAGGGATGGATTTAGAATAGTTAATATTAGTGAAGTTACGAGAATGCCTCGTGGCGGACCAAAAGCCGGCGGAGGAAGAAGAGGAAGAAGAGTATAATGGCAAAAGAAATTAAAGAAACAATAAAATTTGAACTGGAAACTAGCGAGAGTCTTGCTAACGCAATAAGAAGAAGCGTTAATGAAATTCCCACACTTGCCGTCGATGAAGTAGAGTTTTTCAAAAATGATTCTGCATTGCATGATGAAATGATTGCACATAGAATTGGACTTATTCCTTTAAAGAATGAAAAATTAAAACTTAGCGAGAAATGTTCATGCAAAGGTGAGGGTTGCGCTAAATGCGAGAGAAGATCAAAGTTAGTAAAGAAAGGACCGGCAACCGTTTATTCTCAAGACATGTCTGGATACGACGTTGTTTATGAAGGAATTCCAATAACAATTCTTGACAAGAATCAGGAATTGGAAGCAGAGGCGATTGCGCGAATGGGCATTGGAATAAATCATGTTAAGTGGTCTCCGGGGGTTTTATTTTATAAAAATGTTAAAGAATTAAAAACGGGAAGCAACGCAAAAACTGTTTCCGAAATTTTCGCAAGCTGTCCTAATAAATGCGGTCTTGGAGAAAAAATTGAAAATAACAAGACTTACGAAATGGATATTTGCGACGCGTGTGAAGAGGCTTTAGAAAGAAACGAAATAAAACTTAGCGACGTTGAAAAGCTTGTCTTTCATGTTGAATCATTCGGACAAATCGACGCAGAAGATATTTTTCCTGAAGCTGTTGAAGTTCTAAAAGAAAATTTAGAAATTGTTTCTAAAGAATTGAAGAAGTAAATTTTCTTTTGGCTAATTAAGTTGAGAAAGATTTAAAACGTGATTGAATTCTAGATATTTATGCGGGGGTAGCGAAGTGGTCAAACGCGAGGGACTCAAGATCCCTTCCTTCAAAGGTTCGGAGGTTCGAATCCTCCCTCCCGCATATGTCTCTTTAATTTTTTATATCGAAGGTTTTATAAACCATTTATTTGTTGGGATTTTACTCTGCAAGCGCAAGCGACAGTAGAGAAGGTAATACTTCTTTATGCAGATTTTAACATGAGCGATAAAACAAGAATAGAAAATAAATTACAGAGAAAGACAAATCCAGAGCTAAGAGAAACCATACTTGCGGCAAAAAAAGGCACAAAGTGGCTCGAGGTTGCTAATTTAGTTTCACGTCCAAAAAGAGTTTCTATAAAAGTTAATTTAGATTCAATAGAAAAAAATTCAAAGGAAGGAGACATTATTGTAATTCCTGGAAAGGTTTTGGGAAAGGGAAATTTAACAAAAAAGATTAAGGTTGTGGCTTTTAGTTTTTCTGAATCAGTTGATGAAAAGTTAGATAAAGCCAAGTGCGAGAAGATAAGAATAATTGATGAAATCAAAAAAAATCCGGAGGCAAAAAATATCAAAATTTTGACAGAATAAAATGGAAGCAAAAATAATTGTTAACGCTGAAAATGCGGCAGTGGGAAGGGTTGCTAGTTTTGTTGCTGGAAAACTTTTAAAGAGTAAGGATGAAATTGCGGTTGTTAACTCCGAAAAAGCGATCGTTACTGGAAACAAAGCATCGATAATGCAAGATCATTTACACAAAAGAACTTTGCTTGGAGGAATTCAGAGAGGTCCGCATATTTCGAGAGTTCCTTATATGATGTTAAAGAGAAGCATTCGCGGAATGTTGCCAAGAAAAAAAGGGCGAGGACAAGAAGCATTAAAAAGAGTTAAATGTTACAATGGAATACCGAAAGAATTTGAAGGAAAGAAAATGATAACATTCGAAGATAAAACTGATTTGAAGCATTTGCCTTTGGGAAAGGTTTATCAATCATGGTAAAGGAAAATATTTTGGTTGTTTCTGGGAAGAGAAAGACTGCAATTGCAAAAGCAAAGATAAAAACGGGGACGGGAAAAATTAGTGTTAATAAACAGAACATACAAAATTTTGGATTCTTTAGAGGAATGAGATTGGAAGAGCCATTAACGATTGCGCACCAAGTTTTAGGAGATTTTAATTTTGATATTAGTGTTACCGTCGTTGGCGGTGGAAAACAAGGACAGAATGACGCTGCGAGATTAGCAATTGCGAAGTCTATTGTTGCATTTACAAAAAATAGTGAATTAAAAAAAGCTTATTCAGATTATGATAAAACTCTTTTGGTTGCGGATACAAGAAGAAAGGAAACTAGAAAGCCAAATGACTCTAAAGCAAGAGCAAAGAGGCAGAAGTCGTTTAGATAAATTTTTATATTCATTATTGTTTTAATTCTGATGAAAAGAGGATTTAGTTGGAAGACTTTTTTGGTAAGTCTTCTGATTGTTTACGGCGCAGCGCTCGTCGGTAGTCTACTTATAGGTAATAAAACCAGTTCTAGTTGGTATTTGGCAACTAAGCCTATTATAACCCCTCCGGGCTGGGTGTTTCCGATTGTGTGGAATATATTATTTCTTATGATTGCTCTCGCATTATATTTTGTTTGGATTTATGCGAGACGAGAAGATAAAAAAATAATTGCGTTTGTCTTTGGATTGAATCTTTTTCTTAATGTTCTTTGGAGTTTTTTATTTTTTACTTTGGAAAGTCCATTTTTGGCCTTCTTTGATATAGTTCTTCTTTGGGTTTCAATAATTGCGATGATGGTTGTTCTGTGGAAAATTTATCGCGAGGCAACTCCGTTGATTGTTCCGTACTTTCTTTGGGTGAGTTTTGCAAGCTTTTTGAACTGGTTAAGCATCAAAATGTAAACGTTTAAATAGGGTAATTTTATGGAAATAGCAGAGTAGGCTGGTCTTATTCTAGACATGAAATGATAGTAGATAAAGGAAAGTTAGTAAAAGTCGAGTACGAAGGCAGGTTTGAGAGCGGAGAAGTTTTTGATTCTTCAAAACATGGCGATCATTCACATCCATTGGAATTTATAGCTGGCGTTGGACAGGTTGTTAAAGGATTTGATGACGCAATTCTTGGAATGACTTTGAATGAAGAAAAAGAAATTAAGATTTTGCCCGAAGAGGCTTATGGAATGCCCGACGAAAAATTGCAGAGAAAAGTTCCGCGAAGTTTGCTTCCAAAAGATCAAGTTCCTCAAGTCGGAATGGCTTTGTATGTTGAAACGCCTCAGGGACCTCTGCCGGTGAAAATCGTCGCTGTTGATGATGAAAACATAACTATTGATTTAAATCATCCTTTGGCAGGGAAAACACTACTTTTTAAAATAAAGGTAATTGATATTCAGAATGCTTCGAAAGAGGCACTGGAAGAGATAAGTGAAAGGGAGGATTAAGACAATGGATTCAGAAAGACAAATGTTCAAAGCAAAATGCAGCGATTGTGGTGCAGATTGCGAAGTACCTTTCAAACCAACTGAAGGCAAACCAGTTCGATGTAGAGACTGTTTCTCAAAGAACAGACCACAAAGAAGTTTCGGTGGCGGAAGTAGATTTGGCGGAGGCGGAGGAAGAAGATTTGGAAATCGTGGAGGAGATCGTGGACCAAGACAAATGTTTAAAGCAGTTTGTTCTGATTGCGGTCAAGAATGCGAAGTTCCGTTCAAACCAACGCAAGGGAAACCTGTTCGATGTAAAGAATGTTTTGCAAAGAGCAAGGGAAATTCTAGTAACTTTGAAGACTCAGAAGAAGAATTCTAATTGAGAATTCAGACTAGATTTATTTTTTTTATTTTTGGTTTTATTTTTACCGGGAAAGAGGTTGTTTAAACGGGTGTTTAAAACAAGAGTTTAAAATTTGCACTAATAAATTTGCAATATTTAGTGTTGTTCTGCTGGTTTCAATAAAAAAATTGGAAAATCCTTGAATGGGCAAGAAAACACCCCCAAGTTTTACTCCAAGATTATTTTAACGAATTAACTAAAATTCTAATTACTACTGTCTTTTTTTATACTGACCACAATTGCGGAAATGATAGAAATGAGAAAAGTAATGAATGCTAATGCTCCAAAGAAAATTAATGGTATAAATACATATGCACCTGGACCGACCCCTTCTGAATTATTGCCTAGAGAGTATAGTGAATACTCTAATAAAAAAATAAATAAGATAGTTATCCATGAAAATATGAACATGGTTGTGTAAGATCTTACTTCATTTTTTTTGCGTAGATATATAATGACATAAACAATAAAATATATCAAAAAGATAACTCCCAAAGCTAGTTTCATTATATCTCCGAGAGTATTCCAATCAAAAATAAAAGGCATAAAAAAAAGAATGAGCAGAAATATTAATAATAGGGATACATTAATATTGAAAGTTTTCTTTCCCATTAAACTTAACATAGAGATATAATATATAAATATATCAAATTAGTAGACTATCCTTTTTTTGTCGCCTTAGATGTATCGTTTCGTTCATCCTCACCTAACTAAACCTATTTATTTCTTAATCTCGGTTATTCCTAAAAATTTTAACCTGTCTTGGACTTGTTTAAACAGTTGTTCGCTGACTAATGCAGGGTGTTGGCCTTGACTTGTTTCATGAGAAAATTTGATTTTACCGAGATAAGTTTCGTTTGTAAGAACTTTTTTTAGGCCGTTGACAGATAATCCGTAGCGTTTTCCCAGTTGAGTTAAACTCATTGGTTGGTTTAGGAAAGTTTGAAAAATTTCTTGAACTAGATAAGAGTCGTCGGCGGGAATAAGTTTTTTGTCTTGAATTTTATAGCCGAGGGCGGCGCGAGAGACAATGCTTCCTTGTTTTGCTTTGAAATTCATAGCCATTTTTGTTCTGTCAGAAGTAACATTTCGTTCAAATTCTGCGAAAGCGGAGATTATATGAAACATTAATTTACCGGAGGCGGAAGTTGTTTCTATTTTATCCTGAAGAGAAATAAAATCGATGTTCCATTCTTTTAATTTTTCAATCGTGGTGATTAAATCCATTAAAGAACGAGAAAAACGGTCTAGTTTGTATATAAAAATCGCCTGAAATTTTCTTAACTCCGCATCGTGCAGAAGTTCCTGCATTGCTGGACGGCCTTTGATATCTTTACCGGAGCGACCTTCGTCCTTGTAAATTTTAAACAGCTCGTAACCCAATGCGGAAGAATAGTTCTTCAGAGATTCTTCTTGGGCTTCGAGAGAAATTCCTAACTTAACTTGATCTTCCGTACTTACTCGAACATAAATTGCAGCTTTCTGTTTTGTCATCTCTTTTTGTGAACTTTATCAGCCTTAGTTAACGATTTATTCCAGTTTAGTATATTTACTTCGTATACTTAGGATAAAATAAACCGAGTGCACGTGTATTATAGGTGCCCTTAGTATATAAATCTTATGGTTTTATGGGCTTTGTCGAGGGGAGATGAGATTTTTAGAAAATGAATAGTGGATCTAACAATCGGCGATTTACATAAATTTCGAAGCTTAGGTAGGGATTTCGGAATAAATGCGTCGGGAATTTTTAGTTGTTTAAACAGCTGTTTGCTTGAAAATTTTATTAAAAATTATGGTTTTTCTGCGTGTTAAAAGTTTTAAGAATCAATTAAAAGTTTTAATCTAGGTGTTTTTGGTACACTCTAGCAAAAATTGACTAAAAACGGGTGTTTGTTGGGATAAAGATTCTAGTCTATTGGACTTAAACCTTCTTGCTGCTTTTACCAGATTAAGAACTGGTTCGGGTAAATCAGAGTCTTGAACTAAAACGGAATCGGTCATCCAATATTTAGGCCTTCCTTCACTTAAATTTTGAGTGTCATAAAGGTCGGCGTGAAGATGATAACGCATCTCGAGAGAATTTGGTTTAGGAAAAGTAATATCTAAAAAACCTATTTCCCCTTTCTTTTGATCAAAGAAAAAAACGTAAGATAGATCTTGGGAACCAAGTTGAAAAGTCGGTTCGTCGCGGAAAACGTGACCTACTGGCGAAACTCCTGCGTTTACAAGTCTTTGAATACAAAGGGGATGAATAACTCCCGGTTTATTTGGGTAGCATATTTTAACGTTTTGAGTCATATCTTCTTGGACGGTTTGAAGATTATAAAGATTATTGTGGTAAAAAAGCAATTAGATAGGATATAAAATCCATAACTAGTAAGCAAATCTTAGTCTTTTTGGGATTTATATTGTTGAAAATGTGCAATTTTTGAATGAAATGGGTGCTAAACTCCGGAATTTTACTAAAGATTAGACGTACGCGCGGCTATTCATGAGCCTAATTGAATCGGACAAAAATCCAATTGTCGAAAGTTTTGAGTTCTGAAGAAATAGTCGACCGGAAGCTAACCGGTTAGGTATTGCCTTTACATTAAGAATATTCCCTATTCTAAAGAATAGTGGGAAATTGGGAGTACGCGGTTTCTTTTCTCTAGGACCATTGATTTTTTATAATTTGGGAAGGGATTAAATAGGTGCTTTTGTTGGCCCAGATTTATGGCGGTGAATAAAGTTAAAAGGATAGTTAAAGCCAAAGCTACAATTATAGGATTTCGATGATTTACTCCTCTTTCTGAGCCCACTAGTGATTTTTCAAACTGATTGGCCTTTTTCATGATATTACCTCAATTTTATACAATTAAGTATGGTTTTTTAGTATTTAAATATATGGTTTCTCATGCTAAAACTTTTAATCAGTTACTAAAACTTTTAGAATTAAAAGGAGCGGTAATTTTTTCGCACCTCATACAAAAACGATTCTATGAATTAAAGATTACTAGCAAAAACTGAAAGTTTTCGCACTTATTTTTTTTAATTTAATTTTTTGATGCTTTGAAAAGGCATTTCTTAAAATTGTCGAGGGAGATTTTCCAAAATACCCTAAATTTTAAACAGGTGTTTAGTTGTGTTTAAACAGGTGTTTAATGCTTATTTCTTAATAAAACAGCTGTTTAATTTTAAAATTTCTGCTTTTTAAAAGGTTGTTTAATTTAATTTATCGACGAGAATAATGGGGAATATACCCGTGGAGAGAAAGATTTTTAAAGGTTATTTTACATAGTAAAGATAATGTTTGGATGGTTTTTTAAAAAAGAGGGTGTTGAAAGAGTAAGAGAAGATACTAGAAAGGGTTTTGATTCTGTTAAAAGTGATATGCAAATGATAAATAAATGGATTAATCACTTAAACAGTCAGGATAAAAAGAGGGATGGTGACGTTAGCGAGATAAATGAAAGATTGTCGACGTTGGAAACTGAAATTGATGGTTTAAAAGAGGTTGTTGAATTATTAAATTCTAGCGTAAATAATCAGCTGTTTAAAACAACCAAACAGCTGCCACATAAACAAACAGTTGTTGTTGATGTTCAAGCTCCCGTTCAAACAGCTGTTCAAACAAGCGATTTATATAATTTTAATAATTTGTCTGTTATGGAAAGAGCACTTTTATTTACTTTATTAAATAGTGGAGAAATGAAGCTTAGTTATGAAGACATAGCCGCACTGTTACAGAAAGAGAAGTCAACCATTCGGGGACAGGTAAATGCTATAAGGCAGAAATGCCCGGGCCTAATTGAAGAACTTACAGAAAAGTCTGGTAAAAAAAGAGTTTTTGTACCGGAGAGTATTAAAGCAAATTACTTAAAAAGTACAAAAGTAAGAATAAGGGAGGGGAAAAAGGATAAAAAGTAGTCAAAAAAGCCGAAAGTGAGAGTTGGTTTGATCTTTTTTTAAGAAAAAATTCAAAAAAGTGAGGTTAATTGATTTAAAGATTGCTTTTTACCATACTGAGACATTAGAAAAGTGGGTATATGCGCTGGAGTATAAAAAAGTGAGTGAAAATAAGGGTATTGAAGAATGTACAAAAAGCTAAAAAGAGAGAGTTAAAATTATTCGGTGAACCGAATAGAATTGGTTTAAGAGATAAGGTAAATTATTTTAATAATTTGCCGTCGATAAAATAAGAAAACATTTAGATAAATTGAAAAGAAGGACTATATTTCTCTTAATTGAATGATCGTCGATAAACTAGCAAGACGGGTTATATTTTCTGAGATTTTAAGTAAAATTTGTTTATTATTGATTTTTTTCTTGTCTATAATTATGCCTTTTTTAATGATTCGTTGAACGTAGTCTCTTATTGAGCTTTCTGAGAGGTTTAATTTTGATGAGATGGAGTTATATGTCGATTCTATCCCCTCTTCTTGAAATTGATATAATGTCGAGAAGATAAGCATTTCTTGAGGGGTTAGGCGTTTAAATCTTAGTCTAAGGTCTTTTTTAATACTGTCTAGTTGAGAGAGTATCTCGGCAGTATCTTTTAAATTTGCTGTAGATGGAGGATAAATTGGATTGTTTGTTTGAGAAGAAGTAGTTTGTAGATTTGTTTGCAAGCTTTGGAAGTACGGGCGACTTTCCATCAGTATACTTTTTTTATTTGAAAAGTTTTCTTTTTGCCTGAAAGAAGACGGTCTCTCTTTATTTTTCGAAGAGTTATCTGTCTGTTGGTCTGTCTGTTGGTCTGTCTGTCTGTCTGTTGGAACCCCTTCATTTCTCATGGAAAGATCAAAATTTTCAGTTTTTAGACCTCTTAAAGGAAAATTATGTGTCGGAGTATGTGTTGGTTGTGTTGGATTTACTTGTTGGATTGTCTGTCTAGAGTTTTGTTGAAATTTTAAGCTAGTTAGATTATTCTCAATATATGAAATACGATAATTTAAGTTAATTAAAGATTTTCGAAGATTGTTAAATTCTCTCTGTAATGAAGATATGTCTTCTTTAACCCTTACGAACGCCTCTTTTATCTCCTCCA